>Ga0315291_10008799_pt1 | contig 12386 bp, 13 predicted proteins | sample YL17G12_20_MG_FD_203070 | JGI IMG/M metagenome (GOLD analysis project Ga0315291, IMG submission 203070) | Sediment microbial communities from Yellowstone Lake, YNP, Wyoming, USA - YL17G12_20 | ecosystem: Environmental > Aquatic > Freshwater > Lake > Sediment | place: USA: Wyoming | collected... | reverse complement strand
ATCTCAGCTGCAAAAAAACCTCCAAAATGAGAATCCAAAAATAGTCCTGTTTGAGGAGATTTTGTAACGACTGTACCACGGCCTGAGGTTTGAGCTGATGTGCCTGTAATAGGTCCTGTTGTGAACATTAAAATATTTTTTGAGGAAAGCGGATCTGTTTTTTTTGGAAGTCTATCAAATAAAATCTTGGCACCAAGTCCTTTGGCACCAATAAAATTTTTAGCATCAATTAAATCTGTTTTTTCAGCTTTTGTAGTTTTTGTATTTAAGTCAATACTTAGTATTTTTCCTGTATATCCGCCCACCATAAAATCACTACTCAGTATTCTTTCTATTTATTTCTAATAAATCAATTAGCAACGCAAATCCTGTTTCACGCCTACCTGCGCCAGGTCCAACAATTGTTACAGCACCAAGCTCATCAGTATAATAAGTTAATGCGTTTGTAGCACCACTAACACCAGCAAGTGGATCAGACGAAGATAATTTCTCAGGCCAAACCTTTGCTTTTACAAAGCCGTCTGGCTGAACCTCAGCACTACCAATTAATTTCCAAGTTTTACCTTCGGCCTTTGCATTTTCAATATCTTTTTTTGTAATTTGGGTTATACCTTTTCTTTTCACATCTTTTATAGTTATATTTTTTTCAAGTACCACGTTAGTTAAAATAACAACTTTTCCCATTGCATCAAAACCCTCAACATCAGCTGTTGGATCAGCTTCAGCATAACCTAGTTCTTGGGCTTTTTTTAATGCATCCTTGTAAGACATTCCTTCACCCATGCGGGTTAAAATATAGTTTGTTGTCCCATTTAGTATTCCTTTGAATCCCTTGATACAATTTCCAGCAAGTGCAAATTTTGCCAAATTCAAAGCAGGTGTTCCTGCAAGTACAACTCCCTCAAAACCATAATTAACCTTTTTCTTTTTTGCTAAATCCAATAAAGCTCTAACCTCTCTAACAACTGGTCCTTTGTTTGTTGAAACAACGTTTTTTCCAGCATTAAGTGCTGTTTTAATATGCGTGGTTGCAGGTTCTCCTGTTTTTATATCAGTGTAAGTAATTTCAATAATAGTGTCAGCATTAGTTTCTTTTATTGTGGTTAAACTATCCATACCTTTTTTACCAGATGGGTATTCATCAATTTTTTTACCTTTTTTAATTAGTTCTAGAATTTTTTTAAGATCTAGTCCTTTTTCGTCAAAAACAGAGCCTTTTAAAAAATCAGAAATAGCAACAACAGAATAATGAAAATCATATTTTTTTACAAGCATCTCCTTTTTTTCAATAAGTATCTCTGCTAAACCTTGGCCCACAGTACCAAAACCAATAAATGCTAATTTAAAATGCATAAATTCTACCTCCTATGATGCAGCTTTGGTGCTGCAATAAATGTTAAACCTTTTTCAGTTAAAGCTTTAGCTGTATTATTAATTGCCTCATGTTTGTCTAAATAATTCTGAGTAATTCCATCCATTAATCCATCCTTTTCCAAATCAGCTCTTGCTTTGAAATAATCAAGAATGTCACTGGGATGAGCTCTTTTTGAATCAACATCAATTTCGCCACCTTCATGTTTCGCACTTATATTTTTTACCTTTGAAGCTAACTCTACCAGCTCTTTCCTTCTATCATATGGTTGAACCACTATGCTTTTCCAGGTTTCAAGAATGTGGTGCTCGAACCTAACGAAATTTTCTAGACCAAGAGATTTTCTAATTTCACTACTTAGCTCGATAGTTGCATTATTCACAGAGTTTGAAAAATTAAAACCGATAAGAGAAGTTGAACCATCTTCCCTTGAAAACAGTCTTGCTGTCATGAGCGTCCAAAATATTGCATATGGATTATCATTTCCCATAAATACGGATATTTTAAACTCTAAGTCAATTCCAAGCTTATGTAATAAATATCCCAGTAGAATCGTTCCAGGATTAATATTTAGAACTTGTTTTACTCCGTAGTTTGTATAATAATATAAAAATTCATCAACCCATTTTAGTGGATAATCATTTGGTTGACCCACCCCCCCAAAATATCCAGTTATCGTCTCAGGTCCACCTAGATGAACATTGGAGCCGTCTGTTCCCTTTGTATCCAGTGTTTCACACCAACTGGCACCAACAATTTGCATAGCTGCTGCCATTGCTAAAAGATCATCATCTTCTTCTTGTTCTTTCATGCAGCGAACTCTTATGAAACGCCCAGGCATGAGTTCTTGTTTTTTTACTGCTTGTCTTGCTTCAGCCATAAATGAGGAAAAATATTGGCAAGCACTAATTTCTAAAGTAACTGCGTAATCTTCATTGAAAACAATTTTTTCTGCTTTTTTACCTAGAATCTTTTTTCTGTATTCATCTATGGTTATAAAGGCACCTTTATCTCTTTGTTCAATCAACCATTCTAAATCTTTTAAAAAAGGAGAGTTTTTCTTTTTCAATCTTAACATTAGATTTTCTAATTTGCCTGATTCTCTAGATTTTCTATTTATCTCATCTGGTTCACCATATTTTTCAATAACAGATAAAAGATTATTTATAAGTTTATTATTAGGATCTTTTAAAAAGGCGTTTATCTCATCTAATCTTATATTTTTTATAGATAATTTATTTCTAATATTGTCGGACATGAATTATCCTCCCTATATTATAAACCTATGAATTAGTGGAAGAGAAAATAAAATATGTTTTAATAATGTTTGGTTTTATAATACACCAAAAAGCTATTAATTAAATAGATTCTTGATGGAATGGTGTTAAAATGATTATATCTCAATTAAGTATTGCACCAATAGGTGAGGGTACGAGTCTAAGTAAATACGTAAAAATAGCAATTGCCTCAATCAAGAAAAATAAGGTAAACTTTAAAACAAATGATATGGCAACTGTAATTGAAACTGAGGATCTAAAAACTTTATTTAAAATAGTAGAAGATGCCCATAATGCTGTTTTAAAATCCGGTGTAAAAAGAGTAATAACTGAATTGAAAATTGATGATAGAAGAGATAAAAATGTAAGAATTGGCTCAAAAATAAAAGCGGTTCAATAAATTATTTTTATTATTCAAAACAGTTATATGCATCGTTTTCATTCCGAGTGCCGGGGAGTGTAATCTCTTGATACAAAAGAGCTTAGTTGAGATAGTTTTTCATGGACGCGGTGGACAAGGAGCTGTAACTGCAGCAAATCTACTAGTTGCAGCTGCATTAAAAGATGGAAATAAAGGTGTTCAAGCTTTTCCTTTTTTTGGAGCAGAGCGACGTGGTGCACCAGTCAGGGCTTTTGCTCGAATATCAGATGAAGAAGTCCATTTACGCAGTGAGATATACACTCCAGATATTGTTATAGTGCTTGATGAAAGTATTATGGATATTGTAGATGTTTTAAAAGGTTTAAAAGATGATGGAAAGATTTTAATCAATACCCAAAAAAAACCAAATGATTTTGATTTTTCTAAAAAATTTAATGTTGCAACTGTTGATGCAACAAGTATTGCATTGAAAAACGATATTACTGTTGGTGGAATTCCTGTTGTTAATACACCAATTCTTGGTGCGATTCCAAAGATTTTGGATAGAGTTACTTTAAAATCAATAAAAGAGATTGTAAAAGAAAAGTGGAAAGGAGAATTTTCTGATAAAAACGTTAAAGCCACACAAGATGCATTTGATCAAGTGGAGTTGAACCTTTGAAGAAATACGATGTTGTAACAACAATTTCTTATCCTGTTAAAGGAGCAACTGGTAAAACCGGTAACTGGAGGATTTTTAAACCTGTTTTTAATAAATCCAAATGTGTTAAATGTTTGAGATGCTGGATCTATTGTCCTGAAGCAACCATTATTAGAAACAAGGATGACTCTATTGATATAGATTATATTTACTGTAAAGGATGCGGTATTTGTGCAAATGTTTGCAATGTTAAAGCAATTACAATGGAAAGGGAGGGCAAGAAAAAATGAGTGTAATGATTGATACTGGTAATTATATAGCTGCAAAAGCAGCTATTATGGCGCATCCCGATGTTGTCGCTGCTTATCCTATTACTCCTCAAACCACACTAGTTGAAGGAATCGCTAAATATCTTGAAACAGGTGAATACAAAGGTGAATATATTTGCGTGGAAAGTGAGCACTCTGCAATGGCTGCCTTAATTGGTGCTAGTGCTGTTGGAGTTAGAACTTTTACCGGTACTTCATCCCATGGTCTACTCTTGATGCATGAGATGCTTCATTGGGCAGCACTTGCTCGTCTACCTATTATTATGTGTAATATTAATCGTGTTATTGGTCCTGGTTGGAATATCTGGGCAGATGAAAATGATTCCATTTCCCAAAGAGACACAGGATGGATCCAATTTTACTGTAGTAGCAATCAAGAGATTTTTGATACAATTATTCAATCATTTAAACTAGGTGAAGATGAAAAAATATCTTTACCTGTTATGATTAATTTTAATGCATTTATTTTATCTCATACTTCCATGCCTGTTGATGTACCTGAGCAAAAAGAAATTGATGATTTTTTACCAAAACGTAAACCAAAATGGGTTCTGGATGTAGATAATCCTATTACTTTTGGAAATATCATCCTCCCTGGTGAATATGAAAAAGTTAGAAAAGATATGCAGGTTGCCCATGATAATGCATTAAAACTTATACCTGAGATTTCAAAAGATTGGAAAAAAAGATTCGGTAGATCCCAAGGAGATTTACTAGAAATGTACAAGTGCGAAAACGCAGATTTTATTCTTTTATCAATGGGTGCAATAGGTGCTGAGAGCAAAGTAGCAATTGATAATCTACAAAAAAGTGGACTAAAGGTAGGTCTGGCTAGAGTAAGGGTTTTCAGACCTTTTCCACAAGAAGAAATTGTGAAGCTTGGTAAAAAAGCTGATTTAATTGTTATTGATCGAAATATCTCACCAGGAATGGAAGGAGCGTTATTTACTGAAGTGAAGTCTTCACTTTACGGAAAATCAGATGCAAAGGTACATGGTTTTATTGCAGGTTTAGGTGGAAAAGACGTGACCTTTAATGATATTGAGGTTATTTGTAAGAAGGTAATAAACGGTAAAGCAAAGGATTTTGAGTGGTATGGTCTTGAGGGGGTGTAGATTTTGGCAATAAAGGATTTACCAATAGAAGAGTATTATATTCCAGGTAGCGCCGCTTGTCCGGGATGTCCAGCAACCATGGCTATACGTACTGTTTTTAAGGCACTAGGCAAAAACATGGTAATGGTTGTTCCTGCTTGTTGTACTGCTGTAATAGAAAGTTTGCATCCAAATACTTCTTTTAATATTCCAACTATGAATATTGCTTTTGAAGCAGCTGCAGCTGGTGCAAGCGGCGTAGAAGCTGCTTTAAGAAAACAAGGTAAAGGTGACACAACAGTTGTTGCTTGGGCTGGTGATGGAGGTACTTATGATATAGGCCTGCAGGCACTTTCTGGTGCACTTGAGCGACAAACTAACTTCATCTATATTTGTTATAATAACCAGATATACTCAAACACAGGTATACAGCGTAGTGGTGCAACACCATATGCTGCTTGGACGACAACAACAGTTGGAGGCAAAAGAGAGTTTAGAAAAGAAATGGGTGAAATAATACTTGCTCATCATATTCCTTATGCTGCTCAAACATGTGTAAGTTATCCTGAAGATCTTTTTAACAAAGTAAGAAAAGCTAAAGCAATTAAAGGTCCGAAGTACATAGAGATTCTAGCACCATGCCCTCCAGGTTGGCGTTTTAGTATGGAAAAAACTGTTGAGATGGGTACACTTGCTGTTGAAACAGGTGCTTGGGCTTTATATGAATATGAAAACGAAAAAATGACATTTAACGGTAAAAGCAAACTTATTTTAGAAAAAAAAATACAAAGAAAACCTGTTGAAGAGTGGATAAAGTATCAAGGGCGTTTTAGACATTTATTTGCACCAGAAAAAGATGAAAAAACAATTAAAGAAATTGAAGACCATATAGATCAGATTTGGGAAAGATACAGATCTTGTTATTTATAAAAATATAATATTAAATGATAACTTCTTAGAAATAAGGAGTAAAAATGAATAAAATTCTATATGGTGTTTGTGGTGAAGGACTAGGACACGCAATAAGAAGTAAAATACTAATAAACCATCTTTTAGAAAAAAACTATGAAATCAGAATTGTTGCTGGTGGAAAAGCCTATAATTTACTATCAAAAGAATATCCAAGTGTTGAAGAAGTTGAATCTGCAAAATTTGTTTTTAAAAATAATAAATCAAGACTTTTTTATACTGTTTTAAGAACGCTTTACAAAACAATTACCACCGGTTTATCTTCCTTTTTTAAAGTTAGAAGAATTATTAAGGATTTTAAACCAGATATGATTATTACTGATGCTGAACCTATAAGTCACTTTGCTGCAAGAATTAGTAAAATAAAACGACTTAGTATTGATAATCCTCATGCACTGTTATATCGTAAATACAAGGTTAAACCGGGTGAATATCTTTCTTGGTTTCTTTTGATTTTTGCAATCAAAATTTCTTTATTTGGTGCTGATAAATATATTATTTATGATTATTTTGATGAGCAAATAGATAATCCTGATGTTTTATTTATAAAACCGTTAATTCAGAGTGGAGTATTGGAACAAAAACCAAAATATGGTGAATATATCTTTGTATATCAGTCATTAACTGATAATGATTTTGTTTGTAACACTTTAAAAAAATTAGATGAAAAATTCGTTATATATGGTTTTAACAAGAGCACTATTGATAAAAACCTTACATTCAAACAGTTCAACCAAGAGGAAATTTTTAAAGATCTTTCAAGTGCCAAAGCTGTTATAACTAACGGTGGGTTCAATGTAATAAGCGAAGCTTTATATCTGAAAAAACCTATATATTCCTTGCCTATAAAATATCAGTTCGAACAAGTATTAAACGGTAAGTTTGTAGAAAAACTAGGTGCAGGTGTCTGCCACACAGAACTTGATGAAGAAAACTTGAAAAAGTTTTTAAATAATCTTGATTACTACAGAAAGAATTTAAAATCATATAATCCTGGAAATCAAGAAGATAAATTAAAAAAAATAGAAGAAGAAATAAAAGTACTTATATTTAAAAATAGGTTTAATAGAAACTAGATAATCATGGAAAAAATATTTGTATTGGCAAACGGAAGATCTGGAACAAAATATCTATCAGAATTATTCAAATATAATGTTAAAAACTGTGTTAGCAAACATGAACCATTTCCAGATATGTTTGGCAAGCCGATTTATTGGTATCAACAAGGAAATAATAAGGAAATTCAAAGAGTATTTGAATGGAAAAAAAACAGGATTAATAGATACAAAGCATTTATATATATTGAAACAAACCATGCTTTTCTGAAATCCTTTAGCGATATAGCAATTGAATATTTTCCTGATATGAAGCTTATTCATTTAATAAGAGAACCTATTAAAACCGCAAAAAGTGAATTAAATAGACATGTTACTATTAGTCAATTACACATTCCTTTTAGTTATGCAAAAGGTCATGATGGGATAAAATATTCAAGATATGCACTCACTGGAAATGAAGATATTTATAAGAGTGTTGGCGCTGATAATATCACCCTTTTTCAAAAATATATTTTACAATGGATAGAGGTTGAAAATAGGGCGATTAAATTTTTAGATAAATATAAGAAACATGATGATTGCTTTACAATGAATTCCCCAAAAGATCTTAATGACATTAAAATCCTAGAGCAGATGTTTATATTTTTTAATTTTGAGCTAAAATATGAGAAAATATTGATAAAAGGAAAGAAGAATAAAAATGTGAAACCAACAATAATAAGTGATGAAGATAAAAAACAATTCCAAGAGATAATCAATAGATTACCCAATGATTATTTGAAAATATTCCAAAAAGAGCCATACCACAGATTTGAATGGGCTTCAACATTAAAAGCTAGATAATTTAATTTTTGACAAAAATCGTAATTTATAAGAATCATTTAAATATTAATTTTATGTTTATCTTTAGTCAACCTTATTTATTAGATATAAATCAGATTTATTTTCATAGAAATTAATATTAATCAGAAAATTCATATATTATTGTCATAAAAAGGAGTTATTTGCAAAAAATGAGAAAAAAAATTGTCATATTATTAGTAATTGTTGCTATTTTTTACATTGCTGTTGGAGCGTTACTACTTTTAAATATTCAGATGATGGAATCACCTGATATTTTAGTTGAAATTGAGGTCACAGAAATTAATTCAGAAGAAGTAGTGTTACATACAATTATTAATGTTGGAAATCCTAATAGTTTTGATATTATCGCTAGAAACTTAGAAATAGCAATTACAACCCCAGATGGTTATGAAGTGGCAAATGTTTTAATTGAGGGCGGTAAAATTGGTTCTAATAAAAATCAAACCTTTATTGAGGATGTTGAAATTGCATTTAATGGTCATAGTCCTGAACGCCTAATTAGTAAAATTTCTGGAGAAGTGGGTGCAAACATCTTGTTTATTGAAAAAACAATTCCTCTTAAAGTAGGTGTTGTAACATCCATTGAAAATTTATTAAATGACCTTGCAGCGCCGATAATTGATGCGACAATTAATATAGATGACATAACCACAGACAACATTGATATATCAGCAGAAATAACTGCTTATAATCCCAACGCATTTGATATGTATCTAACTAATATTTCAACTGAAATTGAAACTGATACTGGAGAAAAAGTTGGTAGTTTAGAAGTAACAAATGGAGTTATAACAGGCCTGCAATATACAGATCTTGAAGCAAGCGGTTCGTTGCTATTAAAGGCATTTAATGCAAAAAAGTTGTTTATTAATCTAGAGGGCATGGCTGGAGTAAATATAGCAGGTTTTGAGAAAAATTTACCTTTGGATATTACCGCAATCGTTAATATCCCTGATTTAGAAGAAATTCTGTTACCAAAAGAAAACCCTACAATTTTATCTATAAAAGTAGATGGAAAACTTTCTGTAAAAGGATTTTTAAGTGAAATAGAACTTATTGTTAACAATACCTTTAAAGTTGATCTTGTTTTAAGAAACACAACTATTAAATTATATATAGCAGGTGGAGACAATCAAAAATTACTTGGTGAAACAAATATTGAAGAAGAAATTGTAATAGACGCAGGAAATTTTAAAAATGTTAGCTCTGAAATAATTGTACCATTTTCTAAAATTTTATCTGCCAATTTATTATCTGCTGATTGGCTTTTGATTTCTGTATCTGCCTACATAACAGTTAAAGGAATCGATCCTGCCGTATATCTTCAAATCCAAGGATATCAAGACATCCATATATTAACATAAAAAATATTTTTTTATAAAAATTTTTAATAGATGATAACAACAAAACTAAATAGCTTTTGTGGAGATTTATTTTTATAAAATTCTTGCACCAAATTCATCGACAGAACAAACATATATTTTACCAAAGGATGAAAGCACATTGCATAGCTCATTAGTTTTACCCATTGCAAATACAGAGTTACCAAGCATGCACATACTTGCCTTTCCAAATCTGTTTGCAGCATCTATTGCTTTTAGAACTTGTTCATCCGTAAGTTTAGTATTTTTAGTAAATATCTGAGATTGGAAAAAAAGGTTTTCAATAGAAGGGTTTTCTAGTAATTTTTTTGTGCAATATTTACCATACTCTATTATTTTATTTATCTTAGATTTATCTTCTAAAACTTTTTTTGTTGCAATTTTTTTCCCTATAACACACAGAACCAAATTAAAATTACCAGGTATATGCTCTATTAAACCCCAAGGCGGAAGCCCAGGGCTTTTTCTTATTTCTATTCCTCCAAAACAACTAGCTACAACATCCCCTAGACCTGTTTTTAATTGAACCTCAGCAAAATGAGAGGCTTTTATAGCTTCATTTGTTGAAACACCTATTAATTTAGAAAGAGCAAAAGTTGCACTAACAGCACCGGCTGCACTCATACCAAAACCTTGGCTTACTGGAAGACCCAAATTTGTTTTAACAACTATATGTACAGGGTTTTTTCCAATAAGATACTTCAATGCAAGTTTAGTTACTTGGGCACTTGATTTTTTATTATTAATATAAACCTCAATATTTTGTTTATCAGAGTTTTCAGCAAAAACTTCTGATGTTGCACCAAGTGTAATATTAATTCCAGCGCCTCTAGAACCTGTGCGATTAAGATCATGAGAATAAACCGGTTCAAAAAAACACGATATGTGACCTGGTGCAAAAGCTAGTGCTTTCATTTGTTTCACTCTTATTTTATTATATCCAAAATATAATCTGCTAGTTCATCTTTTTTTGCTTTTTTATGTATCGCTCTTCCTTTTTTATCAAAAATCCATATCTCATTTTGATTTATATTAAAACCATAGATTAGGTTTGCTACAACAAAAGTTAAATCATTTTTCTTTAACAAATTCATTGCTTTTTCTTTTAGATTAGCTTTTTTTTCTTCAACCTTAAAACCTATTATTTTTGACTTCGGTGCCTTTTTTCTTAGTTTTGAAATAATCTTTGGAGCAGAAAACAGCTCTAAAATAAATTTTTCTTTTCCAGAACTTATTTTACCTTTCTGTTTTTTTGGTATATAATCTGATAATGCGGCACATAAAATGATAGTATCAAACTCTTTAAGATTTCTTTTTTCCAATATTTTCTCAAGATCACCTATTGATTCGAAATCGATTTTTTTAATATAATTTGGTGTAATTTCTCTACCTTGACCGTACCAAAGTTCAACATCAGCACCTCTAAAAAATGCATTTTTAGATAAGCTTATTGCAGTTTTTCCTGAGCTAAGATTAGTAATTATTCTTACATCATCAATTTTTTCTGATGTTGGCCCGCCGATAATTAATATTTTCTTTTTTGCCAAATCTTTTTTGCCAATCTCGCGAATAACATAAGAAACAATTTCATCAACTTCTATCATCTTAGCTACATTTTTTTCAATTAATGGTTCAATAAATTTTATTCCCATCTCCTCACATTTTTGTATATTTTTTTGAACAACCTTGTGATCATACATAGATATATGCATCGCAGGTACTATCAAAACTGGTATAGCTGAACCAATAGCAGTTGTTGCAAAAGTCGTTACAGATGTATCATCAATACCACGAGCAATTTTTGAAATAGTATTTGCAGTACAAGGACAAATAAGTAAAAGATCTACAGGTTTTTTCACTTTACCGCAAAAAGATACATGTTCTGTTGCACCTGTTAATTCAACAATTGGTTTATTTCCTGTTGCAAACCAAAGAGAGTCAGGATGTATTATCTTTGTCGCAGAAGGTGACATTACAGGATAAACATCAGCACCATGTCTAATTAGTTCTCTTGCAAGTTTAATGGTTTCAACAGCGGCTATGCTACCTGTAACTGCAAGAATTATTCTTTTTTTAAAAAGTTTTTTAGTTTTAATCCCCCTTATTTCATCTGCAGGATGCATTCGGATCACAAAAAGAATTATTTTATCTTACAACTAAAACTGACATACTAGCATGTCTTACAACTTTATCTGTTACACTACCAAGTAAAAATCTACCTTCTTTGCCGTAACCTTTGTAACCTATTATGATAATATCTGCATTTACTTTCTTTGCTGTAATAAGAATCTCATCTGCAGGATCACCAGATTCAACCATAGTGTTTACTTTAGATACATCAGTTTCAATTTCTTTTAATATCTTATTTAACGATTCCATTGCTTTTTCCTTAAAACTTCCAGATTTTATAATGGAGCTTAAATCAATTGTTGGTAACAGCATCTTTGTAAAAGATGATTCTGCAAGTTCTGCAGGTATAACTGTTAAAAGTGTAATTTCATCTTGTTTATTTGAGCATTTTAAAACTGTTTCAATTGCTTTTTTAGAAGCATCTGACCCGTCATAAGCAACTAGTAGTTTTTTCATGATGATCGCTAGCCATTAATACAAATGATTCTAAAAACATTTCGAATTGTTAATCGTTTTTTAAAAAGTAACAAAATAAAAAAAAGAAATTTTTATTGCTTACTTACATAAGTACGATATAAAATCTGAAAGGGGCATACCTTCTTCCCACTTCATGATATAATTACCATTTTTACTTAATTTAATCTTAGGTAATCTATTATGTAAAATAGCTATTCTTCCTTCCAGGCCTTGCATATTGAATGTAAATATTCTCCAAGAATCACCGCGCTTACCTTTTGTTCTAAATGCGTAAATAGGTAGAGTCTTGGTTTTTTCACACATCTTTTTCATTGTATCTGCTTGTTCTTGTAATTTACCACTAACTCTACTAAAATGAACTGTGTCTTCAAAGCTTGTTTTTACCTCAGTTAAAAAAGATATATCCCCACGT
>Ga0315291_10008798_pt1 | contig 12386 bp, 9 predicted proteins | sample YL17G12_20_MG_FD_203070 | JGI IMG/M metagenome (GOLD analysis project Ga0315291, IMG submission 203070) | Sediment microbial communities from Yellowstone Lake, YNP, Wyoming, USA - YL17G12_20 | ecosystem: Environmental > Aquatic > Freshwater > Lake > Sediment | place: USA: Wyoming | collected... | reverse complement strand
AAGCGTTCGGCGAGCGGACGGTCATCGTCCGGTCCTTCCCGCAGGTGCTGGGGAGGTTCGATGGCAAAGCATTCTTCCAGGACCTGCTGGACGAGTTGGAAGGGCCGGAGGGCGCCCGCCAGGTGGAGGGCCGGCTGGAGAAGATCCTGAAGCTGATGGCCTGTGGCGGCGCCGTCAAGGCGGGCCAGCGGCTGAGCGCCGAGCAGATGCGGCGCCTCTTAGAGCAGCGCCACGAGGCCGGCCCGGCCGACACGTGCCCCCACGGCCGCCCCACCACGATCTTGCTCACGCGGCGCGAACTGGAGAAGCAGTTCCACCGCACGTAGGCTGTCTCCGGCGTGCTTCCGCGCCGCTCCGCGCAGTCGGGGGCGAGTGCGGACCCCTTCCGATGTGGACTGGTCAGCAGCGCAGCGAGAGGCTATACTTGGGCGCGCGGACGGCGGGCGTTGCTCGTCCGTCGTCGCACGCAGCACCCGAGGAGCTACTCGATGGAAACCGTGCATGTAGAGTTGGGCAAGCGGTCCTATGACGTGCTCATGGACTTCGACTTCCTGGCGGACCTGGGGGAGGTCCTGAAGCACCGCGGCCTGGCCCGAGCCAGCGTGGCGGTCTTCACCAGCCCGACCATCGGCGGCCACTACTTCGAGATCCTCGATGAGGGCCTCCGCGAGGCCCGCGTGGAGCACATAGGCCGCTTCGACGTTCCCGACGGGGAAGAGAGCAAGGACCTGGACAACTTCTGCCGGGCCGTGCGCTGGCTGGCCCGCTTCAGCCCGGACCCATCCGTCGAGCCCTTGGCGATCGCGCTTGGCGGCGGCGTCGTGGGAGACCTGGCAGGCTTTGCCGCTGCCTGCTTCCGCCGGGGCGTGCCCTATGTGCAGGCGCCCACGACGCTCGTGGCCGCCGTTGACAGCAGCGTGGGCGGGAAGACGGCCGTCAACCTGCCCGAAGGCAAGAACCTGGTCGGTGCCTTCTACCAGCCGCGGCTCGTCTATATGGACCTCGGCACGCTCAAGACCTTGCCCAAGCGCGAGGTGCGCTCGGGCGTCGCCGAGATCATCAAGTACGGCGCCATCCTCGACGCGGACCTGTTCTTGTTCCTCGAGCACGCCATCGAGGACGTCATCGGCCTGGACGCGGGGGCGCTGATGCGCGTCGTGCCGACCTGTGTCCAGTTGAAGGCCGACGTCGTCGGCCGCGACGAGCGCGACCAGGGCGGCGTCAGGATCTGTCTTAACTTCGGCCATACCGTCGGCCATGCCATCGAGAAGTCGGCGGAAGGCCGGCTCACCCACGGGGAGTCCGTAGCCGTCGGCATGTTGGCGGCTACCGGGATCGCCGTGAAGAGCGGCCTCTGCCCTCCCGAAGTCCTCGACCGCCTGGAGGGGCTTATCGTCCGGGCCGAGCTTCCCAACCGCGCTGACGGCCTGGACCCCGAGCGCGTGCTGGCGTTCATGGCGCATGACAAGAAGTTCGTCACCGGCCGCAACAGGTTCGTCCTGCCGACGGACATCGGCCAGTGGGTCGAGCAGGAGGGAGTGCCGGCCGACCTCGTGCGCGAGGTGCTGCGGCCCCTGTTGGCATAGCCGTTCTGCACCGTTTCTGAAGGAGCCCCGCGATGATCAGCATCCAGGAGTTCAAGAAGGTAGAGATGACGGTCGGCAAGGTCCTCGCCGTGGAGGACCACCCCGATGCGGACAAGCTTATGATCTTGAGGGTGGACGTGGGCGAGGCCGCACCGCGCACGCTCGTGGCCGGCTTGAAGGAGCACTACCGCAACGAGGAGCTTGCCGGCCGCACCGTCATCGTCGTGACGAACCTCCAGCCGGCAAAGCTCCGGGGCGTCGAGAGCAACGGCATGCTGCTGGCGGCGCAGGAGGGCAACAAGGTCGCGGTCCTGTCGCCCGATAAGCCGGTCGCGCCGGGCTCCCGCGTGCTGTAGAATGCTCGCGTCAGGAGCGCCTTGAGTCTCGCTGACCGGACGGGGCGTGGGGCAACGCCTACGTGCCACGGAGGACAAACTATGCCGACAACGTTGGAGAAGCTGACCCTCAAGGGGTTCAAAACCATCCGCGAACTCGTGGACTTCGAACCGGGCCCGCTTACGGTGCTGATTGGTCCCAACGGTGCCGGCAAGTCCAACTTCATCTCCTTCTTCCATTTGCTTTCCAGTGTCGTCGCTTGCCCGGGGGCCCTCCAAGAGTACGTGGCTAGGGGGGGAGGGGCCAGCGCCATCCTCCACGATGGTCCCGGCAGGACTCGTGAGATTGCAGTTGAGGTTACCGTGGTCACGCCGGAAGGCGAAAACGCGTACGGCTTCCGGCTCCTTTACGCGGCGGGGGATACTCTTGCCTTTGTCGGTGAAAAGTACGGGCACTTCCGCGCGGACCTTTTCGACATCGGAGGCGTGGACGGCTGGCCGCCTTTGCACCCCGAGGCAAAGCTCGCCGGAGAAGCTGAGACAGGGAACTTGGCCGCCAAGGCCACGTTGGGTCTGTTGCGTAAGAGCCTTCCCCACCATTTCCACGATACATCCGACACATCACGAATGCGCCAGAAGTGGAATGAGGACGACAATCGGCGCCTGAAGGAGGATGGGGGCAACATGGCGCCGTTCCTATGGCGTTTGCGAGACCGCGAGCCCAAGTGCTATCAGCGTATTGTCGAGACTGTTCGTCTGATTCTGCCATTCTTCGCGGACTTCGACCTCGAGCCGGAGTACGGGAAGCTCCTTCTGAGGTGGCGAGAGCGGGGCAGTGATCTCGTGTTCAACGCATCCCAGGCAGGTGACGGCATGTTGCGTGCGATGGCCCTCGTCGCGCTCCTTCTCCAACCAGAGCGCGACTTCCCCAATGTGCTGATCCTCGACGAGCCGGAACTGGGCCTGCATCCCTACGCCATCAAGGTCGTCGCCGGCTTGATCCAGAGCGCTGCGACAAAGACCCAAGTCGTTGTTGCCACTCAGTCCACGCGTCTCGTTGACTGCTTCGAGCCGGAAGACATCGTCGTTGTTGAGCGCAGGGAGCGCGAGTCCGTGTTCAAGCGACTCAATGGAGACGACTTGAGGGAGTGGCTTGAAGAGTACTCCCTGTCCGAGCTCTGGGAGAAGAACGTGATTGGAGGACGGCCTTGACGGGCATGAGGCTGCACGTCGTCGTGGAAGGCCAGACGGAGGAAACATTCGTCAGGAGAGTGTTGGCGCCGCACTTGGGTACGTTCTCGGTATGGGCAGACGCGCGGTCTGTCATGACGGCCCGGAAGCACGGCGCGATCTACAAGGGTGGCTTACCGAGCTACGCGTTAGCCCGCAAAGACATCCTCTTGTGGATGAAAGACGACCGGAACGCGGACGCCGCCTTCACGACTATGTTTGATCTCTATGGCCTGCCTATGGACTTCCCCGATTACGACAAGGCCAAGCGCCAGAGCGACTGTCGACAACGCGTCGCGACGCTGGAAGCTGCCATGAAGGCGGACATAGGGCCGCCTCGGTTCACCCCCTACATCCAACTTCATGAGTTCGAGGCGCTCATCCTTGCCGATCCTCAGAAGCTCGACTGCCAGTTCATCGAGTATGATGAGGCAATCCGCAACCTCGTCGCTATGGCGGGCAGTTTCGAGTCCCCGGAACTCATAGACGATGGGGACGAGACGGCGCCCTCCAAGCGCATCATCCGGGAGATCGCCGCATACGAAGGGATGAAGGCTTCTGCCGGTCCTCTCATAGCTGAGAGGATCGGCATGGCCACCCTTCGGGCCAAGTGCCAGCACTTCGCAGAGTGGCTCAGCAACCTCGAGGCTGTGGGGCTTGCTCCCGGCTCGCGCGTCCTCTGACGGCAGGTGCGGGAGGCGTGCCCAGCCTGCAAACGGCGGACACGGCCGAACGAGGCCGGCCGTGGCACCCATCGCGGCCCAAGCGGCGGCCAAGGGCCTGCTAGGGCGGGGGAAACAGGACGGAGGCCGCTGTCCCGTGCAGGCGGCAGCGACCTCCGTTTTCCCGTGGGAGGGATGACGGCCCTGCGACGACGGGCTTAGCGGGGGGCAGGCGGGCGGCGCGTTCCAACCGCCACCCGCCCTCTTGGAGGTCCCGCCGATAGCTCAATAACCTCCGGTCCAGGATGCGGCCGGTCCACCCCTGGCCGCATTCCCCGCTGGCTGCCGTGACCCCTTCTGGACCCTCGCGACGCCTGCCCCTTTCCGGTGCCTACGAATGCTGGGCCCACGTCACATGGCGGCATCCCGCTCCAAGGAGCTTCTGGCCCGTCTGTCGCCGGGACGGCCGATAGGATAGTGCATGGCGAGGTGATGCGCAATGCGTGCTTTTCCGACCCAGGCCGTCAGAGAATCTGACGCTTGTCAGACTTCGTGGAAGTGTGGGACCGGCACCAAGCGGGGTCAGAGGGCGATGAGCCCGCCGCGGATGGCGTGCTGGGTCAGCTCGGCCGTGGTCCGGGCGTCCAACTTTGCCATGATCCGTCTTCTGTGCGTGGAGACCGTCTTCGGGCTCACATGGAGCAGGATGGCGATGCGCTTTCCAGTGTTCCCTTCGGCGACGAGCTGGAGCACTTCGCGTTCCCTGGGCGTCAGCACGGCAAGAGGGGACACGTCGCGGGGGACCAGGCGTTGCGTGCCGTCGCCAATCAGGCCGGACGCCGCGGACGGGGTCAGGTAGATGCCGCCGGCTGCGACGAGGCGTATCGCATGGAGCAGCTCATCGAAGCTGCAGCCCTTGCGCAGATAGCCGCAGGCGCCGGCCTGCAGCATCTGCTTCACGAACAGCGCGTCTCCGTGCATCGAGAGCGCCACAACCTTCACTTCCGGCGCTGCGGCCGAGATCCGTCGAGTGGCCTCAATGCCGTTCAACTCCGGCATGGAGACGTCCATGACGACTACGTCCGGCCGCAGGCTGCGGGCCAGGGCGAGCGCCTGACCGCCGGTCTCCGCCTCCCCGACTACTTCCACGTCGCGTTCCTGTGAGATCAGGGCACGCAAGCCCTCGCGCACGATCTTGTGATCGTCGGCCAGCAGGACGCGCGTGGTCATTCTCCGTCCTCCTTGCCGGCGGGCCCGTCGGGGTCCAGAGGCACGGTGAGCCGCACGGCGGTTCCGTGCCCCCGTTCCGTCTTCACTTCGAGCCGTCCCCCGAAGTGGCTCAGTTGCTCGCGGATGCTGAACAGCCCGAAAGCACCCGTCCGCGAGCCCTGCAGTCCGCCCTCCGATGCGTCGAAACCGACGCCGTCGTCCTCAACGGTGACCCGGACCTCCCCGTCGCCTCCTTGGATGAGCACCCCGGCCCGGCTCGCCCGAGCGTGCTTGACGACGTTGACCAGCAGTTCGCGCACAGACCTGAACAGGACGGCGGCGGTCTCTTCGCGCAAGGGAGAGCTCGCGCCGTCCGTCTCGACCGTGACGGCCAGCCCGTGGTTCTCGCGCCATTGGTCGGCCAGCCACTGGAGGGCCGGCTCCAGGCCCAGTTCATGAAGCATGGGCGGGCTGAGTTCGGTCGTGAGCGAACGCGAGGCCTGGAGCGCCTGCTGGATGAGCGCGACGACTTCGTCAAGGCCGGCCGTGAGCCGCCGGGCGCTCGCCGAACGCTTCAGGGCGCCTGCCTTCATCGCCGCCATGGCCAGCGTCTGGCCAAGCTCGTCGTGCAGGACGGCGGCCATCCGGCGTCTCTCGCGCTCCTCTGCCGACAGCAGTTGCAGGGCCAGAGACCTGAGCCGTTCCTGATAGGAAAGGAGGTCCTGCTGCGCGCGCTCGCGCTCCGTGACGTCTTCGACGGTCCCGGCGACCGATCTGATCTGCCCGCGTTCGTCGTACTCAGCCTTCGCGCTGATGGCGATCGTTATGGAAGTGCCGTCCACGGTCTGCCGGGCCACCTCCAGGTTCGTCACATAGCCCTTCTCGCGGACCGCTTCCATGACCCTCTCGCCCTGCTCCCACATCTGGGGGTTGGTTCTCGCCCACGCCAGCAACTCGTCAGCCGACCGGAAGCCGTGCATCCGCGCCAGCGCGGTGTTGCACTCCAGGCGCCGACTGACTGGGAAGAACCGGAACACGCCGGTGTTCAGCCCCTCCACGAGAGTGCGGTAGCGCTCTTCGCTCTCACGCAGCGCCGCCTCGGCCTGCACCCGCACGGTGACGTCCTCGACGGTGCCCGAGATGCGCTTGAGGTCGCCCCGCTCGTCGCGTTCGGCTTGGGCGCTCACCGATGTCACGATCGCCTTGCCGTCTCTCGTCGTCACGCGGTATTGCAGGCCTCTGACGGTCCCTTGTTGGCGGACGGTCTCCATGAACTCGTCGAGCTGCCGGAGCATCTGCGGCTCAGAGGCGTTCCACGCCACCAATTCCTTGAGCGACTCGCAGCCGAGCATCCTGACGAGTGCTGCGTTGGCCTCGCCCTGCATGCCGTTCGCAGTCTTCCAGAACTTGAACACTCCTGTATTCAGGTCCTCCACGAGGGTGCGGTACTTCTCCTCGCTCTCCCGCAGCGCTTTCTCCGCCTGGCGGCGCTCCGTGACGTCTTCGACAACGGCGACCACTCTCTCCGGCCGGCCCGTGTCGCCGCACTCGACGCCAGCGCTCAGGCGAACCGTGATGGGCGCGCCGGCCTTTGTGTGCAGGCTCATCTCAAACCCGCTCAGCCCCTTCAGCCGTGCGGCCTCCGATATCGCCCGCTCGTGCTCGTCCTGGGCCTCCGCGTTGGAGGCAAACCACTCTGCAAGCTCCTCGACCGACTCGCACCCGAACATGCGGACCAGCGCTGCGTTCGCGTGCACGCTCTGGGTGCCGCTCAACATGTCGATGCGCAGCACGCCCGCGCTGAGGTTATCGACCAGCATGCGGTAGCTGTCTTGGGTCTGTCGGACCGCCTCCTCCGCGCGCTTCTGCTCGGTCACGTCCCGCCCGAGCGCTATGCAGCCGGTCGGTTCGCCGTGTACGTTCCGCAGGGGGCTCACGTTCCACGAGATGGTCCGCGTCTGTCCGTCCTTCCGCGTGATGACCGTTTCAGCGTCGCGGATGGCCTCGCCGCCTTGGATGACCGCGAGCGCCCGGCCGACGACGCCCCGCCGGTACTCTTCGTCCGGGTAGAGCATCTCCCACGCCGTCTTCTGTCCGATCACCTCATCGCGCGCGTATCCGCTGATCTCCTCGGCGGCCTCGTTCCAGATGACGAGGTCCGCGTTCGTGTCGCGCACCTCCAGCCACATCACGTTGCTCTCCATCAGGCTCCTCTGCAGGTCAGCCGCCTGTTCGGGGTGGCACGGCCCGCTCTGCGCTGCCTCGAGGCGTGCGAGCTCCGGGCGCAGGCGCGCCAGCTCTTCGAGAAGTCGTGCCCTTGTCTTGGCCTCTGGCTTCATGCGGCCTTACCTGCTGTGAGAGCCGTTGTTGGCGTCCCGGCCGCGGGCTACGGAGTATACCACAAAGTCGGTCCCTGCCAAGCCCGTTCCCTCGGATGCGCAGCCGCCCCCTGCGATGCTGCCGGCCGCCTTTGTGCGCATGGGCACGGCCGGTATAATGGGACGCAGCCAGGACGCCTTCGTTCTGCACGGAGCATCGCGCATGGCCGGAGAAGAGGAGCGCGGCAGCCTGAGCCGCCGGGGTTTTCTGATCGGCGCCGCCGCTGTCGCCGCGGGGCTGACCGGCCTGCGCGTTATGGCCCGCCGCCGCCACGTTGTCCGCCTTAAGGAGTACGCCCCGAACGGACTGGCCCGCGGCATCTCGATCATCCACGGCGACGCGAAGTCGCCCGCCGACGAGGAGCGTGTCGTCACCGAGATGACTCGCCAGGCAGTCGCAGCCCTCGGCGGCATGCGCACAGTCGTCAAGAAGGGGGACACGGTCGTCATCAAACCCAACATGGCCTGGGTCTGGGGCCCCGAGATGGCGGCCAACACGAACCCCTACGTCGTCGCCGCGCTCGTGCGCATGTGCGCCGAGGCCGGCGCCGCGCGTGTGTGCGTCATGGACAACACGATCGCGGCCGACCCCTCGACCTCCTACAGGGCGAGCGGGATCGCCGCAGCCGCCGCCGCGGCCGGCGCGGAGGTGCGGTATGTGGAGCGGAGCCGCGCCCTCACGCTGCCCGTGCCCGACCACTTCGTGCTCCCCGAGTGGCCGTTCTGCCGGGAGTTCGTCAGCGGGGATGCCTGCGACGTGCTGATCAACGTGCCCGTCCTCAAGGACCACGGCACCAGCCGCCTCAGCATCGGCCTGAAGAACGCCTTCGGCATGGTCGCTGGCGAGCGCGGCCAGCTCCACCCCGAGATCCACCTCAAGATCCCCGACCTCCTGCGCGTCATCAAGGTGGACCTCACGGTGATGGACTGCTACCGCGTGCTGCGCACGCACGGCCCGACAGGCGGCACGCCGGCCGACGTGGACAACAGCGTCCAGGGCGCACGCCGCGTCGTCGCCAGCCGCGACCCGGTTGCGGTGGACGCTTGCGGCGCCTCCATGTTCGGCTACGGGCCGACGCAGATCGGCTTTATCGCCAACGCCGAGAAGGCCGGCCTGGGGACGGCCGACTGGCACTCGCTGCCGCTGTTCGAACAGACCATCTGACTCCGTATCCACTTCGGGGGCCTGCAATGAAGCAGGGGCGGGACAACGGCAGACGGTAGTCAGTGAACAGTGATCAGTGCGCGCGGTCGGACTGCTGATCGCCTCGGAGTCCGCGTCGTCGGCCGCGGGGCTGCGCGGATTCCTTTGGAAGGAGCCGACGCGCGTCCCTGTGCACCCGCCGCGCGCTCGCCACAGCCTTGCGCGCCTCGGAGAGCACGATCGGCTCATAGTCTCCCGGGTAACGCGTCACCGTCGCGTACTCAGTCAGGCGATCCTGAACGGCCTCGTCTATCGCCGGCCGTGAGCCTATCGGCAGCAGAGCGGCCAGGGTACGGATGGCGTGCGTCTTGGGGAACTCGATGCGGTTGAGCACGAGCAGTGCTTTGAGGTACTTCTCCACGGACTGCTGCGCGTGGAAACAGACGACGTCCGGCGGACACTCCTTGCCCAACGTGAGGAGGTAAGCCGCGACTCTCAGGTCCTCTTCGGCCTTCCCCACCCATTCCCGCACGACCTTAACAATGTGCTCATGCTCTGGCATATAGTACCTTGCCCTCGCGGGCGGCGGGGTACTCGACTGTTCCCACCACGTCCTTTCGCCAAGCGAAGTCCTCGGGGCGTGTCACGATCACATCCACCGGCAGGGCTGTCTTGCCCAAGGCATTGCGGACTTCGAACTGCCTCTCCCGCTTCGACCCCTTCACGGGCATGACGACGAGCAGGTCCACGTCGCTGTCGGGACCGGCCTCGCTACGGGCGTGGGAGCCGAACAGGATGATGCGGTCCGGGTCGAACTGCTTCACGATCCGGTCCACCATCTCGCGGATGTGGCGACGAACGGCTCGGTTGGTCATGCCGCCTTCGCCTCGCGCACGTCATCGGGTTTCATGTTAGGGCTGGGCCCGGACGCGAGCCGGGCTTTCCCTACTGCCAGCCCTTTCGATAGAGACTAATATCGGGGCCACGGTGTGTCAAGGCCGATGGCGTCCGGAGGCGGAACGGCGGCGGGCAAGCGCCAGCTGTCAGTAGACAGCGAACAGTGATCAATGGGGACTGGCCGGCGGCCCGCGCATTCCTGCTATAATGGCTGGGTGGAGTTCCATCCCCGTAGCTCGTGGAGATGGCGGACGTCCTGAAGAGAATCGGCGGGCTGCCTGCCGTCGGGGGCCTGCCGGACCTTCTGCGCGCCAGCGGGAAGGTCAACGTCATCGGCACAGCCGGCAGCGGGTCCGCCCTGATAGCTGCCTGGCTCGCGGAGAGCGTACGTACTCGGGCCCTCGTCGTGTGTGCTACGGGCGAGGAGGCCGAAGAGTTCGCCGAGGACGTCAACCTCTTCAGCAACGGCCTGGCCTGTTACTTCCCCGCCCTTGAAGTCCTTCCCGGAGACGCAGAGGAGCCGAGCGAGGCCATCCTGACGGCGCGGCTTCAGGTGCTGCGTCACCTCGCCTTCGGCCCGCAGGCCGAGGCCGCGCCGGCCGCCGGCGTGGCGGTCTACCTCCAGCCCGGTCCGCAGACGCGCGTCGTCACGACGAGCGCGAGCGCTCTCATCCAGCCGACCCCGTCTGTGGACGAGCTGCGACGCGGCTCCCGCACCGTGGCCGTCGGCGACGAGGCCGACCCGCGCGAGATGGTCACCTGGCTGGTGGACAATGGCTACACGAGCGCGCCGCAGGTGCAGCTCCCCGGCCAGTACTGTCTGCGCGGCGGCATCCTGGACGTCTACGGCCACGGCACGCTCCTGCCGGTGCGCCTGGAGTTCTTCGGCGACTTGGTGGACTCGATCCGCACGTTCGACGCCTCCACGCAGCTCTCAACCGAGCGCGTGAGGAACTGCTTGCTGGCCGTGGGCGAGCGCCCGGAACGGGGCGCGGCAGGGCCGTCAGCCGGCCTGCTTTCCTTTCTCCCGCCGGACGCCGTCATCTTCCTGGCTGAGCCGACCCGCCTGTGGCAGCGGGCGCAAGAGGTCTACGAGCAGACGGAGCAGCGCCGCCTCCTGACGCCGCCGGACGGGGTCGCGGCGGAGCTGGCCGGCCGGCGGCACGTGCTCTTCGGCGGGGAAGGGGCGCGCGACGTTCCCTCGGTGGAGGTTCCCATCCTGCAACGGGACACCTTCGGCCCGGACCTCGACTCGATGCTTGCTGAACTCTCGCGCATCTGCCGGGACTATGAGGAGACCGTCGTCTACTGCATCAGCCCCGCCGAGGCGGACCGCTTCCGGAACCTGCTCCATGACCGCCAGTTCGAGCACCTGAGCCGCCTCGCGCTCGGCGTCGGCCGCCTGAACCACGGCGCTCTCTGCGCGGAGGCCGGGCTGGCGCTCATCCCGCATCACCGCCTCTTCGGCCGCTACCGCCAGCGCCGGCTGATGGTGCAGCCTCAGGAGGGCCGGCCCATCGAGTCCGTTCTGGAGCTCGAGCCGGGCGACCTCGTGGTGCACATGAACTACGGCATCGGGCGCTTCCTCGGCACGCGCCTGATGGAGCAGGACGGCACTCGGCGCGAGTACCTCGAGGTCGAGTTCGCTGACGACGTGCGCGTCCATGTGCCCTGCGAGCGCATCGAGATCATCCATCGCTACCTCGGCGTGGGCGGGCGGCAGCCGGAGCTGAGCAAGATACGCGGCGCCAGTTGGGGCCACGCCAAGCGGCGCGCGCAGGAGGCCGTCGAGGACTTGGCCGCCGAACTCCTGGGGATGCAGGCAATCCGCGAGACGCAGGCCGGCATTGCGCATCCGGGCGACACGGACTGGCAGCGGCAGTTCGAGTCGGAGTTCCCCTATGAGGAGACGGAGGACCAGCTCCGCGCCATCCAGGAGGTCGAACGCGACCTGCGCTCCTCGCGCCCCACGGACCGGCTCATCTGCGGCGACGTGGGCTACGGCAAGACGGAGATCGCCATGCGCGCCGCTTTCAACGTGGTCATGGGCGGGCGCCAGGTGGCTGTCCTGGTGCCCACGACCATCCTTGCCCAGCAGCACTTCCGCACGTTCTCGGAGCGCATGGCCGACTATCCGATCCGCATCGAGATGCTCAGCCGGTTCCTGACGGACGCCGAGGCCGCGCGCGTCCTGAAAGGGATGGCGGAGGGCACGGCGGACATCGTCATCGGGACGCACCGGCTGCTTCAGGAGGACGTGGCGTTCAAGGACATCGGCCTGGTCATCATTGACGAGGAGCAGCGTTTCGGCGTCGAGCACAAGGAGAAGCTCAAGAAGCTGCGCGTCACCGTGGACGTGCTGACGCTGACGGCCACGCCCATTCCGCGCACGCTTCACATGGCGCTGATGGGCCTGCGCGAGATATCCTCGCTCCAGACCCCGCCGCGCGACCGCCAGGCCATCGAGACCAAGGTCGGCAGGTTCGACCCCGAACTCGTCCGCCACGCCATCCTGAGGGAGCTGAACCGCGAGGGGCAGGTCTTCGTCATCCACAACCGCGTCCAGACCATAGACGCCTTCGCAGAGGTTCTGCGCACGATCGTTCCCGAGGCCCGGATCGCCATCGCCCACGGCCAGATGCACGAGCGCGACCTGGCCGAGACGATGGACAGGTTCCTCGAGGGCGAGGTAGACGTCCTGGTTAGCACGACCATCGTCGAGAGCGGGCTCGACATCCCCAATGCCAACACGATCATTCTGGACCGCGCGGAACTCCTCGGCTTGGCCGAAATGCATCAGCTCCGAGGGCGCGTGGGGCGCTACATCCACAAGGCGTATGCGTACTTCTTCACCCCCGCCGACCGGCCAGTCACGCCCGAGGCGCGGGCCCGCCTGGACGCCATACGGCGCTACTCGCAGCTCGGCGCGGGGTTCGACATCGCCC
>Ga0315291_10008797_pt1 | contig 12387 bp, 15 predicted proteins | sample YL17G12_20_MG_FD_203070 | JGI IMG/M metagenome (GOLD analysis project Ga0315291, IMG submission 203070) | Sediment microbial communities from Yellowstone Lake, YNP, Wyoming, USA - YL17G12_20 | ecosystem: Environmental > Aquatic > Freshwater > Lake > Sediment | place: USA: Wyoming | collected... | reverse complement strand
TATGGTAAAGTTGAGCCAAGTATTCGCTGGGGGCAAAGACCTGGATTTCGCTCTTCGCCCTTTCCAGAAGCTCATTGGCTTTGAGAATCATCTGCTGTCCGCCTTCGAGTATCTGGAAAATCTCTTTCTCGCTGTTCTCAACTTTCTGCTGAGGAATTGACAGCCAAAGCTCGACCAGACCAAGTTTCTCTTTTTCGAGAAGATTGATCTTCATTTTTTGAGCTTCAATTAACAAGTCGATTGCCTTTTCCAAAGGCACGCCCGTGAATTTCAAGGGCTTTTCAAAAGCTGAATATACGAGGCCTTTCTTCTCAAGGTCACGCAGTATCCTGTACGTTTCTGTCCGATGCAGAGAGATCGCTTCAGCTATTTCAGAAGCCTTTCTTTCACCTGATCGAGCCAGATGCAGATAGACTCTTATTTCATTCCGTATGAGCCCATACCGGGCAAGAGTCTCTTCAATCATCGCCAATTGCTTGTCCAAGCCCTTATCCCTCTTGACAAATCTCCATGATTCATTGTCATCATCGTACACTTTGATCAAGTCAGCGTCGCGTTCCATTGATTGACCCATGTAAACATTCACCATTTCCATTGAACTCGTTCTGATGAGTTTGAGCGTCAATTCTGATGGTGTGTATACTTTATGCTTATGAACGGCAAATCTGAATTGCAAATTCATGTTTTTTATCCAACATGCACTTCTCATACAAAGAAAACTACAATTCAAGTTTCGAGCGCGGCAGCCGAAGCATTGGCGTAGATCTTTGCAAAGTCTTTAATGAGGTCTTTCGCGTCCAGGATGACGCTACTCAGTTTGAAGAAATCCTTCATCTTGTCGGTTTCGACTCCGACCCCGATGGTTATGACGCCTTTCTTCTGCAGAGCGCTAATGGTCTTCGACAGTTTTGCATCAATATCTGGATACCCATATGGCCAACCATCTGAAATGACTATCAGAAACCGCTGTTCATCAAACCTCTTTCCAAGAACAGATCCTGCAAATTGAATGGCTTCAGGCATGTATGTTAAACCACCAAACCTGAGTCCGCCAAGTCTTGCGCGCACTCTGTTTGAATATGCTTCCGAAGCATCCTTTAACACGTAGAAACGATCACTGAAAGCAAAATATGTCCAGGAACCAGAATCCATCAAGAGTTCTTTCGTCGCTTCTGCAATACATACCGCCACTGCACGAGCAAAGTCGCTCTTGATCCGCATGCTCTCGCTTACGTCCAGGAGAATTGTCCATGCGAAGCTTTTGCTCAGATACTCGTCTTTCATGAAAACGTCAGTCGCAGGCTTCTTGCTTGCAAGCACTTGAATAACTGCTGAAAGGTCAAGTTGCCCCACCTCTTTGCCTGGATCTTCATCCAACGCATCTTGAGCAACTCTCAGACTGTCGAGCAGCCGCCGACTTCCACCTGAAAGAAGAGCTCTCGCCCGGAAATACTTCGTCACGTCCTCTTCAGGAAACTCGACAGACTTGAAACTGTCCCATTCGCCGTTCTCCTTGAGCTTCTCCAGTATCCTTTGCTCTCGAGCTCTTTGACTGTACCAAGTGTCAAATGCCTGGCAAGCTTCTGCATCTGACTCCTTCTTCCAGATCGAGTCAACCGAGCCTTCTGAAACGTTCATTCCGCCATATGTTTCCATTGATTTTCTGAAGATCTCTTCAACATCAGCGTCGGTCGACACTTCATTCTCAATGAAGACCGTTGATTTGCCATGCTGTTCCGTATAGGGTAAACAGGGTGCCTCCAAGATAGGACCATACGCTTCAATGGTTTGCATTACGTAGTCTGAGGCATCGCAGATCATCTCTTCAACGTTGACTTCCTTGCCATTAAAAGACATCAATACATCCTTCGCAAGCAAGTTCAGTCGAGTAGTCAACTGTTCGACTGTACTCTCTTCTTCGAGCGAAAGCTTTCCCTTGACCGTGCCTATGTGCACTTTTGAAAGTGACGCTAACATTATTCTGGTCGACGGGTTGAAGATCCTGCCAGCAGTTTTCATGTTGGCAAATGCAAGTGCGTTTGCGTAGGCCAAATCTGGAAGCTTATCAGGATGCCGCGATGAGATGTAGGCGTTAACGCAGACATCACCCACGATGGACTCCGAGAAAGCTTCAACGTGCGTGCGCTTCTGGGTTGACGCGAAATTCCCGACAGACACGGGGATCACGGTGTGAGCAGTCAGATGAAAAACACAGGCTCTAAACAGTCTTCCAACGCGGGCTTTCCCAGCAGAATCTGCTAAGAATTCTGAGCCTAGGAAACGTATTTTCCCTTCTTCCAACGCGATCGGCACGGGCAAGTCGACATCAAATCCCTCTTCGCTTCGCACGAGAGTTGGTTTTGAGAATCGCGGATTTACCCTGATTCTGGTTTTGAAGTTATCTTTCTGAAGAGAAAGACTCAAAGCGTATTCGAGAAATCCCATTATGATTACCGCACGATACTTCGAGGGCCCGTATCAGAAGATTTATGAAAGATCGATTCAATGATTCTCCTAACGTCATCCTGCACTTCAACATTGTCGCTCGTGACCGCCACTATCGTCTCGTCAGCAGCCGCATGAACCGTAATGCCATCATGGATGAGGGTCGCCCAGTTGATTAAGTCACCCAAAGAAGGACCATAAGGAAGGTCTCCAGCTTTGTACTGCCTACGCAACTCGGCACCGACTCGAATGATCTTGTAGGCCACGTCTTCATCCACGCGCGTCCGCTTCTTCAGCATCTTTACTTCTTCTTGCGATATCTGTTCGCCGACGCTCGTATAATCGAAGTTTATCCACACGGCCATTCGCCTTCTCATAGCCGCGTTCAACGGTTTTGTTCCAGCAAACTCCGCAGAGTACGGGTTCATGCTGATTATCAAGTATCCAAACTGATGTCGCTCCACACACTCGTTGTCCTTCTCGTTCAGCACCAAGTGCCCTCGAGTATCAAGAACAGGGTTGAGTCTTGTAGCAACGTCCTGCTTCATCATGTTGGCTTCGTCTAGATACATTATTCCCCCCAACCTCAACCATTTTGTCAGTAAACCATCAACCCAATTTTCCTTTCCAAGACCAATGAAACGTCCAATCAGGTCATATGAAGATGTTTGAAGACCACAGTTGACCTCCCACACGGGCAGTCCACAGAGCTCAGCAACAAGGTAGACGATGTGAGTCTTTCCAGTTCCTGACGGACCGATCAGAGAGCATTGTTTGAAATAGAACATCGCCCTGATTATTCGCTCCACATAGTGTTGCCCGCTGTCAATAAATTCAGGTGTGTTCTTAGGCATCATGTCAGCCAAATGAGCAAACGAGTAGTTGGGGTGCAAATCATACCTCTTGATGTCATATTTATTGTACAATGGAGACTGGGACATTGGCCGTTCCTTGTTCATGGACACCGTTACCTTGAACTTCTCGCGACGGAAAGAAGCGACTTCCTCAACTCTGCTTGTTTCAGTCTCTTCCTTCAAGCCCTGATGTTTATAACTCAATCCAGTGTCCCCTGAACAATATGTTAAGAGTCGTGTTGATGATATAAATATTGCGTATTAAGATATACGACACTTGCTCTAAACGACAAATCACTGAAAAAGGAGACAGACAATCATGAGGAGAACATTCTGAAACCCCTCACCCCCAGATTTCCAATGTCGACTCGTGTCTGTAAGATAAGTAACATACAAGAACTTTTCAACGGTGCACAGACTAAGCATGGTAATGACTCCACATGAGCGAACAGACGACTCCTCCAGAGCAGACAGTGCTGATTCGAACGAGCGACCAACCAAAAAACAAGAAAACCCAAGTCTCACGCGAAGAACTCCTCGACTCGCTCAAAAGTGCACAAGATGACATAGGGCAAATCTGCGAAATAACTTCTGAAGAAGAAACACTCGTCAACGAATTCTTTGAATCATTCCTAAAACTCATGCAACCGTTCATAGCAACGATCCACGTGTCGACTGAAGCGCTCCCAGATGATTTGGGCAATGTTATACAAGCAAGCGTCGACCCAACCGGACAGCTGATACTTATGTACGGAGACGGACACATGATCCTCAAAAACCTGCTCGAAGAAGAAAACCGCGACTTAATGACAGCGGTTTTGGAGGACGTGCTACCAACGCTGAAAAAGCTCTTCAGCGCTCACAGAGAAAAAGTCGAAGGACGCATGAAGTTTCTTTCGTCTGTAACAAAAGAAGTCCAGAAGATGTCAGGAGCAGTCTCAAAAAGCCACAACTTGAATAACCCCCAACGATAGCATTACTCCGAGACTGGTTAATCCGTTGGCAAACGTCACGAAACTCGCACTAAGAAACCTAACAGTACGTAGCAAACATGATACACAAATTCTCTTATTCGCACGACGCCGATCCATTCATCAGTAGAACATTTCGGCTGCAAGTTGCTCGAGAAAGAAACATGCGAACTAATCGGTGCAGCCAAAAATAAGGTGAAAAATGATGGGAACAGAGATCCGAACATTCCGTTCCATGAAGGAAATGAGCGACAGTCTCGCCGATCAAATCGCCCAGTACAAGAACTTGTCTGAAGACTACAGCGAATGGTTAGGCTCCCTGCTGCGGACTTGCGAGGAAACACACAAGAACGAAAATTGGGTTCAAAAATCAGCTGCCATGCAGAAAAACACGCGGGGACCACCCAAGAAGATGGCGGACACGGCTCAAAACGGGAAAAAGAAGGATGAAGGAAAATCTAAGAAGAACGGATCATCCTGTTGGATCCAATCAGGCGACATACTCCTATGCTCAACTGAGCAGGGAGAAGCAGAAATCCTCTTCGAAGCCATCGAAGACATCAACAGAAAAATCCAGGCGCTAGACAAGTTCAAGTCAACTCTCCAACAGCTCGAACGAATAGGACTCGGAAAAAACGTCAACTATATCGTTTACTTTAAAGACGATGCCCCGGAAAAACTCGTTCTGCAAACGAAAGACAGCACACAAGCCATTGAAAATTACAAGTTTGAAGCTGAATTCACAGTTCCAGCCCAAAAACACTGAACAAGCACAACCGTGAAGATGCTTGTCACAAAAGTTACACACAAAACAACAAAACAATATTTAAGACGTTAACTACAAAATGGTAAGGGTCCAGAGGAATCACCTATTTGCCCAAAGTATTCCGTCTCTGGAGTAATAGTCTCCATTCGCATAGATAGTCTTCAAGCTGAAAGAATGGGCCAAAACACGCCGACAGAAGACGTCTTCTTCAACGTAAACGCAAAGATCGAAGAACAAAAGAAAAACAGCTCTCAGACCACACTCTCCTTCAGCCTCCTGCTCGAAACAAAACCAAACATCGCCAGGTACTCAACCTCCGGAGCAATCGTCCTAGAAGGCAACGCACAAGACATAAACAAGAGACTAGAGATAAACCCGAAGACCAAGATCCCCCAAATACTCTTCACAGTCTATCAACACGTCTTCAACTCAATCTACTTGCTATCTTCACTTCTGGACACACCTTATCCTCCCCCGGACCTACTCCATCCAATGCAGGAGAAAATCCTTATCCTGCCAGAAAACGCCGAAACGGAACCCTTACAGCCCACGGTGCAACAAGCCGCACCTCCTCCACAGACCGCACAGACAGCCACGCCAGAAGCCGCAAGCACACCGCCCGCCAAATAGAACGGTACTGAGAAACCAAAGGACCGATTCAAATCCTCAATTCATAACCTATTTATCCATTCAACATCGCAGTGCTGTCTAACACAAAGGGATCTCTTTTGAACGCTAAACATAGTATTCTCTGTCCAAACCAGAATCAAAGCGGTGTAGCTTAAATGAGAATCGGCTTCTTCGTCTGGGAATATCCCCCGGCACTTGTAGGCGGTCTAGGCACATACGCAGACTACATAACCCGACAATTCGTCTCAATGGGCAACGACGTAACAGTATTCACCCTTAACCCTGGAAACCTCAAAACCAGAGAAATCATGAAAGGCGTCGAAGTCCACAGACCATTGATCGCAGACGCAAGCAACGTTTTCCCAATGTTCGTAACAGACGACCTGAAAAAATGGGGCACAAACATCAAAATGTTCAACGACATATTCATCTACAACATCCTCAGCGCCACCAAATTCATAAACAGCATGCTGAAAAAAGAAAGCCTAAACTATGACATAGTCTCCGTCCACGACTGGCTAAGCAGCATGGCAGGCCTGATGATCAAAAACGAAACCAAAACCCCCGTATGCTTCCACGTGCACAGCACCGAATGGGGAAGAGCAGGCGGACCAGGCTCAGAAGTAGTCTCCCACTTCGAATGGGCAACCTCGCAAAAAGTCGACAAGATAATAACCGTCAGCCACGCCATGCAAGAAGACTTGGTCAGACACGGCTGGCCAACATCCAAGATAAGCGTAGTCTGGAACGGAGTAGACCCCGACCGCTACAACCCACAAAACTGCAAACACGAAGAAGTAGAGGCAGTACGAAGCCGGTACGGCATAAAACCGAAAGAAAAGATGATCCTGTTCTGCGGAAGACTCACATGGGTCAAAGGAGTCACAAACCTAGTTCAGGCAATGCCAACCGTACTCGCAGAGTACCCAGACACCAAACTTGTCATTCTAGGAAAAGGCGAACAACAAAACGACATAATCGAAGCCGCAAACCGACTTGGAATAAGCCAAAAAGTCGCATGCAGGTTCGAGTTCATCGCCGAAAAAGAACGGATACTACACTACGCAGCCGCGGACACATGCATCTTTCCATCAACGTACGAACCTTTCGGAATAGTAAGCCTCGAAGCAATGTCCATGGAAAAACCGATAATCGTCGGCGCCCAAGGCGTAGTCGGCTTCAGAGAACAAGCCATCCCATCTGGACCCGACCAAAACGGAGTACACGTAAACGGCGGAAACCCATCTGACATCGCTTGGGGAATCAAAGAAATCCTATGCGACACTGACAGAGCCAAAAAGTGGGGACAGAACGGCAGAAAAAGAGTCCTACAATACTTCACATGGAAAGAAGCCGCCAAACAGACTCTGCACATATACGAAACAATTCAACATCCCCAAAACCAAGACGAAAACAGAGTAGTCGACCTAGAAGAAAAACTCGCAAGCACCTAAACAACGAACCTTCTTCTTTCTCTCAATCGAAGAATCCTAGGAAACTACTCGTTGCCAAGAAAAGCCTGTCCAATACAAAAATGAGAAAAAAGGTTTAAAGTCCAAACATTTTGAGGACGAAGTTCAAACCGATGTGAACGGCCACCGCTACTCCGACCACAATTATTATGAGTTTTGGAGAAACCGAGGAAGACGAAGCTTCTTCACTCCTCGGCTGTATCTCATACCCCTTAATCTCGCGCGATTCATAATCAACCCTGACCATCGCAGAAAGTTTCTTCATTTCAATTTCAACAGTGTAGGTTCCTTCCTCCAGCGAAACCCTCTTCGGCTTCAAGCCGCCCTTGTTCCCAATTCTCCTGAGAAAACTCGTGGCTATAGTCGTAACTGACTCAGCGTTCAAAGCTTTAGCCTGAACCGAAGCCGAAATTGCCGCCACAGGTTTCTTCTCCAAAGTTATCGACAGTTAACACGCCTCCTTCATTCAGGGAACATCAGTCAAGGTTGGCAGATGCCCTCTTTTCCAAGGTAACGTCTTTACTTGAAATAGAATCATACCTTGAGTTTATAGTCTTAATGAATTCCAAATCAATACGCCAAATCCATCTAGCCCGAAGCTTTTCGCAACGCTCATTCTTCAAATGGAAGAGAAATACCTTCCAATTCAAGCCTTTGACTTCTTGACATAAACAGCCACGCCTGCCGCAATCACCGCAACCAACGCCCCGAAAATATAGTATTGATACTTCGCAAGCATCGACTCTTCAACCTGTACCATCATCAAAGCACTTTCACACTCATAGATCGAACTGCTTCCGTTGAACTTGGCATAAGCAACCCAAGTGCCAACAGTTTCCGCACTGAAATAAGCCTTGAAAGTACCGTCCGCCTCCGTAAAACTCACAATCTCCCTCGTTTCATTCCCCAAAGAAATGTAGACTGTTACAGGAATATCCGCGACTTCAGGAACGAAGAAGCCCACGATGGTTAAGTTCTCACCGAGCCGCGCACTGGTGGCAACTTGAGAAAGATTGAGCAAAGAATCATACTTGACAGAAAAACTTCCATTAACCGCCAGACTGTTCTCCAACACATCATAAGCCTCGACTCTGTAATTCACAATGGTCCCCGCCGCCTGTCCCGGGACGACCGATCTGCACACGTTGCCCAAGACCTCCATGCCTGCGACTTGCACGTTTTTCCAAAGGTCAGTTGAATACTCCAAACTGGCATTATTCAGGTTTGAAGAGTTCGAAACGTAAGAAACTGTGACATTCTCATTCGGATACACTCTTCCAGGAACGGCTAATGGCAACAAACTCACGCTGCCAAACTCCGTCTTGACAAGAAAATCAATCATCCCTGAGCCTTTCTCGCCGATAAAGACCAGATGGTAAAGGTTCGGACCAGATAAGGACGAAGTGAAATTCAGAAACATGTCCTGCCCATAGAATTCACAGCTTGCATAAGCCATCCCGCGATACTCTTTACTTTCCAAGTTGTAGCCTCCAACCAAATTGCTAGTACTACTTCGATTGCCGTACAACCCAAGTTCCCAAGGCAACGGAACACCGTTCAACACCGACCTGTTCGCATCCTTCGGATCGTACATCAAGTAAAGTCGAGCCTCATACATGTCCAAAGTCTCGGGAACTCTCACGTAAACCTCAACTCGCTGGCTCTCAGAGAGAAATTCAAAACCCCAGCTCGTATTCAGAACTGGCACGTCATTGCTGTCCGTCCCCTCAACATAATGCTCTTGCCAAGAGTTGCATTCAACGTCTTCAATAATCATGAACGTTGCTTCCTGCGCTCCTTTGCTCTCTCTAGGGTCATTCACCAAAACGAAAGTGTAGTTTCCCGTGTATTTCGGGGAAAAGAAAGCATCGTCAACCGTGTTTCCAAGATGTTCCGGAAGACCTGCAGCTTCGGTGTGATAACTTTCCATCTCTCCAAGACGATTATAAACATAAATATCGAAATCTGTCTTCGGCGTCGAACTGTTGTCCACCCACTTACCGTAACAATAGACATGGTAAGAATGATTCGCCTCAAGCGGCGCAACAATGCTCCAATTCTGACCTATAGGAACCTGAAAATCATGCAGCAATACGGGGAACACCGGTTTCTCCAGATAAGTCACATTCTCAAACGGCTCGGAATTCATTGAAGTATGAACGAACCTCTCATACTCCGTGGACTGGGCTTGAACAAAAGGTCTTGACCTCACGACCAGAACCATAAGTAGCATAACCCCAATCAGAATGGCTACTTTACTGCCTTGAAGACGAATAGTCAACAATGCTACCACTGGACTGCTCAACTCTGTACGGACGCAGGAAAATATCCGTTATGAACAGCAACTCTTGATTCTCTGTCAAGATCACACGTAGCATCGAAACCTTAATCTAACCAACTTCCGTAAAAGAAGTGCTGTCAACTTCTGGAGAGGTCAGCTCCAAGTTGCAGGCATGAAACAGCGGGGTGGGGTAGCCAGGATTAACCCGCTGGGCTCATAACCCAGAGATCGGTTGTTCAAATCAACCCCCCGCTACCAAGAATTCGAGATTCTAGCCAAAAACAAAGACTAAAAAGAACAATCGAGAACTGAATCCCATAACTCAAAATTGCTAAGCCTTTCCCTTTTCTTCTTTGCCAAAATAGGTTGTCCACTTTAGCTTTCTGGGGTCTCTCTTAAAGAACAAAGAGCTCTTCCTGCATTTGCTGGAGCAGAACCAGAGGATTGAACCGTCGTTCTTGATAAACATCATTCCAGTGCCCGCTGGGAAATCGCTGCCGCAGAACGAACATTTTCTTGGCCTCGGCATAATCGGAGTCTCCTCCAGGCTATCTGTTAATTTTCTTAGCTTCTCTTTCAGTCTCTCTGAGCATAAGGATATCTTGCGCCCGGACGGGCCCCTTCACGTTCCGTGTGATGATTCGACCCTTGTCTTTTCCTTCGAGAATGCGGACTCTGACCTGGCTTATTTCGCCTGTTACGCCCGTGCGTCCGATGACTTGGATGACTTCGGCTGGTATGAGTTCTGTTTGTGCACTCTCTCTGGCTTCTTTACTCATCACTGAGTTCCTCGTTTGACCTGTTCCAGTCTGGCGACAATTTCTTTAACTAGCCCTGTTGCGTCTCCTTCTTTGACGATGCTTGCTGCCCCGGCAGGAACGTCAATACCTATGGCGGTGCCAATCTTGTCCTTGTTTGGAACGTAGATGTACGGTATCTTTCTTTCCTCGCACAACAGAGGCAAGTGCGCGACGACCTCTGGCGGTTGAACGTCTTCAGCAATTATCACAAGCTTGGCCTGGGCTCTTTCGATTGCCTTTGTCGTCTCGTTCGTTCCTTTTCTAACTGAACCTGTCTTTGCAGCTATTTGCAGGGCTTCATAGGCTGCATCTGCAAGCTCCTTCGAGACTTCAAACTTTACGTAGAATGGTTTGGACATAAGCCTCACCCTTTCAAATGCACAGTCTAATCAACAGTCCTCATTTATGAAGGTTTCTCCCTCATAAATTCGGAGTTTCTCAGACTTGTTTTCAGACCGAAAATTCCTGCTCCGAGATTCTTCTTGAAAGAACCAAAGGATTACATGGAATCGACAAAGACAGAAAAAATGGGAGTTATGTTTGTCCGCGAACCATCGTCTTAGCTATCAATAGACCGGAACAGTGGGGGCAACTCTTCCGTCCCTGTTTGAAAGCAAATTCCTGTCCGCATCGAATACAGACTTGAAGAATAACGATTACCTTTTGGCTGGGAATGGTGCCTTCTGTTTCGTGGAATTCCTCTTGATGCGATGCCTTTTGGCTATCGTATTGCAGGCCGTTCGACGACATGATTACTGCACCTATGGCTATGCGACCGCTTGACCCTTTATCTTGTCGTCAAGGGTCTTGAAACTCGCAAGTTATGTAAAGAGCTGGAATAGCATAATGCTACGCTTTAGAACACGATTGTACTAGATTTAGTACGGTGGGATTCGTACCCATGGAAGGTCGTGTCTTGGTATTCTGCGCCTAACCAAGAGATACGCGATCATGGCTATTACAAAACTCACGGTCAGAACTGTGAAACCGGGAACATCAGAGTTAGGTGCAGCCAGATTGTCATAACCTTCAAGTCCTCGTAAGTTCGACCGAATCCATGGTGATGTCGCCGTGAACCCTTCATGCCTGAATTCGGCGAAGGTGATCAGGGGAACCACCATTGCAAGGACACCTAGGACGACAGCACTTGCGAGGTAAATCATAAGTCTCTTCACTTCATCGTTCCCTTCCCTTGTTTGAACAGACCTTTTCTTTTAGTTCTACGCTTTAGAACAGAATGTTGAGGCTTCATACTGGTCTCGCCCTCCATAGTCTAATAGCCTCAACCCAAAAGACAAGCAGGGCTATTCCCCCGAAAATTATTGCGTAAAAACTCGGCGTTATCTGCCCGATATAGCATAGAACGAGGTACATGGTGAGCATTGTAGTAAAAAGGACCGAGTAGAAGAGGTATCGAGGCACAAGGAAACGTCCCATTCGTGTGAAGAAACGCAAAATCCCGACTTTGACCTCCTCTTCAAGCACATACTCACCTGTCCCCTTCTTCTCAACAAGCCCCAGATCCTGCAGTTTTTGAAGATGATGTACTGCGATGCTTGGACTCGAGAAACTGAGTGCTCTTTGGACTTCTCGGACACCCACACTATGTGTGGGTTGCTGAAGAAGATACCAATAGACAAGAAGGGTCTTGCCCTTGAGTTCAGACTCCAGAAAGGCCAAGTCGAATTCGCGGGATGGTTCTGGCACGATAATCGCCAAACATCACTAGTGTTATGAAGTTCTTAAAAGACTAATCAAGCCCAGTTGACCCCTTCCAGAAAATTAGGAAATAGCCTTGCGGGTTTTCGAGATTTTTGCGTGTTCTTTCTTGTCGATGATTGTCTTAAGATGTTGTACGATCTTCCAGATTTCCCAGAAGCTGTTGTACAAAGGTATGGGCGCGATTCTAATCACATTTGGAGGACGAAAATCTGTAATCACACCTCTTGCTCTTAGTGCTTCACTAATCCTCATCGCGTCGTCATGCTCAATTGCAACGTGCCCACCCCTTCTCTCAACTTCTCTAGGAGTTCCAATCACGAAACCGTATGGGGGATCACTAAGCATCTCATCAACAAGGTAAATTAGATACGACGTCATTTTCAGCGATTTCTTTCTAATTGCATCAATTCCTACACCAAGAATAAGGTCCAATGAGCCCTCGATAG
>Ga0315291_10008795_pt1 | contig 12389 bp, 6 predicted proteins | sample YL17G12_20_MG_FD_203070 | JGI IMG/M metagenome (GOLD analysis project Ga0315291, IMG submission 203070) | Sediment microbial communities from Yellowstone Lake, YNP, Wyoming, USA - YL17G12_20 | ecosystem: Environmental > Aquatic > Freshwater > Lake > Sediment | place: USA: Wyoming | collected... | reverse complement strand
GGTTACTGTCCTCGGCAAAGAAGAGGTCCGGGTTGGTATTGGCTTCCTTGGGAAAGTTCATGCAGATCCCCTTCTCCCGCGAGCTGTCCAGCCGGAAGATGATCCGCCGCTTCTTTCCCGGGTAGATCCATTTGCCCTCTTTCTTGACATAAATCCTGGCAGTGAAACTGAGTAGGTTCTCCCCATTCCTCGCATCGGGCCACCAGTCCTTGCGTGTCGGAGTGAGGCCGATCCCGAGGGTTACCTCCTCGTACGCGTAATCCACCACCGCAACCCTGGCCCTCTTGATCTCTTCATTTTTCTCGGGCGTTGTGTCGAGGGCCTCACCCTTCTTCAGCTCCTCCTGGGTGATGGTGAGGAGGAGGAACTTCTCGCGGATATCCTTGTCCTTGGTGATGAAATCCTTGGGCGTGGGCCACTTGCCAAACCATTTCCCGACCAGGCACCGGTTGAGGGCATCGGAGGTGCGCGGGCCGACCTTCCCGTCCTGCTTGAGCCCTTTCTCCTCGTAGTCCTTGTGTTCACTCTGGAACTCCAGCAACGCCTTTCGCGTGTTATCCCCGAAGATGCCGTCCGCCCCCTGGGGGCCGCAGGAATACTCGAGGAACTCAAGCATCTTCTGGAGCTGCTCCACCAGGTCCTTCCTCGAATCCCCCTTCTCCAGGGGCCCCTTGCCCCTGATGGGGTTGGGGACCTCTTTGTTGCAAAGGTCTTCCGAAGGGAGCGGTTTGGCATCCGGTGGATAGGCCATCAAAAGAGAGACTGGTTATGGCGAGAAAAATATTGTGGTTTGATCGCGCCAATCGGGAAGGGGATGGAAGAGAAGGTTTGTCCCATCATCATCCTGGATATGGAATCAGTGCACCGACAAAGTGCCCGGGATCATCTCCTCGACCCACTGGAATGTTCACTGGTTCGCAAGAGAGAATGTAAAAAATATGCCCCTTTCCCGCCCGCACCCTTCAGGGCAGGAGGTCAGTCAATATCCTTTATCTTCACTTCCGTGGATACCCCGTTGATGGTCCCCCTTAAAGGTGAACCTGCAGGGGGCACGTAGAGGGTGCCATTCGCGCCACCGCCGATATTTATGATCCCGTCCTGATTATTGTGTATATAGGTATCATCGATCTCTCTCGTGAGGTGAATGGTGCCGCTGTTCCTCGCGATATCAACCTTGTCATGGTTTCCAAAGACCGTGATCACCCCTTTCTGCCTGTTCTCGCCGATGAATACCTCGTCGTCGTTGTGGCCGATGGTCACCGTGCCTTCGTTCAACCGGACGGTGACCTGATCGTCGTTCCCGTCGATGGAAATGGTGCCGTAGTTCCTCTCCGTGTACACGATGGACCGCGCGAAGGTACCACCGGTGTTCCCGGTAATCCTGAGAGTCCCCCGGTTTTCGAGCACGGTCACCTCGGGCCTGTCCGTCTGCTCGAGGCTCACCGCGGCGCGTTCATTCCTGACCACGATATTCCCCTCGTTCTTCCGGATAGAGATGTCATCATCGTTCTGGTTTATGGTCACCACCCCTCCAGGGGCGTTCCGGTCAACGGAGATGATATCATCGTTGTCGTTCACAAGGAGGCTGCCCATGTGGTCCACAACCACGAGCGTCCCGTCGTTGTTCTCCACAGTCAGGCTCTTCCCGTTGGGGACTTTCTTCACTACCACGGTCTTTTTTATTTCCATCAACGGTTGCAACACATCGCCATGGTCCTGGATGTCCTCGATGGTCATGGCCCCTCCAAGTTCACCGATTAGGGCGCTGTTCGGGTCAAAGTCGTGTTGGGGCCTGATATCCTCCCCCGGAGCCCTCTCGCGCATGAGAATATCGGCGGGCTTCAGCTGCGCCCCGTACCAGTCGAGCTCGGTGTTGTACTGGTCCCGGACAAGCTGGGGGATCTCGAGGGGAGGATCTGCGTGGTTCTTCTCCTCGAAGGTAATGGCATCCTGTACCCTTACAATCCGATAACCGGGCGGCCTTGGCTCCATCCATTCACCCACTTCGTCCACCCAGCCCAGTGCACCACCGGAGATGGTGACTGCAAAGACAGGGGGCTTACCAGGGCCAACGGGGAAGGTATCTGTTGACCGTTTCAGCCTTACGCAGGGCGGGTTGGTCTCCTGGTCCACCTGGAAGATCCGGTTTGTGTGGGTGTGGCCTGAGAGGATGAGCTGGATGGGATAGTTCCCCTTCTTGAGGAGCCTGGCGAGCAAATTCTTCCTCTGGCCATCCGCCATAATGCCATACATCATCTTCCGTTCGGGAAAAATCCTGTCGGGGTCTTCCAAAACAGACATGAGTGCCTTCTCTGGTGGCAGCGCCTGCTTTATCGGATCGGTATATTCATGATCATCTTTTCGATTCAAGATCCTGTCATGCTCATCCTTGATGAGCCCTTCCACGAGCCAGCGATCCCCGACAGCCGGGGTGGCATGCATCACCGGTGCATGGGAGCAGAGCACCCTCATCTTCGCACCGGGTGTTTCTGCAATCCACCGGTCGAGGAGCTGTATTTGCTCTGTTGACGGGCAATTTGTGGGTCGGGGGAGGATGAGCAGGGATCCGGTGACACATGTTTCATTCCAGTCCAGGAAGAGGAGGGACATCTCACCATGGGCGACTGCATAGTCTTTGAGGGGGTTGATCACGAGATGATACCAGGTGACTGCCTCCCCGCAGGTGAACCATATGCCGGTATTTCTCACCAGCTCGTCATTCACCTTCGCTACCAGGAAATCCCTGATCTTATCTTCGTTCATCTCCTCCCGTGCTTTTTTAAGCGGTTGGGCTTCCTTCTGGAGCGTAATGGAGATCTGCTTCCTCTCATCGGATCCCTCCGGACAGAGAAGGTTCACCTGGTCCCTGGTCAGGTTCATATCACTCCCGAAACCCTGGCGTTCGTTCACTTTCATCATACCGCAAAGGCCTGCGATGTAGATCAGCAGTTCCAGAGGCCAAAGGATGGGAAAGGGCAGTATTTGAATGTCAATGGCCCTGGCATCTACTTCTATGATCGTGGGATAGGGGTTGGGGAGGTACTCGTGGTTCCCGAGGACGGTGAAGACCGGTTTCTTATAGTCCTCGAGGAGTTTCTGATAGAAGAGGATCCAGTTCTGGTTGAAGAGATAGTTCTCCTTGAAACTGTTCTTCTCGGATCCATCGTGACCCCGGTTGTAATCCACGAGATCGCCCGTGATGACGATAATGTCGGCCTCGGAACCGCCGTTTATCCGTTCGATCATCTCTGAAAAGCGTGTATTGTAGTTGTTGAACCTTGCATCCGCAGCCTTCTCCTTCAGCACCTTCTCAAAGAAGTCCCACCTGGTCGCGATGTGGACATCGGTAATATGCACAATATTGAGCCGGCTTTTATCGCTGAAGAAGGCAGGATGCAGTAAGCGTACAGGTTCCTTCTTCAGGGTCTCGTGGCCCGCTGTCCGGTCCCACGCCGGACGCATCTTCTTGGGGAGGACCTCGAGGAACCTATCTGGGCCTTTCGGAAAGGTATAGACCTCATCATGGTATTTTTTGTCAGCCGCAATCATCCCCCTGTGGAACTCTCGGTCCGAAAGGATGAGGTGGAGAGCGGTGTCCTCGCCCTGCAGGTTCACGACGCTGATGCCGCTCGCATCGCCCGCCGATACTTCGAAGGTGATCCGGAAGAGGGTATCCAGGTGCCAGGGAGTATAGGCCTCCCTTACACGGGAAGAAACCCGGCCGAGCAGTTTCGATTCCTCCACGACGCCCGTCGTATCCTCCTTGATGCCATCGAACCTCTTCAGGGTACCTCCCGGCCTCAGGGATTCCTTTCTCCATCCGTCGCTGCCGGGGCTCCAGGGCTGCAAGCGGAGAGAGGAGAGGAAGAGCTCCTTCAGGATAGATCGCTCTGCGGAAGTCCCGCTCTTCCATTTTGCAGCGATGGATGAAGGGAGGAGGGCCAGCACAGTTAAACCGTCCTCACCAATAAGCCCCGGTGCACCGAGGGCCGGGGTCAGGACGAGGAGCCCGAGGTTTGCCACCACCGTGGTCCTGGGAGGGCGTTTATCGCTATTTTCTATCTTGATTCCATCGCCAAAAAAATCCAACCGGACTTTATGGTCCTTATCCTCTTCGGCCGGCTCGATCTTCGTCCCGGAGCGCTCGTAAGTATACGTGAACTTCGTGCGGTCCGCCTGCACATCCACCCGTTCCGGCGGGAAGACAAAGAGAGTGAACTCCTCTGAGGGGATGTGCTCCGGACGGATCTTTCCCTCCCCATCGGTCACATAGGCTGAGGCGTCCTCCCCTTCAAGGCCCTTCGTTTCACCGTTCGCAGTAAGGATCACGTAGCGGGCACCGGAGGCCTTCCACCCGTCCCACGTCTCGCACTGGATGAACTCCACCTGCCGGGGGATGGGGGTGACGATAACCACCCTTCCCCCGGGCTCATCCTCGATGGTATAGGGCTGCGCCTTCTTCAGCGCCTCTGCCGTGACCGTGAGGAGCGCACTCTCCTTTGTCAGCTCCACGGGCGTCTGGTAAGCGTCGTACCAGAGCCCCACCATCTCCCGGTTCAGGGCGTCGGAGGTCTCAGGGCCGATGAGGCCGTCCACGACGAGCGGGTTGTCGTCCCAGTCCTTGTGCTCCTTCTGGAACTCCTTCACGCCCTTCTCGGTTTCATTCCCGAAGATCCCGTCGGCCCCCTTCGGTCCCACCGAGTAGCCCAGCCCCGTCAGCATCTCCTGGGCGGTCCTGACGAGGCTCTCCCGGTCATCACCCTGGTAGTACATCCTCCCGGTGAAGGTGTTGCCGAGGGCACCCTCCCCGTAGATCGGGTTCGGCTTGCCGCCCCCCTTCCTGTTGCAGAATTTAGCCGCCGGGAGGGGGACCGGGTTCTCCGGGTTCTCCGCCATCAGCATGTTGTTATGCGGGTTGCCTTAAAGAGCATGTGGAAATGGATTGACGCTGGATGATGGCGTTTCCTGGCGCCGGGGTCCCTGAGAGAGATCACTCCCCGCGGGGCGGTCGTGTGACGCAGGAAGGAGATCGCAGGGCCCGTTCTCCACGTTCAAACCTCGGCAGGATGAGAGCATTCCCCATTCTATCCCCTCCATGGCGATCGCCAGTTCAGCCCGGCGGATGGAGCACAGGATGAAGGAATCTGTAAAGACAATATGCAGGATATTGGGATGATTTGGGATTCCGGAGAGGTGCAGGGCAGGACAGGGGAGACGAGGATGTGGTTCGCAGGAAATGCATTCACCACGCCCCCCTGACAAAAAGACTTCTGTTATCAGCCGGTGAGGAAGATCTTCATCTCGTTCTTCGGGCGCACGACCTTGAGCTGTCCTGAATCATCGGTCCGCCCTGTAATCTCCTCCCCGCTATCGGCTGTAACCTTGAACCTCACCAGCGCAATGGGGTCACCCTGCCGGTCGCGGAATACGAGTGGAAAGGTCCTGGGCATGATATCCGGAACCCGGATCTCTGTCGGATCAACCATCGCCGACACCTTCCTGCAGGACAAACCCTGTATATACCGTCGAAGACCTTCCTTTTATTCCTGGAAAGGCCTTCTCACCTAGGCATTCCGCAATCAATTCCGATCTGGCCCAATCCTGTCTCTTTGTGAGACGGTGATAGGCGAGAATATTGCGTTCCCACCACAGAGAGAAACTTGTTTGCACCGGGTGAAATACGTATTGGCCATCCCCCCTATTTTTGGCAGGGTTTCAGAAATTGTCCGGTGCACAAATGCCCCGGGAAAGAAATCTCGGAACGTTTATATCCTGTCGGGGATTTCAATCCATGTACCCGGTCAGATATATTATATGGATGTACAAGGTGGTATCTCTCATGATGGGAAAGCAAGGTAACAGTGGTCGGAAAGGTTCACAGGTTCAATGGTTCTGCAGGGCATTCGCACTCATGGTTATCCTCCTCTTCATTATCCCCGCTGTGTCGAACGGGACTACGAGATTTGTAAGAGGGGGGACCACTTTACCCCCTGGTGTCGAAAAAGAATTAGCGAGTTCCCTTTTTAAGGATTACATTTATAAGTTGACGTATTGCCCCACATTTCCCTCAGGCGATTATGTCAGTCTCACAATCAGTGCCCCCCCGAGTGCTGACCCCTATGCTGCTATTTCTGTCACGGGAAGGGTCGTCAATTCATCCCTGAAACCCTTTTCCGGGTATACCGTTACGATGTCCGCGAGCCCCCCTACAACAGGGGTCACTTTCCCGAATGCAGTGACGCAACCAGACGGATCTTACTCCACCACGTTCACCGCTACAGGGCCCATGAGATTCACCCTGAGTGCTACAATCAGTCCCGGCTGTGATTACCTAACAACCAGCAAAACCACTCCTGTCACTGTGAACAACAAGGCCCCGACTGCAACCTTCACAGTGGATCCTGGCCTGAATGCCGGTTCCGCGCCGGTGACAGTCACGTTCGATGCCAGCGGTTCCAGTGATCCCGATTCAGATGGAATCGCCTCATATGCCTGGAATTTCGGGGATCCTACCTCGGACCAGAACACAGCAACCGTTGTGAAACCATCTCACACTTATTTAAACCCGGGAAACTATCCGGTCACCCTGAAGGTGACGGACTACGGAAATCCCTCGATCACACCCACCATTCCAGCGATATCCACGGACGCTACACCCCAGACAATCATAGTCTCCCCCCCTCCCACCACAATAACGACAACCACCGCGCCTCCGACCACGACAACCGAGGCACCTCCGACCACCACAACCACCGCGCCTCCGACCACAACCACACAGAAACCGAGCACACCAACGCCAACCCCTGCTGTATCCCAGCAGGCCACTCCCCCGCCTGCGCCACAGGCCTTCTCCGTCAGCTTCAGCCCGCTCACGGGCCCTGTTGAGCCGGGGAAACCCGCGAACCTCGTGATCCATGTGATGGGGCCGGGCAATGTTCCGGTCCCGGGGGCGAGCGTGGCTCTTTCCTCCACCCAGGGAGGCGCGCTCTCACCGCCCTCCGGCACCACGGACGGGAGCGGCAGCTTCCCTGCCACCTTCATTGCTCCTGCCGAGGGCAGCTACGTGGTAAACGTGACGATCACCAAGGACGGATTCCAGGCGGGGGCCCAGTCCCTGCCGGTCACCGTCGGAGGGGGTGGGGGATTCGGTGGCCTCCCCCTCGGCCTCATCCTCCCGCTCCTCGTCATCCTCATCCTCGTTGCCCTCATCGTGGCCTACCTCTGGACCCGGAACAATCTCCAGCTCGTCCTGAAGCAGAAGGACGTACCGGCTGATGGCACATCCACGATCCCGATACGGGTCCAGTTTGCCAACGGGTTCGGGCAGCTGCGGAAGCAGAGGCTTGACCGTGAAGTCACGCTCGAGGCCACGAGCGGCACCCTCAAGGCTGCTAACCTGCCTGAGGGGAAGGCCTTTGTGGATACAAACCTCACCGCATCCCGTGAGTGCGGCAAGGTGAAGGTGACGGCAAGGTACGAGAAGCAGCGGGCTGAGGGAACGGTCGAGTTCCTCTGCGTGGGTGGTATCGTTGAGACCATTTCCACGCCACCCGAGATCCCTGCAGACGGGAAATCGGCGGCCAACCTTGTCATCAGGATCAAGGACAAGTCAGGCAACATCCTCTCGTTCCTGGACGAGAAGACCGTGAACCTCTCCACCACCCTCGGCACCATCCCGAGCCCCGTGCGGGTGCCGGCACGATCCCAGGACATCCGGGCCACCCTCACCTCGGGCCAGGTGAGCGGCATCGCCACCGTCACGGCAACCCTTGACCAGATGAAGGGCGAGGCAACGGTGAAGTTCACCTCCCTCGGGAAACGGTTCTGCATGCACTGCGGAGCTCCGATGGGCATGGATGCCCCGAACTGCCCGGCCTGCGGAAAGACGCCCCCGTCTGGCATCGATACCAAGGCCTGCCCGGCCTGCGGGGCGGTCCTGCCCGTGTCAGCCCTGTACTGCGATAAGTGCGGGGCGAAGCAGGCGAAATAATCCACTCCCTTTTCGTGAAAGGTCCAGGAGAGCATGGCGCATTGGTTGAATCGGTGACCCACTCGTCAGGAAGGTCCCTCCAGCATTTTTCTCCAGCCTGTCCACCTTTGTCCAAAGGATATCCAGCGGGAACCGCGGACCCGAACCGCAAGTAACATCTTTTTATCGATGACAACGATTGGTGATCACGGGATGTGGCTCCATGGTGGCAGATAGATCATCGTTTCAGATGCCGTCTAAAAGATACCTTCGGCATCATTTCGTCTTCGTCATGATGCTTCTTGCGGCAGTGGTCATTGCACCGGTATCAGCCCAGCACTGGATCGTGCCTGACAGGATCGGGGATCATACCATGGGGGACTCCTTTTCCATCACCGGAAAGACAAACCTCGACGAAGGGGCCGAGCTCATCGTGACCATCGTCTCTGCGTCCTTCAAACCGAGCGACAAGTCCCAGAGCGCCCAGTACTCAGGTATTTCCGGAACAATTGCCGTGCAGAAAGGCTCTCCCGACAATACCTTCAGCTTCGAAGTCGCTACCTCGGGTTGGAAGATAGGGGATTATCTCTTCACCGTGGAATCCACGACACCCCCGGTGACCGGGACGGGATCCTTCAAGGTCATGGCACAGGGCCCGACCGGGATTCTCTCGGTCACTTCAACCCCGTCGGGGGGAACCGTCATCCTGGATGGAGCCTCCCGGGGAACGACCCCCCTGAACCTCCCCAAGGTATCCTCAGGGCTGCACTCCCTCACCGTCTCCATGATTGGTTACTATGACTTCACACGGAAGGTGATGGTCTCAACAGGGAAGACCACCGAGGTCAATGCCCTTTTTGAGGCCATGCCCAAGCTCTCGGTTGCCTTCAGCCCCATCGCAGGTTCACCCGAGCCGGGGAGATCGACCACAATTACCCTGCGGATAACCCAGTCATCAGGAACGGCGGCAGCGGGTGCACGGGTGACCCTCACCTGCACCGAGGGGGCGGGCCTTGCCACCTCCTCAGGGACTGCGGACGGGAACGGCACCTTCCAGACGACCTTCATTGCACCTGCGGCCGGCTCCTATACAGTCACCGCCACCGCGGCCATGGAAGGCTTCGGACCCGGCAGCGGAGAGCTCCCGATCAAGGTCGGGGCGGCCCCATTTCCCTGGCTGCTCCTTGTCGCCCTGATCCTGGCCCTCATTGTGGCAGCTGTCCTCGCCTACCTCTGGACGCGTACCAACCTCCAGCTCTCCCTGAAACAGAGGCGCATCCCCGCTGACGGTACTTCCACCCTCCCGGTCCGGGTCCAGTTCACAAACGGCCTCCGGATGCTGAAGAGACAGCCCATGGAACTCACGGTAGCACTCGAGGCAACGAGTGGCTCAATCAAGCCCCTGGTCATTTCCCGGGGGAATGCGTATGCAGACACCCCTCTCACCGCATCGCGGGAGTGCGGGAAGGTCATCGTGACGGCACGGTATGAAAAACAGCGGGTGGAGGAGAGGGCCGAGTTCACCTGCGAGGGAGGGAGCCTGGAGATCACTCCCACACCGAGGGAGATCCCTGCCGACGGGCAATCTGCAGCCACCCTCGTGATCCGGGCGAAGGACACGGCAGGGAACTACCTCTCGTTCCTTGACGAGAAGACGGTGCACCTCGCCACCACCCTTGGATCCATTGCGGGCACCGTCACGCTGCATCAGAAATCACCGGATGCAAAGGCCACCCTCACCTCGGGCAAGGCGAGCGGCACCGCGGTGGTCACGGCAACCCTCGATGCCCTGAAGGGGGAGGGGAAGGTCAGGTTCGGAACCCTCGAAAAGCGGTTCTGCATGCACTGCGGTACACCGATGGCACTCGATGCGCCCAAATGCCCTGCCTGCGGGAAGATCCCGCCATCTGGCGTGGATACCAAGACCTGCCCCGCGTGCGGCGAGGTGCTCCCCATGGCTGCCGAATACTGCGACCGGTGCGGGGCGAAGCCGGGGAAATGAATTGCATTTATCCCCAATAGATTTTTTACAAGGGAATAGTACCAATTCAGCCACTAAAATATCTCCATGACTGTGCTTTCTGAAAGGGTGGATTTCACGACTTATGAGGCTCCCGGGGGCTGCGCCTTCGGTTTGCCCCTGCCCGCTGGTGCGTCCCCCGCATTGCGACAGGTCCGCTTCATACCGTTTGAACAGCGGAGTCTTCTGGAAGAAGGCGGCCATACTTTTTTCTTTTGAACAGTGAGGTATGATATTTTTACAATCTTTCCGTCTGGATTTCATGAAGTATTGGTGGTAAAAATGATACAATACCCAAAAAAAATTATTCCTTCTTCCCGATCTCGATCCGCTCCATGGGCGGTACAGCCATCTCGATCTCGGTCGTTGCCTCGATCTGGTACTCGATGGTGGTTGCATACCGGTCCTTGGGGAGCGTATCACCGGTGGCATATCCTCCGATAAGAGTGATCTCCCGGATGCCCTTTTTCAGGAGATCAGCCCGCTTCCGGAAGAGGGTCTTCATGACCTCGAGGGCGACCCGGTCGCGCCCCTCCACGGTTTTGTCTGTGACGGTGAGGGTGTAGGTGAGATTAAAGGCCAGGATCCTGACCTCGGCCACCCCTCGCTTGATGGTATAGGTGATGATGATCTCGTGCTTCGGGTTGTCTACAGGATTCCGGAAGGAGACGGTGCTCGTTTCGTAGTTCAGGGAGTAATCCTCCACTTCATTCAGCACCTTGCCCTTCGGACTCTCTACCACGATGGGGAGCTTCACAGCCGGCTGGGAGAGGGGAAAGTCCTTCTGTTTACCGTCGGTCGGGAAGGTGTCGGAATGCCGCTCCATCTTCACGCCCGTGGACTGGCCGATCCCCTGCTCTTCAAAATAATATTCGATGATCTCAGCGCTCACCGAGGGAACTGTATCCTTCTGCGGTTTTCCGACGGTGATATTGTCAACCGGGACAATGCCCTTCAGTCCCTCGCCCAGCGCACCGATCATCTCCGCGTGAATATCTCCGAACATGCCAATCAGATCCCCGGCCGAAGGGTCAGACCTTCTTTATGGGCCGAACACGGGTAACATAGTGGAGGAAGTTCCCGATTCGCAAGCCGCATTCCTTGCTTATGTCCTCGAAGATGATGTAGCGGATGGCCTTCTCCGGGTTCGGGTTCTCCAGGGCATACCTGTACATCAGGCGCTGGTTCGGTGACAGGAGGTACTCGTAATAGGGATTGTTGTCGCCCCTGGGCCTGAGCTTGGACCACTCGTGGATGAAGAGATCCTTGGATGGCTGCAGGCTGTTATCGGTGTATTCAAGGGTAATACGGAGCCCGATCTTGTCACCCCGCGATGCGCCCGACCAGTAGTAGATGATGTCCGCGTGATCATGGATACCGAAACGGCAGATCTCCCCCATATTCTCGACACCGAGGAAGTACTGCCTGGTGATCAGGCCCATAACGTCGGTCCCGTAGTTGAATTCTTCAGGAACACCCTTTGAAAGGCTATAACTCGTGCCGGTGGGACTTTCCAGGCCTGAAATGGTATTACCCCTCGTCATCTGGTTGATGTAATCCCGCAGTGCCATAAGCTCGTTCACGATGGTGTTCCAGTCTTCAGACCGTATCGGGTCTCCAGGTTTTTTGTTTAACTCCTTATCTACCATAGGCCCACCTCAACAGAAGACATGCCCTGCATCATACTCCGCTCCCCTCGATTACCACTATCCGCGCTTTCACGCCTGCTCCCTTGATGAGGCCGATCATCTCCTCAAGGCCCTCTGCCGATACCCCTGCCTTCTGGAGCTGTTCACGGGGGACCTTCACCTCAAAGGTCGCCGGCTGCCGGGCCGCCCACTCAAAGGTCACCGTGGAGAGGATATCGACCGCAAAGAAGGACTGGTCAAAGTACGCCTTGTCAAAGACACCGATGCTCGCGCCAACCTCTTCAGAGTACTTCCACTGCGACCTCCTTCTCGGGAGCGGGGGAAAGCCTGGCCTTGAGATGTTTCCAGACTTATCCTGCCCGTTCAGGAGCGACCGCCCCCCTGTTATCTGGAGGAGATCACCCGTGGTGAGCTTCCCCTTGAAGCTGATGGATTCGCCCGTCGTGAGATTCATGATCTGCGGGCTGGCGATGGCGACGTTCTGGGTCTCAACCTTCAGCGATACATCAGGAACGGTCTCCTCGATGCTTCTCGGGTTCACGGTCCATTCCTGGTTTGCGCGCACGCTCCAGCTCTGCTTCAGGCGTCTCTGGGGGTTCTCCACGATCTCCACGGGGGCATCGATGGGGAGGCCAAGGATGATCCGGACCATCATCCTTACCGCATTCAGGGTTCCTCCTCCCTTGTAGCTCAGGATCGCCATCTTGATCCTGATGCGGAAATCGCGGTCCGATTCCTTGGGCTTGCGCTT
>Ga0315291_10008794_pt1 | contig 12390 bp, 7 predicted proteins | sample YL17G12_20_MG_FD_203070 | JGI IMG/M metagenome (GOLD analysis project Ga0315291, IMG submission 203070) | Sediment microbial communities from Yellowstone Lake, YNP, Wyoming, USA - YL17G12_20 | ecosystem: Environmental > Aquatic > Freshwater > Lake > Sediment | place: USA: Wyoming | collected... | reverse complement strand
TCACCCACAAGACGGTAGCCGCCTTTTTTAGTTTCATCATCAACCCGATTGACGCCCACATCAATAACCACGGCACCGGGCTTTATCATGTCCGCAGTAATCGTGTTTGGTCTGCCGGCAGCGGCGATGACTATGTCGGCCTGTTTTGTGTGGCCGGCGAGGTTTTTTGTATGCGTGTGGCAGATGGTTACAGTAGCATTACCGGTCGGACTTTTTTGAATGAGCATATTCGCAAGGGGTTTGCCCACGATGTTGCTTCTGCCGACAATTACCACGTGTGAACCATCGATGGCGACACCGCTGCGAATCAGTAATTGAATAACGCCGTGCGGCGTACAGGGCAGGAATGCCTTTTCGCCCACGACCATTCTGCCGACATTTGTCGGATGAAAACCATCCACATCCTTGTCCGGGCTAATGGTCATAAGAACCTGGGCCTCGTTGAGGTGTTTGGGTAAAGGAAGCTGCACAAGAATGCCGTTGATTTTGGGGTCGGCGTTCATTTTCTTTATCAGCGTAATCAAATCATTTTGAGATGTCTGTGCGGGCAGGCGGTTGTCGTCGGAATAAATCCCAATCTCTGCGCAGGCGCGTTCTTTGGCGGTAACATAAGACTTTGAAGCAGGGTCCTGTCCGACAAGAATAACACCCAGGCCGGGCACAATGCCTTTTTTCTTAAGTTCCACAACGTGTTCTTTCAACTCGGCCCGCATGTCGGCAGCAACTTTTGCGCCGTCTATAATCCGTGCAGTCATCTATTGCTCCTGGTAAATTAAAATAGCCCGTGTACTTTTCCGGTATTGACGTCCACGTCGATTCTGCGAAACGCCGGGTCTGAACCTGTACCTGGCATAAGTTTAATTGTTCCAGATATCGGGACGACAAAGCCGGCTCCTTTGTACACTAAAATGTCGCGAATGGCAAGAGTCCAGCCCCTGGGTCTGCCCTTGAGATTCGGGTCGTCGGACAGGCTAAGATGCGTCTTGGCCATACATGTACCAAGATGATTTGCCTGCGGGTCGGCCTCGATGGCTTTGGCTTTTTCAAATGCCGTATCGCTGTAACTTACGCCGTCAGCGCCGTAAATTTCTTTTGCAATCAGTTCTATGCGTTTTCTAAGCGGCATATTCAAATCGTAGAGAAATCTGAAATTATTTTTCTCATTGCAGGCCGACATGACCGCCTGTGCCAGTTCGAGTGCCCCTTCGCCGCCTTTTAGCCAGTGCTCCGAGACAGCGGCCAAAGCGCCGTTCTTCTCGGCGATTTTTCGCACCAGTTCGATTTCGGCTTTGGTATCGGCGCAAAAACTGTTTATACACACTACCGGCTTTACGCCGCTTTTTTTGACGATATCGATATGAGCAACAAGATTTTCGCAGCCTTTTTCGACAAGGCCGAGATTTTCTTTAACATACGCATCATCGAGAGGTATTCCCGGTTTTACTGCGGGGCCGCCGCCGTGCATCTTCAGTGCCCGGACGGTTGCCACAATAACAACTGCGCTGGGTTTGAGGCCCGAAATTCTGCATTTTAAGTTCCAGAATTTTTCGAAGCCAATATCGGCGGCAAAGCCGCTTTCGGTGATGTGGTAGTCGGCCAATTTAGTGCCAAGCAGGTCTGCAGCAATCGAACTTTGTCCTATGGCGATATTTGCGAAAGGTCCTGCGTGCACAAATATCGGCTGACCTTCGATGGTCTGCAGGAGATTCGGATTGAGGGCATCGGCCATCCATGCCGTCATCGCACCATCGACCTGGAGGTCTGCGGTGGTGACTTCATTGCCTTTCTTATTGTAAGCCACAACGATTCTGCCCATGCGCTTTCGCATATCTTTCAAGTCCTTTGCGACCGCCAGAATCGCCATAACCTCGCTGGATGCGGAAATCGCAAAACCCGATTCCATCTCCACACCGTCCATCTTTCCGCCTTTTCCGATGGTGATATTTCGCAATGCCTGTGCGCAAAAATCAATTATCCATTTGAACTCGACGCGACAGAGGTCAATATCGAGTCGTTTAAGACCTCTTTTTGAAAGTTCATGGTCGGTGTAATTTCGCTCGTGCTGCATTCGGGATGTAAGAGCTGTCATCGCAAGGTTGTTCGCATTTGCCACACAGTCGATGTCGCCTGTCAGGCCTATCGCAAGCGGGGTCCGGGGAATACACTGGGCAAGTCCCCCTCCCGCGGCGGAACCTTTTATGTTGAATGTCAGCCCGCTGCTGGATTGCCTTATTGCTCCTACGACTCGCTTTTTGAGTTTGCCGAGACCCTGGACAAGACCAATCGTGGTTGTGGTTTTGCCTTCGCCCAGCGGCGTAGGGGTAATAGCGGTTACGTCGATATATTTGGCCGGATGGTCGCCGCTCAGACGTTCCATTGCCTTTCGGTAATCAACTTTTGCGATGGCCCTGCCTATCGGTATAATTTCCTGCTCCTGCAGGCCTAATTCGGCAGCAACCCTGCTGATAGGCTTCATCTGCTGCTCGGCAAGCTCTGCAATTTCCCAGCCCTTTAGTTTTGTCGGATCAAGGTTCATATTTCAAGACTCGTGATTGGTAATTTGTGCAGCGTTTTTCCTATATGCTATTTTTTGTTCGCCGTTGCATATACTTTAAGGAAACTGTCGGAATATATCTGCCTGTTCATTAACATATCGCAAGTAGCCACAGCATTCATCAGATTTTCGTCGAAGACATCGACAATTGCCGAGTCCAAGCCGTGCGACATAGCCATCACAAGGAACACACGGTTAATCAGACTTCTCTCGGCTGTACCCTGAGAAAGATTCGAGAGGCCTATCGTCATGTGCGGCGCCGGGTCTGCCAACAGCCGAATCTGGTCCATCGCCGCAAGGATAATTGCCGGCTGAGTCTGAGCGTTGGGCACCTTGACAGGCAGAACAATCGGGTCGATAAACAGCCGATGCGTTTCAAACCCTCTTTCCATGGCCTTTTGCAAAATTTCAGCGGCTATCGCCACGCGGGTATCGGTGTCCTGCGGCACACCATTTTTATCCATAGTAAGGGCAATAAGATTTGCCTTTGGACCTGCCTTTTCCGCCATTTCCATATACTTATATAATATTTCCTCATCGCTCTTTTTGTTCAATGGTGACGAATTGAGCAGTACGCCGTTTGGGTTATCGACGACTTTTAATCCTGCTGCCACAACAGCCGGCTTCTGCGAATCGAGGGACAGCGGCGTCGAGCAGGTTTCCTGTATCGTTTCGACCAGCCATTGAATAGTGCCTTCCTGGTCAGCAGCTGCGGTGCCGACATTTACGTCAAGATATGTTGCACCGGCCTGCGTTTGTCTTTGGGCAAGATCCTGAATGACCTTTTTATTCTTGTCGGCAATCGCCTGCTTGACATCCGTGAACATTCCGTTAATTCTTTCACCTATCAGTATCATATCAAACCTTTCCTTTCCAAATCTTCAGCTTTCAATAGTTTTTACTGCCAAATCTGTTGTATAAAATTCTTAACTGCGGCCACCGCTCCTGGATGACGCATCCTGATTATGTTTACGCCTGCCTGAAGAAGGCAGATTGCAGTGGTTGCCTCCCACATCGGGCCTCTGTCCTGAACAGTTCCCCAGCCGGCCGGGGCATCCACTAATTTCGCTTCCTTCGCACGCCATGCCTCATAACCCACGTCGCAGATGACCGGCATTGCCATCATCTTATCGCCGCCAAGCGCCGCCAGCCGCTGACGTTCCTGAATCGAATAGGCATACTCTATTCCGTATCCGAGGGCCCCTGTCGTCTGGAATGTCACTACCTTTTCCATTGGGAAACCCATATCGGAAACAAGGATATTAATCTGCTTTGCGATGTTGATATCGAGCGGTGCGCCGGTAATAAGATAGTGGCCGTCGGCAAGGGCTATCGCCGTCAGTGCTTTGTAATTATCCTGTGTCACCGTACCGATGAGACAGTTCTCGCCTTTCGAGGCGCCGCTGACCTTTGGCATAACCTGATTATCCTTGTCGGCATTTCCGCTGCCCCACAGCACAAGCGGCACACCGACCGCCTTTAATACATCCTGTGTAACTTTTATCGCATGTTCAGCGTCTTTGTTGTCTTTATCGGGATGAATACCGTCGAATTTAATGCAGATTAAATCGGCACCGAATTCATTGACGCATTTTTTTGCCCAGGCCGCAGGGTTATCAAGCACATCCTTATACGGTTCGACAAGGGCATCAGGCCAGTCGTCGGGACTTACATCCAGAACATCCATAGCAATTACCGGCCTTTCGCCGGCGTCGTCCGGCGAGCCGCCATAAATAACATTACTTGAGCCGCCTATGGTTACCGTCGACGTTCGCGTGCCGCCGCCGGCTCTTGTCGCACCGAGCGTAACTTTTGTTACCGAACCGCTGAAACTATCTGCAACTTCAGGAACTGGCATCTGAAATCCTCCAATACTATTTTCTAATTACTTTTTCTATTTTACTTTCAAGTATACTTCGCACTGCAGCAAATGCCGGCGTATTCATATCCAAATCAAGCACCGTTTTTCCCTGCATCGCTGCGTCCAAAACCGCTTTGTCATAAGGCACACATCCGAAAGTTTCTACCCCTTCCACGCTGTCAGCAAAATCGGCCCTGTTCCATATAATGCCGACTTGCCTGACTTCTATCGGCAGCTTCCTGGCAAGCTCAAAGATTCTTTTTGCGGTCACCTTGCCTACATGACCTGGTTCTGCCGCAATGATAAGCAGGTCAACATTATTGGTTGTTCTGCGGGATAGATGCTCCATACCCGCTTCGTTATCGATAACCACAAATTCATAAGCTGCACTTAGATTGTCGAGAAACTTCCGCAAAAGGTTATTGACCGCACAGTAGCAGCTTGGCCCTTCCGGCCTTCCCATCGTAAGCAAGTCAAAACCCTTTGACTCGGTAACTGCCTGCTGAATCCCGTATTCGACCGAGCGCACCTTGTCGAGCCCTTCATTGGCAGCCGGCTTTGCACGTGCCTGCTCGCGAATTTCCGCTATGGTGCTTTCCGGCATAACTCCCATCGCAAGACCTAAGCACGAATTTGGGTCTGCATCGACAGCAAGTATGGCCTTGGCCGGCTTTTTCATCAGCGAGCGTATAATCATCGCCGATATTGTTGTTTTACCGGAACCGCCTTTTCCGCTTACTGCAATTGTTGTTGCCATATTTGTTTTTCTTTTCAATCGGTTCTCATGCACTTGGCCGAAGGGAACAGCGACAGTTCCGTGTGCGGTAAAAAACTTGCCCTTATAAATTCATCCATATAGCCCGGATGAGTCATCAAATCAAAATAAGTCATACTATGAGCGATTTTTTCTGCCGTTTCGTGTGCCTTTTTGCTAAGTAAAACCGCTTTCGCCCCTGTGATAGAGGTATTGCCGACGAATTTAATTTTTTCCGCAGGTACATCCGGCAGCATCCCGATAACAACGGCTTGCTGAACATTCAGGAAATTGCCGAATCCGCCTGCAAGATAAACCGTTTCAATGTCTTCTGTTTCGGTCTCCATCGCTTTCATCAGCACCTTTATCGCAGCAAAGACACCTGCCTTTGAGCGAATAAGATTACTTATATCCGCCTGTGTAATTACTATCCCCCGCCCGTCTGTGCCGGGAGGGAAAAGCTCGAACTCAAGGCCGTCCCCGCCTTCGGTTAATTTCCAGCGGCTGTCTTTTTTGAATCGGCCTGTCCTGTCTATAATTCCATTTACAAAAAGCTCTGCAAGGGTATCCAGCAGACCTGAGCCGCAGATTCCCACGGGCCTGACATCCCCGATGGTCTTAAATTTGATGTCCCCATTGCCGTTAATCATCAACCCCTCAATAGCTCCTGTTTGTGCACGCATGCCGCACTTTACCCCGCTTCCTTCAAAGGCAGGGCCTGCCGAACTTGATGCACAGACCATCCAGTCGCGGTTGCCTAAAACCACCTCTCCATTTGTCCCCAGGTCGACGAAAAGACTTACGCCTGTTTTGTTATAAATCCGTGTACTCAATACCCCGGCCACAATGTCGCCGCCGACATACGCCGCTACGCTGGGCAGGCAATACAACAGGCCGTTATCGTTAATTTTTATCCCGACCTGCCAGGCCTGAATTGGCGGTATGAAACCGGCAGATGCAATATACGGCTCTCTGCGTATGCGTCTTGAATCGAGATTCAGCAGAAAATGTATCATTGTGGTATTGCCGGAACAGACGACAGCGGTTATGTCCTGCGGGTCGATTTTCCGCCTCGATGTAATTGTCCCAATAAGACTATTTATGTCATTTATGATACAGCTTTGCAGCTCTTTGAACCTGCCATCCTCCTGTTCACCATAGATGATTCTGTGGATATAATCCTCGCCGAATTTTATCTGGCTGTTATACATCGCCTCGGCATCTATAGTTTCGGCGTTTGTCAAATCGACAAGATGGGCGACAACCGTCGTTGTTCCCACATCGACCGCGACGGCAAAATTCGTCTGGCTGCATTTGGCCGGCTGGACATCAATAATTTCCATCACGCCATCATGTTTTGCTATTGTTACCGCAGCCGTGTAGCTTGCCGCAGTGAGTACATTTGAAAGTTTTTGCATGACAGCAAGACCGGTTTCTATTACAGGTGCATTAATTTTCTCCCGAACGGCCATATAAAGACGCTCAAGGTCTGCGGTGTTGTCGCGTACAGAGGGCTGCCGCATTGTAACAGTGAGTTTGCGAACCAGCGGGTCGAACTCAAAAACTTCCGCCCGCACCTGGTCGACAAGCTCGCCGAGCTTATGCGTATGAGTGCCGGTTAGTATCTGCCCCGTCTTTAGACTGTGCGTTTTTGGTACCGTTGCCGTTATATCCGAAACGGCACTGGTCCTGCAGGCCAAAACTATGTTCTGTTCTATTTCGTCTTCGGTAAGGGATGTGCCGGGCCTGCTGTCAATTTGTCCCTGGTTGATTATCAGTTTGCATTTGCCGCAGCAGCCGTCGCCTCCGCAGATACTGCTTAGATAGACCCCTGCTTTGCGGGCCGCCTCAAGCAGATTAGTCCCAACGGGGACTTCCACACGGAGACCTTCCGGCTCGAAACAAATGACACAGGTTTTATTTTTGCTGTCTTTCATTTATTTTTTTTGATTTGTTGCATCCCTTTTATTTCCAAACTTCCTGCAGGTACTTCGGCAGCATCGAGGATTCTCTCGGCCCGACCATGATTTCCCAGCCGGTTGCTTCTTCGAGCTTGCCGCTCATTACCGCCACATAGCCGGGTATTATCAGCTTGCGGTGCTTGACGAGATTTTCGGCGTTGAATTTCTTCATCGCCTCAGCCACTGTTTTTTCGTTAAGTTTATCACCCGAATAAGCCGTCAGCACGCTGGTGCCTTCGGTATCGACCACGAGAATATAGCTGGGCACTCTGCTTGCTTCGACATCCGATTCGACGGTGTAATAGGTAAGCGAGAAATTGGTCGTAAATAAAAGCGGGGAATTTTCATTCGGCTCGCCGACAGGATAAATCTTCGGCTCGACCTGCACCGGCTTTTGCGGGTCACTGTAGATATTCATCACAGCGGTCAGCATAGCCAGCCACGCACCCGGCTCAACCGTATCGACCACGACAATGTTTGAATACTTGCAGATAAGACTTGTCGCAATTGCCGCCTGCCGGTCGCAGCTTCCGCCTTTGACAAAAGATATTACAGGATACCCCAGAGGCCGAAAGACCTTTTTCAGGGACAAGACACGCATTCTCGACAGATTAAACATCTGGTCACGCAGATTCATTCCGTCAAGGGTAAGTACAATATCCTCAACGCCCTGGGCCTTGATTTTTTCGCTCAGTTCCGAAATTGCCTCGATGGAGTTTGCCTTTGCGACAACCGGGCAATTATTTGCTTTTGCGATTTTTGCAATTGCCTCAGCAGTGTCCATTTTTGCAGATGCAATTAAGGGCATCGCCCCTGCGGTTTTACTCACCGATGCCCCTATCGCCTGCGGAGAATCCGAAACAAGGATTATAGCAAGCTTGCTCTGGTTTTTTACCGCAGCCGCAGCAGCAGCGAATGCGTCAGCCGAGCCGCTTTCGTTGATGACCGCTATGGCCTTTGCGCCAATTTTAGTGCCGATACGCTCGAACTTCAGAGCATTTATGGCTTCGATGCGCTTATTGAGCTCTGTGCCTGTAAGCTTGTCGGAAATTGTCGCAGCAAGAACGGTCGGATTATAAAACTTATCCTCGTGCCTGAACAGGGCGGTCTCCTGACCTGCCTGTACCTGATTATCACCGGAGCCGAACTTTACCAGCCGCATAGGCGGTGCCGCCGCCGCTGCCAATAATTGCTTGGCCTCTTCCGAAACGTCCGGGCATTTATCCAGCTTGGCCTTTTTTTGTGCAAGCTGCATCGCAAAAGCAAGGCATGTCGGCATGCCGCATTTCTTGCAGTTGGTTTTTGGTAGAAGCTTAAATATATCCAGTCCTGTCAGCGCCATAACTTCATCCTCTTTAATAAAATTTTTCGCTTTAACGTTTTAACTGTTCTCTGATTTTAGAACATCGGTTCCATATTTGTCACAGGATGGCCTGCCTTTGTAATAAAGTCCAGAACTTCCTCTTCCGTCGTTGCTGTAGTTTCATCGGCAATCTTTGTTAAAAATTCTTCGCCGCCCAGACCGAGCTCGTCAGCCCTTTTGGCGAAGGTGTCTTTAATCTCCTGCTTTAATACGGCAGGCATCCATACGATGCGTTTGATTCCGCCCTCGGCGGCAATAAATTTCCTCGAGGTGATGAACTGTTTTGAATGGCCGATGAAGCCCGGCGTCTGCTGTCCCCCGCCCACCGTGCTGGCAAGGGTGGAAAACTTCATCCCGCACGGCGTCATTTCAGGATATTCGCGATTGGCAATCATTATGCCGCCCGTCGAAGGCAGTACCGCAGAGATGCACTCGAAGCAGCCGCAGGATGTCATCGGGTCGACAATCATGCTGTACTGGCTCATCCGCTCGATATGTCCGCCGCTCGATTTGCTGACAAATTCATTTATCTTTTCCCACTGGCCGATTTTGGCATCGACAGAATTGCCTTTCGCTATCGGCTGATTGGGACCGGTCGGAGTTATTTCATAAGCGGCTCGGCAGTCAAGCCAGCTGTAAGCCCCGCAAAGACCAGGCCTTTCCGCAGAAACGACGCAAACGTGATTCGGTGCAAAGCTCTGACAAAGCGTGCACGAATAGAAGGTGTCGACATCCTCGTCGGTCATACCCGCAAGACGGGCATCGCGCTCGGCATATACCTTCACCGCCTCCTTGTGCAGTTTCGCAACATCTTTTTCATCCGTGTATAGTTTGACCTGCACCTTGTCTAAAATACTCGAGTACCGTTCGTGGTACATCGCATGCAGAATCTTGGCGAAATGCTCGAGCCTGAACCCTGCCTTGTAAGCCCCTTTGCTGATTCGCATCCAGCTGCTGTCTCGCTGTCCCATGTGCCAGATACCCTGTGCCTCGTTGAGGAATGTATGTACCTGCCGTTCGAGCACCGGCTCAAAATCCTGCTGCATCTTCCTTCCCGCCACTTCGATAACAATGCCCAGAGGCAGTTTTCCGCCTTCTTCAACGGTATCGACATCGGGCCCAATTATTTCTATTTTGCCGTCATCGACTTCACTTATATCTTTCATTCTTATCCATTCAAAGGCAGCTGTCCTCTGGCCGCCGAACTCGCAATGCATATCCTCTTTGCGGATTCGTTCGCCCTCAAAGGCAGGACTGTATGACACAGGAATCGGGACTTTCGATATTTTTATTTTAAGGCCGCGAACTTCGATGGCTTTTTCCACAATGTTTTTATGCGGCACATTGGATACGACGTGTTCGTAGGTGCATACGCCGGTCGGCAAAATCTGCGGAATATCAGAATCGGCGATTGTCGGGAAACCGTAATTTATCGCACCTGCCGCCGTAGCGTACCATTCATCGCTGACTTCGCCAAGCGCCATAACAAAGGCAAAAACCCTGTTTTTGTTGTAGAGCAGATTCCGGCTGTAATCGCCCGGCTGGACACCCCCGAAACTAAGTGCGACCCTGCTTGCAAACCCAAGCGCATATATCGCCGCGGTGATGTCCCTTCCGAAAGGCACAAGCCGCGTTTCCCATCCAAGCTGCACGCCGCCCTCGACAAGCTGCTCGGCAAAACTTGTGCCGTTATTGTGTGCACACATAAAGACATACAGGCATCGCTCCTGCATCTTGCGTGCGATTTCAACAGCCGTTTCCACATCCGGTGCAGCACCCACCACAGCCGCAAAACCAGGAGCCGTGCCGTCTACAAACTGAATGCCTCGCTCTCGCAGAATAACGTCGTCTGCCGCTCCAAGCCAGATGCCGTTTACGGGATTCGGCCCGACCAGATATTTGCACGCCTCAATAATCTCCTCGGCAAAAAGTGTCGCCATACCCGCATCCAGGGCAGGCCCAAGATACGGTATCCACACATCGTCATCAACCAGCGGAGGAAGCAAATCGTCGATTTCCTTCATTACCTCTTCAAAATCCGCAAGGGTTTTTACCGCCCTTCCGGTCATTGAATAAATGATAGGTATGTAATAGCCGGTATTTGGAAATTCCACCGGACAGTCCCTGCCCTTTTCGGCGATGGCTTTGGATAATATATCCCTGGCCTGCCCGGCTATCTTATGTGCCCCGCGTATTGCTGCTGATGCGATAATTTTAGACATATATTAACCTTTTCTATCCTTAAACAACCAATGCACGCCTGTCGGCCATGTCATAAAGTTTGCGCTCCGTCTTCTTATTGATGCCAAGGGCGTCACGCTTGCTTTCGATATGAGCTAAAATAATATCTGCTGCCTTTACAGGGTCGGCTTCGAGAACCCATTTTCCGCCCATGTCCTTCTCGATACCGTTAAGCAGATAATCGCTGACGTTCTGACTGCCGTGTATCGGCAGCATTTCATTCGAGAAAATAACCATCAGGCCGCTTGCCACAAAATACTGGCCGATGGCAATCGCCTTTTCGGTAATCGACTCAAGGCACGCCCCTGCCGCCGGCAGTTGGGATATGTCATCGCCCAAGCCCCCTTCACGCACGATTTCCGAACAGGCAACAAGCAGCCGGCTGTTATCCACGCAGCTGCCGCAGGTCAGCACAGGCGGTATGCCCACCGCTTCGCAAACCTCTCTAAGACCAGGCCCTGCCAATTCAAGTGCTATCTTCGGATTTGTCAAGCCTTGTTTGCCGCATGCGATTGTTGCACAGCCGGTCGTCAGCACCAGAACATCCCTTTTAATAAGCTCTTTAGCCAGTGTCGTGTGCGTAAAGTCCTGCTGTACCTTCGGATTTGAGCAGCCGACAATGCCGACCACACCGCGTATTCTGCCGTTGATGATATTATCGTTCAACGGCCGATAGCTTGCACGGTAACGTCCGCCGAGAATATAGTTGATGGACTCATGAGTAAAGCCCATCACTGCCGTTTGTTTTTCATCCGGGATATAAACTTCACCGCGGTTCTTGTAGTTTTCAATGCCCATTTTGACAATTTTCTTGGCTGTATTGAGAGCGTTCTTCTCATCCATCGAAATATGCTCGACACCGGTAATTCTTGCCTTATCCGCGGTTGTAATCAGCTTGGTATGGTAACAGCGGGCAACCTGTGCCAGACTCTCCATCACGCACTGCACATCCACAGCCATCACGTCCACCGCACCTGTGGCAACCGCCAGTTCCTGACTTAAGAAATTTCCCGCTACAGGGATACCATGCCGCGAAAGAAGCTCATTTGCCGTGCAGCACATTCCTGCGACATTGATTCCCTTTGCGCCGACGCTTTGTGCCTGTTTCAACAGTTCGCCGTCCTGCGCCGCAGCAACAATCATCTCCGACAGAATCGGCTCATGACCATGCACCACGATGTTTACTTCATCTTTTTTCAGCACACCGAGGTTCACCTCGCCTTTGCCCGGATACGGCGTACCGAAAAGTATATCCTGCAATTCCGTCGCAAGCATCGAGCCGCCCCATCCATCTGCAAGAGCAGTTCTGCATGCATGCATAATAAGGTTCTTGTAATCCTGGTCCACACCCATCGTGCTTCTGTGAAGAGCCTCGACAACCTCGCGGTCTATCGCCCGCGGCGTAATGTCAAACTTTTTCCAAATCGCCTGTCTCGCCGCCGGCGCTCTGCGAGCCATCAATTGCGTCCCCTCGTGCTTGCCGAACTCCTCTATTGCAATCTTGCCGACATCTGTCGCAATATCGTTTACAGAGCGGTCATTAGTCTCAACGCCGAACTCCTTTGCAAGTTTGAATAACTTAACCCTGTCCTTTATTCTATAATCCTTCAGTTCTCCCTTCGCCGCCTCCAAAAACACCTCCGCCACGCCTCTGCC
>Ga0315291_10008791_pt1 | contig 12392 bp, 22 predicted proteins | sample YL17G12_20_MG_FD_203070 | JGI IMG/M metagenome (GOLD analysis project Ga0315291, IMG submission 203070) | Sediment microbial communities from Yellowstone Lake, YNP, Wyoming, USA - YL17G12_20 | ecosystem: Environmental > Aquatic > Freshwater > Lake > Sediment | place: USA: Wyoming | collected... | reverse complement strand
ACCCCCAGGGGTCAGCCACGCTGTATACCTACGGTACGGCTGATCCTTCGATTGTCAGAGGTTCTGCAGGGTACTATCACCTGAACATAGGCGCCGACATCGCCGGGAAGTGGGGTTATCGCTGGTTCGCAACCGGGACCGGCAAAGCGGCGGATGAGGACTGTTTCACGGTGGAGATATCCGAAGTCGAATAGGAGGAGAGAGATGGCTTTTTACTCCAAGTCCACGCTGCACATCCAGCGCATTCTCTCGTGGATGAGGGGGGCGCTGGAGGCATTGGGGCCGGAATGGGTCAAGATCGTCAATCCGGGGCCGGGGGCGTCGCCCTTCCCTGGTCGGCGGATCCTGGTACGGTTCTGGTCTGACGACTGGGACCGGGCGGCCATCGGGCGGCGGGCCGAGGGGGGCCGCGAGTACGCCCGCCGCCAGGGGCCGCGATTTCTGGCGTTGGGGTATGGGAACGCCCTGGAACTCCCGAACGAGCCGGATGTGAACAGCCCCCAGGGGATCGCGGACTTGGTCGCCTTTACCATCGCGGCGGTGATCGAGTTGGCGGGGATGGGCATCCCGGCGTGCATCGGGTGCATCAGCGTGGGCAACCCACACGACGATGGCACGGGGAACCGGGCCGTGGCGGAGGCCAAGATGCGGCAACTCGCGCCGATGTTCCTGAAACGCAACTATCCGGTCGGCGTGGCCCCGGCCTACTGGAGTTATCACGGGTACTGGTCGCGCCTCGCCGGGGTCGGGCCGGAGAACCCGTACTATGCCCTGGCCTATCGCTGGATGGTGGCAGTGTTGGTCAGGGAGGGGTTCGATCCCCTGGCCTGCCCGCTGCTGCTCTCCGAGTGCGGTTCGGACGGGCAGATCCGCAGCCTGCGCGGGCCATCGAACGCCGGTTGGCGGCTGACGGGGGACGAGCAGATGTATCTGACCGACGCGCTGACATTCGAGCGCGAGGTTCGGAAGGACGCCTACGTGCAGGCGGCGATGTACTTCACCGCCGGCTACGAGCAACCCTGGGGTAGTTTCGATCACACGGAGGACACAGTGAGGAAGATGAGAGATCGCATCAGCCCGTTGGGCGCTCTATTGACGCCGCCGCCGGCGCCATCGGCCCTCGGGACGCCGGAACACCCGATCCAGGAGCCGCCGATAGAGATCGTGGGACGCTGCCTGCAGCCTGCGGAGTTCGCTGGCTACGTGGCGGGCCTGACCTGGCCCAACGGCAAGCCGCGGGAGATCTTCCTGCACCACACGTACATCCCGACGGTGGCGGATTGGGTCGGGATGCCGACGATCCTGGGGATGAAGAACTACTACGAGCAGCAACTCTGGCAGGACGATAACGGGTTGTGGCACGAGGGGTGGAATGCCGGGCCACACCTATTCGCCGCGCCGGACGGGATCTGGCTGTTCAGCCCCTTGGAAAAGGACGGGGTGCATGCCAAGGGCTACAACCACCTGACCCTGGGCCTGGAGATGGTCGGAAACTACGACGCAGTGCGCCCGACCGGGGCGGTGTTAGAGAACACCCTGGCGGCGCTGGCCACGCTCTTTCAGGCCCTGGGACTAAGCCCCCAAGGGTTACGATTCCACCGTGACGTGAGCACCAAGACCTGCCCCGGCCTGGCGGTTACCAAGGAGTGGATCATTCCCTTAATCGAAGCGAGGATGGTGATCATGAATGAGACGTTTTTGCGGAACTGGGCCTACAACGCGCTCAGGCCATATCCCCAGGCCGGCTTGCCCTACAATCCGACGTTCGCTTTCCCGGCGTATGCTACGCGGGAGGGCTTGGGCGTACCTCTGGCCCTGGCAACGGACAAAGTATCCTACGGGGGGGTGACCTATGCAGTGGCGGCTTTTGCCTTGGGCATCGTTTACTGCCCTGACGGAGATTGGGCGAAAACGAAACATATTACCTGGTAGAAGAGGCTCGATTATGCCCATATGGCTCGATCACCTGCTCAATAACTACGCGGCCCTACTCATCGCCCTTTTCGGCGGGATTGGCGCGGGCATAGGCGCCGTCGCTACTTGGAGGATCAATGCCCGGAAGGCCAAGACCGAGCAAGCGGCGCAGATGACTACGACCTTCACCCAGGCGATAGATGGGTTCAAAGACCTGTTGGCCGCGCATCGGGCGTTACTGGAGGACTCCCGCATGGAATTGGCGGCCATGCGGTTGTGTAACAGCCAATTAGTGACACGGGTCGCTGAGTTACAGGCGGAGGTGACGCTCCACAAGGCCAAGATCGCCGACTTGGAGCGGGAGAACCTGTCGCTCAAGGCGGAGATCGAGCAGTTGAAGGCGCGGGGACGTAAGCCGGCGCGCCGGACGGGTGATAGTGCATGAGACTGTGACTGCCTGACTCACGGGATCTACAGTCGGCCTTGCCGGAAAGGGCGGATCTACGATCCGCATACGCATTCGAGCTGAAGAAGGGAGACAAAAATGGGTGAGTTTCTGATCTTTGGGATCCCAGCGGCGGCGCTGGTGGTGATCCTGGTGCAGGTGCTGAAGGCCGTGATCGGGCGCACGGTTACTGGGGATGACGGCCTACCGATCTGGAAGAGCGGCATCCAGGGGCCGGTATCCATCCTCTGCGCCCTGGGGATCGGGTTGGTTCTCGCGGGCATTAACTATGTTGCTCAGGTGGCGCCCGGCTTTGCCCAGATATGGGAGGTGATAGGCATGGGCCTGATCGCCGGGCTGACCGCAGCCGGATTCTACTCTGGCCAGAAGGCGCTGCGGGGCCAATAGAGAGAGTACTCTCTCTAGTCCACTTTCCTTTTTTGTCTCCTCTGCTCTCCTCATATCTATATTGTGAGCAGAGGAGACGAAATTCCCCTGATTCTGCCCCCCAACCCCTTGACAATACCGGCGTCTTATGCTATAGTATTCTCAGGATACGATGCAGAAAGGAGACGCATGAACGAGCAAGATCGGGGGACGGGAGAGACCGAATCCCGGTTATCCCAGGCGCTGGTGATGGGCGAGGCGCTCCGCAGGGCGGAGTTGCGATTCGAGTTGGCCCTTGCGGCGGGCCAGGATCTGGATCTGGCCCTGGTGATACGGGGCCTAGACGTGCTCAAGTCCCGGCGCAATGCCCTGGTCGAGGGGTTGCCGCGGGGGCATGGCCTGGATGAGCGGGATATCACCGCCTGCCTGCAGGCGGTCGGGCTTTGGGATCAGTACGCGCAATTAGGCGGGTAAGCAACTGGAAGTGGTGGGGTGAGTCGGATGGATACATCGGTTGTTTATCTGCTTTGGGACCCGCGCAACGGGTTGCCGCGTTGGGTTGGGCTAACCAGCGTACCTAAACGGCGATTCAGTGATCACCGGGCGGGGCGGGGTAGAAGCCATTGCGTGCTTTGGGAGCGTGAACTTGGGCGCTATGGGTTGGCTTGCGAGACGTTCATAATCGAGGAGGGGCTTAGTCACGACGAGGCGAATGAGCGCGAGCGCTGGTGGATTGCCTACGGGAGGCGGTGGCATTGGCCGCTTTTGAATTTCAGTGCGGGTGGGCCAGGCGTGTCCCAAGATAGGATTCCTCCTGAGAGGTTGCGGCAGATTCAGTTGGAGTATCTTGTCGAGAGGCGGAAGAGAAAAAGTGATGCAATGAAGAGATACTGGGCGCGGAAGAAGGAAGGGAAGGAATGAACATGGAGAAATCGCAGGCGAGTCGGCAGACAGAAGTGGAACAGGAACTGAATCTCACTTTGATGCCGGCCTCAAATCATCCCTTCATTCTGAGAGTAGTGTTCGGCGAGAAGCGGGTGACCGTGTCGCTGGATCGGTTGCAAATGGATCGGTTTCTACAGCTACTGGTACATGCGGTGAACGAGTACGACGGGGGAAAATGGCAAGGAGGAGCTAATGCGTAAGGCAAAGTGTGCAGTATGGCATGGCGGTGCGTACGGCGCGATGATCATCGTGGTACTTGTTCTCGTGGCAATCCTGGCTCCTTGGGGAGAGTTGGTTCCGCATTCTCTGCTGGAAAGCTGGTGGATGCGCGGCATAGTCATCCTGTGCACGTTTTGGATGTTGGTTGCCACCTGGACTGGCCGGATTGCCTGATCGTGGTCGGGGATGGGGTCGGATAAGCAGCAGTGGCCAGCCCCCCGGCAAAACGGGGGGCTTTGCTCGTGATCGGGGGGAAACGATGGATGACATGCGGAAGCGGATGGGATTCCTCACGACCAATGAAGTGGGGGCAATGTACGGCGTCTCCCGAAAAACGGTCGCCCAGTGGCTGCGGGACGGACTGATCCCCAGCGCGGAGAGAATCGGCATGCCGGGGAAGATCACCTGGTTGATCCCCCAGGAGGCGCTGAAAGACTTTGTGCTCCCCCGCAAAGGTTGGCCCAAGGGCCGGAAACGTAAGTGTTTGTAGTATCGCAACGGCGATCCAGATCATCGTTACGTGTCTACAATTCACCGCCACCTGATCTCCGGCTCAAGTCCCCGTGCGACGCTCACCTCGCGGATCATCGTGTTAGCCAGCGAGCGCAACTCATCGCTAGATGCCTCGTATAGATACTCCCTGGCTTCGGCAAAACCCCCCAAGTCCGGCGCCGTGGCGCTCGCAGTCAGGCACCGCTCTAGCTCCCGCGCGCGCGGGGCCAGGGCGGCGGCCTCGGTCTCGATGCGCGCCCGGTGGCCCAGGAACTCGTTGGCGGTCTCACCGCCGACTTCATACAGCCGCTCCCATCGGCTCAGGCGTCCCTGGCAATCTGCCAGGGCGGCATGGATCCCCTCCAGTTCCTTCCGCAGCCCCGGCTCGTCCAGTTGTGCGGCGCGCATCTGCAGGTATGCCTGCGGGTCGTCGAACGCCCAAAAGAGCTGGCGGAGCACATACTGCTCCAACTTGGTCGCCATGTAGCCGTTGGAGCTGCAGACCACGCCATGCGTGCCGAGATACGTCCCGCAACGCCAGTACAGGCGGCGGGCGATGAACTGTCCCCTGGTCTGTTTCCCTTTGCTGCGGTGGGTAACAGTGTAGTATTGCATCCGACGGCCGCAAGCCCTGCAGAATACCAGGCCGGTCAGCCAGTTCTCCGGTTTGGAAACCACGGTGATCCCGCGTCTGCTGGCGATCTCCTGCGCGCGCGCAAAGTCCTCCTTCGAGATCAACGGCTCATGCGCGCCCTGTTCGTTGGAGAAGTCGCCCCAGTGTACCTGCCCGGCGTACACCGGGTTCTGGAGGATGCGGCCCACGGTCGCGGAGTACCAGACGGATTGCCGGTTCGGTTCCGCCTGGTGGTGGCCGGGGCGGGCCAGCGCCGGCGGAGGCACGCCCTGGGCGATCAGGTGGGCGGCGATATACTGCTTCCCCCAACCCTCCAACCGGCGGCGGAACATCCACCGCACCCACTCGGCCTCGGCGGGATGGGGGATCATCAGCCTATCCGGCCCACGCTGATACCCGTAAGGCGCTGCCGATCCGGGATGGTGCAGGCCCCGTTTGACCCTGCCGATCATGCCCACGCGGTGGCGGGCCACTCGGATGTTCTGCTCCTCGTCACGAAGGATGCCCGATAGCGATTCCATGATCCCTTGCAGGCCGGGGCGACGGGGAATAGCATCCGGGAGCAGCGGCTCCTTGGGCTGCATCACGGCGTAGACCTGGACGCGATGCTGCCGGCAGAGCGCCGACACCTGAGCTTGTAGGGCACTGGTGGACCACAGGCGGTCATAGTGGTGCACGACTATCAAGTCCACGGCGTCAGCCTCTATCAGTTCCACCAGGCAGGCATAGTCGGTGGAGTCGCGGATGATCTCGTGGAGCCACAGATAGTCGCGGGAACAAACGATGGTAATGACCGCCACAACGGGCCAGTTGTGGGCTTGGCAGGCGTGGTGGTTGTCACGATCCTGCTCTTCGAGAGAGACCTTCTCAGCGGTAGCCTGGCTGGGGGTAGAGACAGAGTTGACGATGGCGACACGGAAGGTCATCGGAAGGCCGCACGCATTTGGGTCCAGGCTTCGACCAGGCCTTGGTTTGCGTGGTAAAACGCCTGGCGCGTTTGTGGGTCAAGCCAGGCTACCCCCGAGCAGAATGCCAGTAACGTGATGATAACCAGCCATTGTGTGACGCGAGATTTCAACATTTCGCCTCCTAAATGTCAACATCCCTCTGTTTTACCCTGTTACCCTTATAGGTACTATAATGCAAGTTACAAAACAGAAAGGAGAGGCCACAATGCCGCGACCGAACCGCAAAGAGCGACGACGGGCTAAACGCGCCCGCAATCTCTGGCTATGCCTGATCGCTGACCTGGTTGTTGTCGAACGATCACTCACCCATATCAGGCGTCTATTATTGGCGCTTCATCAGTAATCTCAGCCATCGAGCGGGCCAGGACGATGAGTTGCTTCTGCATGACGGGGTGGCCGATGTCTCGATACAGTTCCACCAGAAGCCGCTCGTCGTCTTCCAGGTTGTGCTCATCAGGCACCCCCAGAAAATAGTTGATGGGCCGGTGCAGTGCGTGCGATAGCGCCGGCAGGTGATCGGTTGTGACCAGGCGCGTACCGCGTTCCCAGGATCCGTAGGTGTCCTCCAGGACGTGGACTTGCGCAGCGATATCTGCTTGCTGCATATCCAGGGCTTTGCGCGCCGCCTTGATGCGCCGGCCCACAAGCTTTTTGAATCTCTCTTCCTCTTGCGTCATGTTATCTCTCCCCCCTCTCCTGGTAAACTGGCCCCTACTCTAAGCGCATTATAGCATATTTTCGTATCAAGTGCCTACAAAGATGCGATATTCGCTTGACTTACAAACGACTTTGTGCTATACTGGCACTATACACGGAGTCGGATAGTTCTCTTTTGGGTGCCTCCGGCCCGACACTAGGGCGGGAGCGACCTACAGAAAGGCGGAGAATGAAAGCAAAGAATGGCAGGTACAAGACCTTCACTGTGCGGTTGCGTCCGGCAGCAGCGAGCAAACTGGCGGAACTGGCGAAGCGGACCTACCGCTCCCAGACGCAGATCCTCAACCTGCTGTTGCTGAACGCGGGCGAGGACGACTTGCGGGTGCCGGCGACACAAGTGGCTCCGGAGCCGCGTGTACCGCAGGAGGAGGCGGATGAACAGGCCAAGTCGTGAGACGATGCTGCGCGCCTGGCGGATGCTGTGGGATTTCTACCTGGCATCGCTGGATCGTCAGCGGCACAACGTGCCAGCGGCACAAGAAGTGCCGGAAAAGGAGCGGGCGGCATGAAATGGGGCGGGGGACGGCGGGCGGATGGGTTCAAAGTTGGGGTGGTAACGATCCTGGTCTTGGTCTCCGTCATCTGCTGCACGGCGGACCAGTGGGGCGAGGCGCTGGACAGGGCATCAGCCCTCGGCACGGCGTTATGGTTCCCCTGGGGGGTGTTGGCCCTGGGCCTGCTTATCGGGACGCTGGTGCTGCGATGAGCACACTACAGGGGAGACTGGCGGAGATCGCCATCGAGGACTTCGGCGGCAACTGGGATGAGGCCACGTTTGTGGTGGATTCCCTGGCCAGGTTGTGGGTTCTGAAAAGGTGTGCGGCCCGGAACCGGGCGAGTTCCGAGCCGCTTCTGCGGGGAAATAGAGACACCCGCATTATATGCAAGTACGCCCGGAAAGGCAAATCATGAGAGTCAAGACGATCAGTGTGACCTACGAGCGCAAGTTCAACCTGGGCGACTATAACTCGGCCAGCATCGGGGCCAGCGCCTGGGCCGACCTGGACGACCGGGACGACGAGTTGGATTCCTGGTTGCAGTTGTTCGAGGAGGTCAAGGGCGTGGTCAAGGAGCAGTCGCTGCCGCTGGTCAAGAAGAACAAGGCGGAGGTCAAGGAGTTCTTTGTGGGGCTGCCCGTGGTGGGCGGCAATAACAAAGTCGAAGGAGGGAAGTGATGGCTATCAAGGCAATCGAGGAGCGGGGTGGCACAGGCGGCCTGCGGGTCATCGGCAAGCTCCGCAAAGGGTCAGTGAAACCGGAGAAGGGGCCAGGGCGCGATCTTGGGGAGATGTTCCGGTTCACCTCGGACGATCCCAAGATCATGGACGTGTTCCTCAAGGTGTACGACACAGACCAGCCCGCGATCCTGCGGGCCTACCTGCCCTACCCGACGCTGCGCCAGAACTGGGACTATTTCTTCGAGTCCTGGAAGGCCGGCGCCCGGCTGATCTATCGCTGCAACGGCGAGGACTGGATCCGCTGGCTGACGCCGGATGGCAAGGCGTACAGCCGGGATCCGAAGCCCTGCCCGATCTGCAGCGGCGAGCACCAGGCCGCCGCCGGCGAGCACAAAATCTCCGGGCGACTGATGCTGGTGCTGGACGACCTACTCTACCGGGGCGGCGTCACCGGCGTGGTGATGGTCGAGACGCACGCGATCACTGATGTCTACGAGATCAACAACTGCTTCCGGGCGCTGGATAACCAGCGGACGGTCGCCGGCGACGATTACCGGGGCATCGGCATCGTGGTGTGGCGCGAGACGCGCAAAGTCCCCACAAAAGAGCACGGGGTGCGCGACATGGCGGTGGTGCAGTTCGAGCCGGTGGTGGAGTGGGTCAAAGCCCAGCTCCAGCAGGCGCGGGGCGACGCCCTGGGACGCGTCCCGACGCTGGATCCGCGGACGGGGGAGCTGCTGGACGATGAGTGGGCGGATGAAGCGGCGGAAGAGACTGCCGAACCGGCCCCGGAAACCGCCGAGGATCGCCCGTCGGCCCCGCCAGCGGCGGAAGCGCCCGCAGCGACCTCGCCTGCGGCGGAGACGCCAGCGAAGCTGGCGGCCTGGTACGAGGATGCGGGCAAGCAAAACGAGATCCGGGCGCTGGTCAAGGAGCTGAAGATTGACACCGTCGAGGCCCTGAAACGCTTGGGGGTCGCGCAAATTCACGACTTCCCCGGCACCTTTGACCAGGCGATCAGCGCCCTCAAGGGGGTATCGGGCACTGATGATAAGCCGGCTTCCTGGCGCAAAGGCGAGACACGGGCGGTGCTGATGAGGTTCGTGGATGAAGCCTGCAAGGTGCGGGCGCTGCCGGTGCTGGACTACGATGCGGTCAAGGGGCTGCTGAAGGTTGAGCACCTGGCGGATTACCAGGATGGCTACCTGCAGGCGCAGAAGGCGATCCTGGACGAGTTGGAGCGCCAGGTGGCAGCCAAGGTGGACGAGGTCGAGAACATTCCGATCTGAGTTGGCAGACACCAGGAGAGAGGGGCGATGACCACATTACGGGAAGCACTACGCGAGTTGGCAAAGGCCAGGGCGGCGGAAGAAAGGTCGAAGAAGATACTTCGGGATGCTGAAGCAACACTGGTCTTGACTCCCGAGGCTATGCGGGTGGCGGAAGTGAGGGAGTCGCTGCGTGTCCAACAGGATACGTTGAAGGTCGCCGATAGCGCCGTGCGCGAGACGGCGCTTGAGATGTTCCGGGCCACCGGGGACAAGAAGCCCGACGAGCACGTGAGCATCATCCTGAAGAGGCACCCGGTCTACGACGCGGGAGAGGCTCTGGAATGGGCGCGGACACGGGCCCCGTTCCTCTTGACCCTGGATGTGAAGGCGTTCGAGAGGCAGGCTGAGGAGTACGCGGACAAGGGAGCACCGGTGCATGTTGAGTTTGACCCGGAGGTGCGTCTGTCGGCGCACTTGGGGGATTTGCTGCTGGGAGCGTGAGCGCGGCACGAATAGTGTCGGACAAAGGAGAGACGAAATGACCAGGATCATGGAGCGGGCCAGGGCGGCCCAGGCCGCGGCCCAGGCGCAGGAGGCGGCATTCGCTGCCGCAAATAAGGAGTGCAGCATCGAACGGGCGACCAGGGCTGCCGAGAAGATGTTCGGCGCGACGCCGGATAAAGTGGTGATCCCCGACAGCCTTCTCTATGCGGGCACGGTGGGGTACGAGGATCTGACCTTGAGGTTCACGGAAGACGACGATTATACCCGGTTCTTTTGGAGGCGGGCCTGCCCCTCCTGCATGAAAGTGGACGAGGTGACGGTCTATTGCCTGGCCGACTTAGCGAAGATCGAGGAGATCAAGTACACGTGCCCGGAGTGCCTGGCTTTGCCAGAACAAGCGCCATCGGCCTGGCAGTTCCTGGATCCGCAGCAGCGGGCGCAGGCGGCGCGGCTGTACGGGGGGTGATGCGGCAGATTATTGAGGCCCTGCAGGATCGGGGCCTGAGCCGGTAAGGCGATTGGGGGAGCGTACGTCTCCCCCCGACTTGGCAGGGGAGTGGCGGAAGCCTCTAGAGTAGGAGCGGAGACATCCCTCCGTCCAGGCGCAAATCCTGGCCCTGCCAGTAGGGTGCCCCGCCACAGCGGCGGGGCAGCATAGTAGGCTTAGTTGAGGAGGAAAAATGCGAGACGACAACGTTGGGAAGGCTACGGCGGAGGTGCAGTCCCTTTCTGAGAAGTGCAAGGAGATCTGGGAGGCGGGCAAAATGCTCATGGACACCTTGTGTCTGCCGGAACAGGCGCAGCCGGGGAAGTCGCCGATCGAAGAGAATCCGATTCTTGGCACTTTGCTAGGGGTCGGGGAGGCGATGGATTATGCCACACGCACGATGAGGTGTGCCAGAGCGTTCATCGAGCAGATGAAGGAGCGGCTGTAGGGGGTTGCTGCCCCGTGTGCGACACGAGCCAACGACACTGAGAAACCCAGTAGAAAAAAGCGAGCCAATGGGCCAAAGAAACCCGCATACTCTTAGCGAGCCGTATCCAACGAGAAACCCATAAGTGCAAAGCGAGCCGCGTCGTTGAAGTAACCCAGAGAATGAGAGCGAGCCATCGTATCCAAGTAACCCAGCAGAGCCTAGCGAGCCGGAAATGTGGTAGAAACCCCGAAGGAAAAAGCGAGCCGTTACGAAGAAGTCAACCGGAAGGAAGGAGCGAGATGAACAAGGAAAACATGAGGTCGTTAACCCGCAGTTTCTATGATGCGCAGAAGCTCAGGATCATGGCCGGGAACCGCATCGTGGCTAACATCCGGGTGCGTCTGGGACAGGCTCCCGGCCAGCCTACGGATGAGATGGACGCGATGGGGAAGGCGCTGTTGGAACAGGTGGTGATGGACTACCGCAGGATCACGGACGGGCTGATCGAGCCCACGCGCCGGGCCATTATCGCCAAGATGACTGAGGTGGAGAGCGGAGTGATCACCGACCAGTTCGAGTTCGAACTGGCGCGGTACTACGTCACCCTGTTGGAGCGCGAAGAGGACTTGGGCGATTCGATCCGCATCATGGTGGCGCAATTCCCTATCTGGGAGCAGTTCCTCAGCGGGGTCAAGGGCTGCGGGCCATTGATGTCGGCGGTGATCCTGTCGGAATTGGATCCCTACAAGGCGAGGCATGTCTCGTCCTTCTGGAAATACGCCGGGCTGGACGTGGCCGAGGATGGCAAGGGGCGGAGTAAGCGGGCGGAGCACCTGGTGGATGTGGAATACGTCAACAAGAGGGGCGAGAAGGCGATGAAGAAGTCCATCACCTACAACCCCTTCCTGAAGGCGAAACTGGCGGGTGTTCTGTCGGGTAGTTTCCTGCGTTGCGCCTCCCCCTACTCGGAGGTGTACTACAACTATAAGGCGCGGCTGGAGAACCGGCCCGACCTGGCGGAGGCCCGGCCCATCGTCAGGCACCGCATGGCCCTGCGTTACATGATGAAGATGTTCCTGCGCGACCTGTGGCTGGCCTGGCGGGAGATCGAGGGCCTGCCGGTGACTGCGGATTATGCCGAGTCGAAGTTGGGCATCGTGCATGGCGTGGAACTGGTCCCGGCGAGTTAGACGTTCTACTCGAACGTACGCCACTGAGTCCAAGTCACCCAATTATAGCAAGCGCGCCTATCTTACTGAGAAACCCTGAAAACGAGAGCGAGCCGTGATCAGGAAGAAAACCGAGAGGATCAAGCGAGCCTGAAGTCCAGAAAAACCCTTGCGGCTTAAGCGTGCCAATGACACTGAGAAACCCAGTAGAGAAAAGCGAGCCTTACTTGCTGAGAAACCCAGTAGAGAAAAGCGAGCCTTGTGTGCCTAGAAACCCTAATTGGCCAAGCGAGCCGTATCGGACAAGCAACCCTTCTGGATGGAGCGTGCCTGGTGTACTGAGGAACCCCGGCTCGATGAGCGCGCCAAGTATGGCAAGCAGACCCAGAAGCTGAAGCGAGCCGCAGGGGGAAAGTTACCCTATATCCTTTAGCGAGGAAAGGAGAGCGATGTTCGCTAATCTGGAGGCAGCCAAAGCGTTTGTTCGGGAGAATGCCCAGGTGGTCGAGGGGGTACAACAAGACCACTTCACTTTCGCCAAGATCCGGATGCCGTATGTGGAGGATGGGAAAGTCATGAATTACACCGCGTGCGGCTTCAGCAAGTACAACGCCGGCGATGCGAAACAGGGG
>Ga0315291_10008789_pt1 | contig 12394 bp, 12 predicted proteins | sample YL17G12_20_MG_FD_203070 | JGI IMG/M metagenome (GOLD analysis project Ga0315291, IMG submission 203070) | Sediment microbial communities from Yellowstone Lake, YNP, Wyoming, USA - YL17G12_20 | ecosystem: Environmental > Aquatic > Freshwater > Lake > Sediment | place: USA: Wyoming | collected... | reverse complement strand
ATCTCCTAGCATAGCGTCCATCTCGTCCTTCGTGAAATATTGTAAACAGGGAATGAAAAAATGCTTGTCCTCAAGTTCAATGTGTTTTCTATAAAGTACTGTGATGGCTTTCAGGTTGTTCAGAATATCACTGCCGGCATTTTCGTCGCCTTTTGCGTACTTTTCCTTGGCCTGTGACAGCTTTGCTATCACTTTCCTCGCCTGAACGTGTTCATCGATGAGTCTGTTCAACATATTCCTGTGATCGTCTGAAAGGTTCTTTTTGGCCAATGCCGCAAAAAGGATATCCTCTTCTTTGCCGTGGTGCGTCCTGTCTCCGTATGTCCTGAAGAAATCGCACACCATGTCGACGAAAACGGGATTTACTTTTTTACTTGCCCGTGTGGAAGCCACATAATCCTCCATTACACCAACCATGCGCTCGATGAGACGGTGTTCGATCATGAGGGGGGCGATCGGCTTCATCGGTCCTCTCACTTCTTTCGCCGCAAGCGGCAGAGAAATAAAGACAAGAATCGCTGCCAGGCCTGCAACCATGTATATTTTTTTCATTTGCTTACCTCCTTTCTCGCCAGCAACATATGGGAGCAATAAAAAAATTCGAGACAGTTAATATCCGGTCATCGGCCGCGCTGTATGCGGTGAATGTTGGCAAGTGCAAGAGTGACGAATAGAAACATGATTAGCGCCATGGCGCTGTAAGAAGAGACGCCTTGCGACTGCAGGAAACCGACGGCAAGGCTGCTCAGGGCGGAACCGCCGAGCTGGAAAAACCCAATCAGTGCGGCTGCCGCTCCTGCTCTTTCCACATAACAACCCAACGCCTCTTTCGTGGCTATGGGGAAAATTATACCAAAACCGACGGCAAACAGAAAGGTCATTCCCAAAACCGTTGCAACTGTGACCATCTCCCTGGGCATGCAAAACATCCCCAGAGCTCCCACCAGCAGGATAGCCTCCCCTGCATAGAATATCCGGCGGGATGATCGATTGCGAACTATGTATCCCGCTCCAAGGTTGCCCATGATAAAGCCCGTCGCAGCGATCAAGGTGATCAGGCCATAGGAAGAAGGGCTCAGGCGAAAACCACTGATGAAGATGAAGGGCGATGCAGTGTAGTAAGCCCCCAAACCTCCAAAGCATGCACCGAGAAGGAGAACGTATCCCATGTAAATCCGGTTTCCAAGGAATTCCCGATAGGTCTTAAAGACAGAAATAAATGGGATACGGCGGGAGGAAGGGGAGGGGAGGGTTTCCGTAAGGAAAGAGAAATTAAGCAGCCAGACCACTGCGTTAAAGATCAGGAGTGACCAGAATGTCCACTGCCATCTTAAATGTTCAGTAATAATACCGCCAATGAAAGGAGCCACTGCCGGGGTTATAGACATGGCAGCTCCCAGCCAGCCCATGAGAATCACCGTGCGATCCTCGGAAGAGGTATCCTGGATCATGGCCTTGCCTACCACGGGGGCCACGCCCGCGCCAAAGGCCTGGAGGGTTCTTCCTGCCAGCAGCATGGTGATGTCAGTAGACATGGCGCAGAGCAGCGTGCCCATACCGTACACTTCCAAACCCCGGAGAATCATGAAACGCCTTCCCAAGGCATCCGAGAATGGGCCCGAGAAGAGGTTGAAAAAGGCAAATCCGGCAAAGTATACGGTGAGGGTCAAAGCCATCCAGGAAGGAGGGATGTTGAGGTCAGAGCCGATCCCCGGTATTGCAGGGAGATAGAGACTTACCCCTAATTGCCCTACTGCTATGGAGGCGGCTATGAGAAGGACGAAGGCGCCGTTGCTTCTGGACGGAGACATATTCTATGGGGACCTCTTGATGGATAACATGCCTTCTCTGATCTCATATAGCGCCTACCCTGCTACAATCCGCGGCTCACATGCACCATGTCTCGCATAAGTTGATGGCTATACTCGCATCCGGGTCACTGCGTCACCGGATACCATCTTATCCTGCCGGTCAACCAGTTCGGTATCCCGATCCTGTCTTTCCCGGCATCGTAATAGTAGGCACTCCCTTTGAAGGGATCGAACACCTGTATGATGGGGAACTCTATTACCTTCGTGTTCTCGAGTGTCATTCCGTTTATCACCGCCGTATTCTTCACGATCTCCCAGCAGGCAGCCGCGTTCACCATGGAAACGAATATCTTGCAGTTCCGCGGCGGGATCTCCCGGCTCTGTACCTTCTGCAGAGTCTCCGGATAGAGTTTTTCTGTCCTCCCCGGGAACATGTAAATTTTCATGTACATGGGCAGGAGCGCCTGGTAGTCGACATCCCGGGCATCTACATGCTCTACCCCGAACTTTCCCACGCTCTCGATTGAGACATCGCCTTCATGGGTTACTGTGCTGACAACCCAGCAGTTCGAGGTGCCGGGGCCGATGACCATCCGCTTCCGGAGGCGGTGGCACACCCGTGCGATCACAAAGTTCGCCTCAGGGTCCGACGTCCCCAGGGCCACAATGTCCACGCCGGAAATGATTTCATCAAGCCATTTCTCGTCATTCCGGGTAACCTTCCTGCCATAGGCCGTCACACTGCAACAGGGGTTGACTTTCTCCAGATACTCCTTCCATGCCTCCGGCTTGGCTTTGCCGACGTATTCAGGCGTGAAGGGAAGGCGGTTCAGATTCGTCGCCTCAACCACATCGAAATCCACAATGACAAACTGCTGGTACCCTACCCGCAGGAGGAAGTCGAGGACCGCACCGTTCCCCCCCGCTCCTATCACAAGGACGCGCGTTTTTCCTATGGCGGAAATCAGCTCTTCCGTGAAATTGACGATACCCTGCTGTCTGTTGACGATATCTTCCCAGGTCATAAATACCTTCTCAAACAAGATTCCTGTTGTCGTTTTTTCCGGCGCATGTCTAATCCTCGCGTCGGTCCTGATCTCTGGCGGTCTCAGCCTTTTTGCAGTAATCCATGAGGACGGCAACAGTGTCGGAACCGGCCTCGGACAGGGCATGGGACTTCTCCGCCCCGAAATAATTCAATTCTTCGGCAGTCATGGGCTGTCTGTTCCTGCGAATCCAGTCAATCAAGGTCTCTGCCTCTTCATTCTGGAAGAACCACCGGTGGAGATTCCTCTTGCCCTTTAAACGGCTGTATTTCCCGGCATAACGGCGTTCCATTGTTTCCAGGTTTATACGCGTAAAGACTACCTGTTCGCCCGTCTTCGGGCTTTGTCGCGAATCCGGGGAGACCTCGTCAAACAGAAGAAAGTTTGAGTAAAAAGCGGCATGATGGGCCATGACCGACGCGACTAAATCGGTATTATGGAAGAGGCGGGTAGCGGCAAGATGGACGAGTCTGTACAGGTGCATCGTGAGATCGACGGTGCTGTGTTCAATTCCCTCGTCAACGCCCAGCGAAAATACTTCACTTAGCCGCCGCCCGTCCTTCCTCAAGACTGCAAGCCGCTCGGGAAAAATAATATCTGCCGGCAGCCCCAGCCGCGAATCGGGAACAATGCTGATTGTGCCCGCCGCCTGCCCAGCCTTCACGGCGAGAAAGGTCACTGTGCGGGGATGCAGGTGATGGATAGTACACCACAATTCGCTCTCCCGGTTCGGCTTCAAAGCGTATCCCTTGCCGAGGTAGATGTCATGGACGAGCTTAAATGCCTTCTCGCGGAGTGGCTGCGTGTTTGCGACAACGACGCTCCAGTCACTCTTTGGTCCGAACCGGTATTCATTCTCTTCAAGTAATCTGCCGGCCAAGGCGCTTTCTCCTTTTAGACTCAACCCTGTCTCATAATAGCGTATATAAGAAAGGGGTTTGCATGTCAATAATGGTATGTCATGGACAACAAGCTATGGGATTTTCATTGACAGACAAAAACCTCCTGATATACTCGTTTAAACCAGTAAAACGGAATTCTCATTAAAAAGGAGGAAAAATGCGTATACTAAAAGTCATAACTATCCTATGCGTCGTAATGTTTGTTTTTTCCGGTGTCGCCATGGCACAGCAGATGCCCAATCCCTATGGTCCGAACATAAGCCTGGCGACTGCTAAGAAGGTGGCTGCCGCTGCGGCCGCGGAAGCGATGAAGATGAAGATAAATGTCGTAATCACCATTGTGGATACGGGCGGCAATCTTCTCTATCTCGAGCGGTTCGATGTTGTCCAGTACGGCAGCGTCGATGTGGCGCTCCACAAGGCCAAGTGTTCTGTTGCTTACAAGAGACCGACGAAGGCCTTCGAGGATTTAATCGGGGGTGGAAAGACGGCATATCTGACCCTGGACGGCATAAGCGCAATTGAAGGCGGTGTGCCCATCATTCAGGATGGCAAGATCATAGGCGCCATAGGCGTGTCGGGCGGTTCAGCAGCGCAGGATGGCCAGGTCGCGACGGCTGGAGCCAAAGTGATAAAATAACTGGCAACGTCTTACCAGAGCCCACGTTTTGCCTAAAAGGTATAAGGGGAGGTCCATACGAAGGCCCTCCCCTTTTTTCATTTCTTGTAACCGGAAGCGGGATCTGGCGACGTACCGTTCTTGAGGTAAATCAGGAACGTTTCAATGGCAGTTTGCCATTGGCTTTATTAAGAAGGTGTGCAATATCCCGTTCAAGTTGATCGAAACAATTCATGAGTTCCTTGGCTTCATCCGTCAAATGCATACCATGTTTCACGCTGTCCATCTCCACGAGCTTTATGCCCAGCCTCTCTTCGGATGCCTTAATCCTCCCCCATGCGGCCCTGTAAGACATTTTCAATTTCTTTGCCGCCGCGTTCAGACTGCGGCATTCTTCAATAGCTTTGAGCAACCCATCACGGCCGGGACCAAAAATAACACGACCATCACGCTCCAGCCATAATTTGTGTTTGATTTCCACTGGGTATCTCCATAAGCGCTGAAAAAAGATAGAACAGATTTGTTGTAAAATTAGCATGATGGCATATTACGTAGCAAGAAATTAATTATTCTGATATGTCATTTATGGCATAACAACTCGAAATCATTATCTTAATTATAAAAAAAGCATTGACTTTAAAGACCCGAATCGATTAAATACATTCGTCACAAATATGTGATTCAGATCGATGGTACTCAAAGCTACAACATTATCAACACACTTCTGCAGTCTAACCATGTTCGGCGTTTCTATTCTGTATCAAGCACACTTAAGAACAGGGGATAGCTTATGAAGAAAGCTACGTTTTTGATTGTACTTCTTATTGTTTTGAGTCTTGTTTTTTCCGGAATGCTCCTCGCTCAGGCCAAGAAGGGCGGCGGTGCTATTGCTGCGACGGCGGCTTCCGTATGGGATTACTTGAAGAAGGAAGGATATGCAAAGAATTGGAAGATGTGGCCGGGAACAACGAGCATGTATCAGGGGCCGGAACCTCACGGGGCATTTCTGACAACCTACGTGAATGACGCGGCCTTAAAGGCTATTACCGGCAAGAAGGGTAAGTTCTCGGATGGGGCAATAATTGCTCAGGACAACTTTTCGAAAGACAAGAAACTGAAATTTATTTCCGTCATGTACAAGGTTAAAGGCTACAACCCGCAGGGTGGGAACTGGTTTTGGGCGCAGTATAAGCCTGATGGAAGGGTTGAAGCGGAAGGGAAAGTTGACGAGTGCATAAAATGCCATGTCGTGCAGAAAGGAAATGATTACGTTTACACGAGCAAACTTAAATAAACTGACTGAAGATCGTAAGAGGCGCAGAAAGTTTATTTAGGCGGTATAAAGTTTAAACTTTAATATGAATGACCAGAATGGAGGTTATGTTATGGAAGGTAAGGAGAAAAAATTACCTGATCTGTTCCCGAAGGAAACTACCCGACGCGGTTTTTTGAGAGGAACGGCAGTGGCTGCGGGTAGTGCCGTCGCCATGGCTACGGTCGGAGGCTTGGCTGCCAAGGCTGCCCATGCTCAAGCCGCACCACCTGCACAGCAGAAAAAGGACTTGATGAGGTTTCTGTTTGCCGAGAGGGAGAATTGTACAGGCTGCAGGGCCTGTGAATATGCCTGTTCCGCTTATCACACGGGTGTCGTAAGGCCTTCAGTATCCAGGATTCACGTGCTGAAATACAAGGATTCAATAGATGTTCCTGTAGTATGCTGGCATTGTGACGACGCGCCGTGTATCGCTGCCTGTCCCACAACTCCGAAATCGATAATCGCAGATCCCAAGCACAACGGAATTATCTTGGATGAAAAAACCTGTTTGGGCAGGAAGTGTCTGAAATGCCAGGAGGCCTGTCCGGCACAGTTTGTCTGGGTGAATCCTGACACGGGTCAGCCCCTCATGTGCGACATGTGCGCCGGTGATCCCGCCTGCGTGAAGGCCTGCACTGAGCAGTCCGGCACTCCCCAGGGGCCCTGCCTCGTGGCAAACAAACTTGGCTTTGGCGTCAATTTGGCTTTCAGGGATGTGACGCCCAACCAGGCGGGCAAGGATTTACTGGATCTCACGTTCTATCCTAATGTCGATGGGAAGAGACCCACCCCCGCTAAGACTAAAAAGACGAGGAGGTCATAACCATGGCTGCACCAAGAGGAGGATGTTTCGGAAAAGTTCTCGAGATTGATTTAAGCAAACAGACATATAAGGCCCGCGAAGTCCCCGATGAAATCTATCAGAAGGCCATCGGTGGAAATGGGCTCGCTGCGTATTTTCTGACCACTGAGTACAAGGCCCATAAAGACCCCCTGGCAGAGGATGCATTCATTTACATCGGCCCGGGGCCTCTTAATGGAACATACTGTGTCGCCACGCGCACAAGTTTTGCCCATATGAGCCCCTACACCGGTCTGATCTCCCACGCGGAGACGGGCGCCCATTTCGGGAACGAGATAAAATGGGCAGGCTGGGACGGCATCTACATCAAGGGAAGGTCGAAAAAGCCTGTGTGGCTCTCCATCGTGGACGACAAAGTAGAATTCAAGGATGCCACAAAGCTCTGGGGCAAGGACACGGAAGAGACGCACGAAGCGATCATCAAGGAAATGAAGGACCCCTACGCCAGGACGGCCGTGATCGGCCCGGCCGGTGAAAACCAGGTTCCCTTCTCCTGCGTAATTGTGGAGCGTTTCCGCGCTGCCGCGAGAAGCGGAACTGGCATGCTGATGGGAAACAAGAGGCTGAAAGGCCTGGCCGTCAGAGGCACTAAGGCTGTGCCTGTTGTGGACAACGCGAAATTCATGGACATGGCCACCTATGCCAAGAAGCTCGCAGTGGAAAAGGAAGCCTGGCAGGGCGTAAAGAGATGGGGAACGGCGGGACTCCTTGAGTTAAAGCACTATAAGGACGGGTCCCTTATCACGAAGAACTATCAGACGACCTGGTATCCTGACATCATAAAGATCGGTGGCGAGGAGGCGAACCGGAAGTTCTGGAAGCGGCACGTGGCGTGCAATCACTGCCCCATCCACTGCCTGAAGCTGGGCGTGATCCGTGACGGGAAATACAGGGGCCTGATTGCCGAAGGTCCGGAATACGAGTCCGGCGGACTTCTGGGAAGCAATCTCGGGATGACTGACTTCAATTCCATGATCGCCCTCATCGAGGCCTGCGATGCCTTTGGTATCGACAATATCTCCACGGGAGGCGTCCTCGGATTTACAACGGAACTCGTCGAGAGAGGCATCCTCAAGCCTGCCGACCTTGACGGTCTCAAACCGAAATGGGGCGATGGGGACACCTATATGGAGCTCATCCGTAAGATTGCCTACAAGGAAGGCAAGGCGGGCAAGCTTCTTTCCAAGGGCGTGAAGAAGATGGCCGCGGAAATCGGCAAAGGGTCCGAGTTGTATGCCATCCATGTGAAGGGGAAGGAATTGGCAGCCCATGACCCGCGGGGCGACAAGGCCAGGGCTTACAGCTATGCCTTGGGTTCCTGCGGAGGGGATCACCATGAGGGCGCTTCCACGCGAGGCCTCGTCATTTTTGCCATGATCAATTCTCTTTCCACGTGCTCATTCGCAAGCGCGCTCATCTGGGGCGGTGAAAATGCGAAGATAACCGTGGGCATGCTAAATCCACTCTGCGGGTGGAATATGACGGAAGACGATTACTGGACAACTGGGAAAAGGATCCTCACGATGGAGCGCATCTTCAACGTGAGGGAAGGCATCAGCCGCAAGGATGATGCTCTGCCGAAACGCCTGACGACGGAAAAGCTTCCTGCGGGACCAAAGAAAGGGGCCGTCTTCACTGAAGAAGATTTGAAGAAGATGCAGGATGAATTCTACAGCTTCCTCGGCTGGGATGCGAAAGGTATCCCGACGGAGACGACATTGAAGGCCCTCGGCCTTGAGTACGCAATTGATGATATTGCGCGGGCCCGCAAGGAGTACAAGTTGTAGACCAACGGTTTGAAGCAAACAGGGGCGGGTGGATTTTCACCCGCCCTTGCTTTTTTGGGCCATATAGTATAGGATTCCGATCCACATATCCCCCTTTATGAAAGGGGGTGTACATAATAAGAGACCTTTGAAAAAGTGTGCTCATTGTCATTTCGACCGGAGGGAGAAATCTTATAAGTCATTGATAAATAATAAGATTGCCGCGCTCACTTCGTTCGCTCGCAATGACAAGTAAGGATTATGACAAAGCGTCCGTATCAGGATGAATTGTTATTTTTAGGAGTAATATAGGTAATCGTCTCTCATGAGTTTTTCAAGAAGGGATGCGCTCCATATTCTCGTTAGCGGCGCAGTTTCTACCCTTATTTTTACATCTTTTAAAGTCAGTGGTGCCAAAGCATTACCCCGCCCGCCCGGTGCACTCATCGAACCGGAATTCCTCAAGTACTGCACACGGTGTTACCAGTGTATAGATGTGTGTCCTGCCGACGCCCTCCATCCGGCAGGCATTTCCGGCGGTATCCCCAATTTTGGAACACCGGTTCTGGACTGGAAGAAGTGTATCTTCTGCATGAACTGCATCAGGACATGCCCGACGGGGGCCATAAAGAGAATCTCCCGAGATGATATCGATATCGGCGACGCCGTAATCAACCACAATACCTGCCTCACCTGGTCGGGACAGAGCAAGTGCGACATCTGCTATAACGCCTGCCGGTATGACGCGATCAAATTGGAAAACAAGATTTACCCAATAGTTCTTGAAGATCCCTGCACTGGCTGCGGGGCGTGTGAGAGAAAATGCCCGACGAATCCGAAATCCATCGTCGTATATTACGACAAGATAAAAAGGTTCCTGCCGCCTGAAAAGGGGCTCTCATTGCGTCTTCCCGATGAATCAGGTAAGAAACACGGTGAAGAGGATTTCAAAGACTGGTTTGTGGAAAGGATCAAGAAGCTCGGCAAATCCTACGGGATCATTAAAGAAGAGGAAGATGAGTAAATGAGTAGCACCAATGCATCTCCTGTTCTGATCGTTGGCGGCGGCGTTGCCGGGATTGGCGCGGCTCTCGACATGGCCGGTTGCGGTCATGCCGTTCATCTGGTGGAGAGCGGCCGTGTCCTCGGCGGCCAGGTTGCCAAGCTGGACAAACTCTACCCTACGGATCACTGCGCCTTTTGTCCGCTCTGGACGGATATCAAAAAGCTGAGGGAACATCCCCTGATTTCCGTCCATACATCTACAGAAGTTAAAGAGCTCAAGAGGGTCGATGGCCGCCTTCATGCAGTCATGGTAAGAAAACCTCCGGTCATTGACGAAAGTCTATGCGTTTTCTGCGGGAAGTGCGCAGGCGAATGTCCCGCAGCTGCCATTCAGACATTGGGTGACCACGTTTATCCGCCGTCCTACCGGGTTAGGGAGGACGTCTGCAACAGGTGCGAAAGATGCGTGAAGATATGCCCCACGGGAGCCATCGATTTTCAGAGGACAGAAGAGACTATTGAACTCATGATCGATGATGTCATATGGGCTTCCGGTTTTACAGAAGTTGATCTGACACCGCTTCCGGAATTCGGGCTGGGAAAACATCCGGACATCATGACGGCAATGCAGTTTGAGGAATGGACGGCAGAGGCAGGCGTCAATAAAGGGGCGATTGTAAAAAAAACAAATTCCTCGATCCCCCGCAACATTGCCTTTATTCAATGTGTAGGCGCAAGAGATCAGAGGCTGCTCTCATACTGTTCCGCCGTCTGCTGCATGCATGCCCTAAAGCAGGCTCAGTGGGCAATAAGGCGGAATCAGGAGATTCAGTGCGTTGTCTTCTATACCGATCTCCGTACGGTAGGACGCGACTATTATGAATATTCCCTGCGGGACATAAGCGGGAGCAGCGTAAGACTCATAAGGGGGAGACCGTCTCTGATCTATCCGCTGCCCGGAAGGGAAGGCATTGCAGTAAAGTTCGAAAATACCATGACCCAGAAAAGGGAGATATGGAAATTCGATATGGTGGTCCTCAACGGGAATATCGGGTCTTCCCTGAAAAAGAAAGATCAGGAAAAACATTTTTCACCTGCTCTTTCGGGAGATGGATTTGTGAATCCGGCGTCCGATGATATTTCCCGTTTTGCCTGCGGCTTCAGCGCGGAGCCTGCGGATGTGGCAGAGTCGGTCATTCAGGCATCATCTGCCGCTGTCAAGTCCATTCTGGCAAAAAGGAATAAGTAGAAAATGTCAGGAATCGCAGTTTTTCTTTGCAAATGTTTCGGAGAAGTCAATCGCGTGATTGATCTCGATACCCTGCAAAAAAAATCGGAGAAAAATGCTTCCGTCGTTTTTTCCTCCGTTTGCGAATCCCTCTGTCTTACTGATGATGTTGAGAAAACAGCTTCCCGCATCAGGGAGTCCGGTGCGGAAAAAGTGTTGATCGGCGGCTGCTCGCATCTGGGCAGGGGCGGCGCGATTATTGACGGTCTCGTCCAGCGGGGAATAAAGCGCTCCGCTATCGGCCTCGTTGACTTGAGGGAGGCGTGTGCATGGATTCATCAGGATGATCCGGAAAGAGCAACGGAGAAGGCATGGGACCTGATCCGGATGGAAATCGCCGCCCTTCATTACCGGCGGGAATCGGATAACGTCACGGTCAGGGTGCGTCAGGAGGCCATGGTCGTCGGCGCCGGTCCGGCAGGACTTTCCGCCGCGTGTACACTGGCGCAATTGGGCTTCAAGGTGCATCTTATCGAAAGGGGATCAAACCCCGGAGGCATGCTGAACCTGATCTCCCATGTATATCCATCCGATGAGAAGGCGTCCGAAAAAATAAAAGTGTTCGTTGATGAAGCGGATAAAAATCCCCTTATCCATTTCTATGCGAAGGCGAAAATAAATTCCATCACGGGCTTTGCGGGTGATTTCAAGGTGCAGGTCTATTCCTCAGCGGGCGAACATAGGCTCCGGGTGGGGGCCGTGATTCTGGCCTCCGGCGCGAGGATATGGCTTCCTCACGGCCTATACCGTTATGGCAAGCTCACGAACGTGATTAGCCAGATGGAGCTGGAGAGGCAATTCATCAAGGGTCCGCGCGAGATCAAGACGGCTGTCTTTATTCAATGCGTCGGCGCCAGGAATCATGAACGACCTTATTGCGCGACAATGTGCTGTCCGTCGAGCCTGAAAAATGCAGTAAGAATCAGGGAAGAAAATCCCGATGCACGGGTGTTTATCCTCCATCGCGATATCATGACGCCCGGATGCATCCTGGAAGCCTATTACAGGAATGCCCTCGCCAAAGGGGTGCAGTTTATCCGTTTTGAAGAGACGAATCCCCCCGAAATGCTGGGAAATGAACAGGTGGAGGGTGTGGAGGTTTTCGATAGCATCAGTGGGATGAAGAGGAAGCTCGATTGCGATCTTGTCGTCTTGAGTACGCCTCTTGTTCCCAATGATGATAACGTAAAGCTTGCCGGGATGCTCGGTCTGCAACTGGACCGCTACGGCTTCTTTTCGGAAATCTATCCCCTGCATCCCCTGGAAACCAGGATGGACGGCGTTTTCATCTGTGGCTCTGCCAGGTGGCCCGTGTCATCCGATAATGCAATAACGCAGGGAGAAGGTACCGCCGCTAAAGCCGCTGCGCTTTTAGGGAGGGAAACCGTTTCGGCCCTGTCCCTGAGCCGCGTTCCAGGGGAGAAATTCGGCCATGCCTCCGTCAATGCCGAGAAGTGCACGGGCTGCGGCAACTGTGTGGCCGTCTGTCCTTTCGATGCGTGCCGTCTTCAGAAGATGGGCAGGAAATCAATCAGCAGGGTTAATAAGCTCCGGTGTAAAGCCTGCGGCAACTGCGTATCCGTCTGCCCCAACGGGACAATACAATTGCCGGAGCACGATTACCGGGCCGTGGCAGCGATGATTAAGCAGGCCTTCGGCGAAGAGGGTGTTTTATGAAAATCCTGATTTTTGCATGCAAGTGGTGCGGCCTCATCGGCGCCGACGGAGCGGGGAAGAAGAGAATACAACTTCCCTCACAGTTCCGGGTGATTCCGGTGGA
>Ga0315291_10008788_pt1 | contig 12394 bp, 8 predicted proteins | sample YL17G12_20_MG_FD_203070 | JGI IMG/M metagenome (GOLD analysis project Ga0315291, IMG submission 203070) | Sediment microbial communities from Yellowstone Lake, YNP, Wyoming, USA - YL17G12_20 | ecosystem: Environmental > Aquatic > Freshwater > Lake > Sediment | place: USA: Wyoming | collected... | reverse complement strand
TGGACTCCTCGGTGATCGGCGGCCTGATTCGCCGGGCCGATTCGAGTCCCCTCCAGACTTTTGCCATCCGGTTTCGGGACCCGGCCTTTGATGAGACGGTTGAGCAGAGGCGGATGGCCGGGCTGCTCGGCACCGAGCACCACGAGATCCTCTGCGGGTCGGAAGAGATCGCTGGCGCGCTGCCCGACGTGATCTGGCACTGCGAAACGCCGCTCCTCAGGACGGCGCCGGTGCCACTGTTCCTGTTGTCAGGACTGGTAACCGAGTCCCGGATGAAGGTCGTGCTGACCGGCGAGGGGGCGGATGAGCTCCTGGCGGGGTACGACATTTTCAAAGAGGACAAGGTCCGGCGGTTCTGGGCACGGCGGCCGGAGTCGCAGGTGCGACCATCGCTCCTGCTGCAACTGTACCCGGACGTGGGGCAGAGCGCGGCCAAGAACGCGCTCTGGCAGCAGTTCTTCCGTCGCGGCTTGACGGACGTCGACCATCCGTTCTACTCCCACCGGATCCGGTGGCAAAACACGGGCTGGGGGTTGCGGTTCCTGGCGCCGGAGGTGTGCGACGGGGTCAGCTTGGGGCAACTCGAGGCGGAAATGGTTCGGGCGTTGCCCGACGGCTGGCGCCGGTGGCGATCCCTGGCGCGCGCCCAAATGATCGAGATCCACACCTTCCTGAGCTCTTACCTCCTGTCCTGCCAAGGGGACCGGGTGGCGATGGGCCATGGCGTCGAGGTCCGGTATCCGTTCCTGGACCCGGAGGTGTTCGAGTTCTGCGCCCATCTGCCCGCCCGGCTGAAACTGCGCGGCCTGCGCGACAAGGTCACGCTCAGGCGCCTGGCGTCCCGCTTCCTGCCGCCCGAAATCTGGGACCGCCCCAAGAAACCGTACCGGGCGCCGATGACGGACGTGCTATTCGGCCCGGGCGCTCCCGATTACGTGGCCGAGATGCTGTCGGAGTCCGCCCTGGCCAGGTTGGGACTGGTGGAGGCCCGGTCGGCCGGCATCCTGATCGGCAAGGCATGGCGGCAGGCGGGGCGCATGGCGGGCGAGCGCGAGGAGATGGCCCTAGTGGGCATGCTGACCCTTCAACTCCTGGGGCACTTCTACATGGAAACCTTCGCTGAACGCGTCGCCGAGGCCGTACAACGGTTGGGCCATGTCGAGCCATCGGTGCTCGAGGATCAAACCAGCCTGCAAGTCAGGAGTCCTGCATGACGCTGCCGGCTGATCCAGCGAAGGCCGGGAAGGAGCCGGCGGTCCGGTTCGGCCGGAGCGTCCTGGACATCAACTGTGCTGAGACCGCGCACGAGATCGAGGAAGCCATCCGGCGGCTCATCGCCGGCCAGTTGCACCGGCGCGGGGCCGCAGTGGCCATCAGCGGCGGCGTGGATTCTGCCGTGTGCGCGACGCTGGCGGCGCGGGCTCTGGGGTCCCAGCGCGTGCTGGGGCTGCTGATGCCCGAACGCGACTCCGCGCCCGACGGCACGGACCGGGGCAAGCGCCTCTGCGAGCACCTCGGCATCGAGTACGTGATTGAGGACATTGCGCCCGTCTTGGAGGCCCTGGGCTGTTACCGCCGGCGCGACGAGGCCATCCGCCGACTGTTCCCCCAGTACGGGCCGGGCTATCGCCAGAAGATCGCGGTGGCCGAGGACCTGCTCGGCCGGGACCGGGTGAACTACTTCAACCTGACCATCGAGTCGCCCGACGGGCACCGCGAGAAGAAACGCATGCCGCTCGAGGTGTACCTCCAAGTCGTGGCGGCGACCAACATGAAGCAGCGGACGCGGAAACTCCTGGAGTACTACCACGCCGAGCGGCTTAACTACGCCGTGCTCGGCACGCCCAACCGGTTGGAGTACGACCTGGGCTTCTTCGTTCGCGGCGGGGACGGCCTTGCCGACCTCAAGCCGATTGCGCACCTGTACAAGACGCAGGTCTATGCCCTGGCAGTCTACTTGGGGGTGCCCGAAGAGATCCGCTCCCAGCCACCCAGCACCGACACCTACAGCCTCCCGCAGACGCAGGAGGAGTTCTATTTCGCCTTACCCTACGACCAGATGGACCTGGCGCTGTACGGATTCCTGCACGGCATCCCGGCCGAGGAGGCGGGGCAAGTGCTCGGCCTGCCCGTCGAGCAGGTCCAGCGCGTGTACCGGGACATCGTCAATAAGCGCCGCATGGCGGATCGGTTGCTTCGGCAGGCAATCTTGGTCGAAGAGACGGAGTGAACCTCATGGGGAACCGAGTTGCTGCAGCAATTCTGGGCAAGAAGAGGCTGGCCGTGTCGCTATATTCGCTGTCGCCTGTGCCATGATCTTTGTGCATGTCATCACAGGAGGCCCGCTGTGGGCTCTGGGGGGCAAGTGCGCCCTGCCGCGCTGGGGGCCGTTTCTGCGGCTGACTGGGAGAAGCTGTCGCACGCTCGCGTCTGCTTCGGCCGTCAGTCCGTGGGCTACAGCATCCTCGACGGCCTTAGCGACATCATGAAGGAGAGTCCTCGCGCTCGCCTCGAGCATTGTGGAGACCACTTGTCCCGCGGACTTCGGCAATCCCGTTCTCGGCCACAACGCGATCGGCAGGAACAGGCGCCCGAAGTCCAAGGTCGAAGCGTTCGTCGGCCTCATGGAAGGGGGGATCGCCGAGAAGGTTGACATCGCCTTCTTGAGGCTGTGCTATGGCGGATGTGGCCAGCGAGACGGACGTCGGAAGGCTTCTCGACGAATACAGGAGTGCCATCGGCTGCCTGAAGGCGAAGTATCTGCGACGTTCGGGAGATCCGAACCAAGACTGGTGAGCGGTGGGTATTCCCATACCTGTGGATGCGGCATCACGTTGCCGGCGAAGACATCACACGCCGCAGCCGGTGAGCCGGGACATCGAAGCCCGTCGGGTGCATGAGATTGCCCTGAGCCCCCTGCGGCAGGCGCATGGTCAGTCATCCGATTGGTGCCGGAGGGGACTTCCTGAAGAGGAGGGCTGTTGTGGCAGATCGCCCGAAAGTCGTCGTACAGGTCGTCGATTCCATCACGCCGGAGGTGAAGTGCGGGCTCCGGCTGTTTGCGGAGACAATGCAGTTCAAGGACCCCGACAGGCAAGCCGAAGACTGGCTCTACTGGTTTGAACAGAACCCACTCGAAAAGGGGTTGTTCTCCCTCGGGCGATGCGGGGAGGAGGTAGTAGGCATCATCACCCTTATCCCCCTGGAAATGCATTTAGGGAGGCAGACGGTCAAGGGGGCGAAAGCGGAATTCCTCGTGGTTGCCCCGGCTTTCCGCAGGGCCATCGATCCCGAGACGAACAGGCCACTCCCCATGGCACTCGTCATGCACCTGTACCGGGCAGCAAAGGAACGTGCCTACAGGGGCATCGTTGGCGTTGCGCCTCCTGCCGCAGGATTGCTTCAGATCCTGGCCGGAGCCAGGACTCTGAAGTATCCAGCGACCTCGTACACGCGATATGTGGTCCCGCGCATATCGGCGGGTTCTCCCAGGGAGCGGCTGCGGGGCCTCCTGGCCGTGCATGTGAGGAAAGCGCTGACGATCGCCGGGTGGATCCAGTCCGCCGGCCTGCGATTCCGGCTCAACCGTACTGGCCAGAAAGGACGTGGGTTCGAACGGGTGAGTATTCGCGACGTGTCGGATTCGGCCGAGGCCGAGAACATGCTGGTCGCGCCCAGCGATCGGATGCTTCCTTTTGTCCTTCGTGACGACCTGCACATGATCTACAGAGTCCTACAGAACGACGGCCAGCCTAGCTATCTGGTCTTTTCACGTCCCGAGAAGGGGAAGATTGTCCGGCTGAAGCACTGGACGAGCCTGAATCTGCCGCCTGCCAGCCTTGTGGGTGTGCTCGATGATGTCGTGCGGCACTGCCGAGCTGTCGAAGCGGACTCGATCGGCATCCGCCTGCCCTTGCCAGAGGCCATCGCGCCGGAATTGGCCAAGACCTGCCAGTTATTCTCAAGGCCGGAGACTGGCCTGATCTATCTGACCACATGGCTTGATCACGATATTGATCTCTCGCCGGCCTCGTGGCGGATCACTAACCTGCATAAGAATTTCATCTGAACAGCAACGGGAATGCCTGCGCAGGAGGAGTCATCCAGAGCTTGCAGAAGTACAGAGCGTGCATTGAGTACGTTCAACAAGTTCTTTTGGACGGCCTGAAAGATCCGGGCGTTTTATCGCGTTTCGTTACGCACTCACGGGATACGCCCCACCCTCAGGAGCCCTGCGTGCATGTTGTCCCCAGTGGGTTCTTCTCGGAGGAACTCCACGGCCCCCCGGCATCACTTCTGCACCTGCTGTTGCACAAGAATCAATGGAACGCCCCTTCTTTGCGGAAGCCATCGGATTGCGCGCAACCGAAGATGCATGGTGGTCTGTGCTGATATTATAGGACTAGCATATTTCATGTTGATGCGGTACGAGGAGATAATGTGGCGCGACGTGCGGGACGTGCACGGCAGGTTCATGGGTAAGGAATCGTTGGCGTTCCGTGCAGGGTATCTTCATCGGCCAATTGTGGATGAATACGCGAGTCTCCGGCAGGGCTGGCTGAAAGAGGTGGGCATCGACGCAAGCCCCGTGAAACGGGACTTCTCGGTTGCTGTGACTCACGATACTGATGTAAGCTGGCGATACCCTTCGCTCTGGCACGACTGGAGGAGTGCCCTTCGCCAAGCGGCCACTTGCATGCTCGGACGGCACCGTATGAAGGAGTTCCTCGCGTCGTGCGCGGTCGACCTTGGGCTGAGAGCCGATCCCCATGACACTTTCGATATGATGATGATCGGGCTCGACGACGAGCTGCGGAGCGCTGCTTCCGCCCCCCGCGTAGAAGTCATCTACTTCCTGTTGGTTAACGTCCGTTATGCCGACGACTTTGTCATGGGCTTCCAGCACCGCCTCGAGGCGGCGCGGTTCCTGAACGACCTTCAGGGACGATTCGCCAAGTTCGGTCTGGCCCTGCATGCCGACAAGACTCACCTGATTGAGTGCGGGCGGTTCGCCGCCGAGAACCGAAAGAGGCGAGGGGATCGCAAGCCGGAAACCTTCGACTTCCTCGGCTTCACTCACATCTGCGGGAAGAAGCACGGGAAGGAGGGGTTCGTCGTGAAGCGGCAGACGATGGCCAAGCGGTTGCGGGCCAAGCTGCGGGAGGTGAAGGCGACGCTGATGCGATGCCGCCACGCCCCAATCTCTCAGCAAGGTCGGTGCCTGCGCGGAGTGGTTCAGGGCTACTTGAACTACCACGCCATCCTGGCAACATGGCCGCCTTGGAGGCGTTCCGAACACAGGCGGTACGCCACTGGCTCTTCGCCTTGCGGCGACGGAGCCAGCGGAACCGCGTGTCGTGGGAATGATTCCCCAAGATTGCCGATCGCTGGATACCCAGACCCCACATCCTGCGCCCGTATCCCAACGAGCGATTCTTCGCCGAGCACCGAGGTAAGAGCCGTATGCGGTAATGCTGCACGTACGGATCTGCGCGGGGGGCGGGTCGAAAGGCCTGTCCGTACCGCGACCGTTTGCGGTGACACGCAATGATGCTGGGCCGGACTGGAGTCCCGGCTGGATTCGCCTCGCCGAGCAGTACATTATAGTGTGCGAACACAGGCGGCTGTGCATTCGAGTATCGCGGCGAGCAGATTCCGGCGGAATCTAGGGGTGCAGGACTTGACAGCACTAGGATTGGGTGTATACTTCCACTCGTTGGTGCTGTGGAGCACCGGTGAGGAACGTGTGCGTGCCCGGTGATTTGTTGTTAGTTGCGCGGTTACCGTCATCCTGAACTAGACTGGGTCGGGGGGCGTTGAGGTGAATCGATTCCACACAGGAATCGGCAGGATGCGTGCCGCATGGCGAGCACGCTCGGCGCGGCCCGGCGGCGTTGGCTTCGTGGGCCATCCATTTTTCTCATTTTCTCGGCCTAAACGGCCCCCCTCGCGTTTTTCCCTTGCGCTGATGACAACCGTGTTCGTAGAACACCCCGGTCGAGCCGTCGCCCTGCCGGACGAACGCGCGCGAAGCGGCGCCCACACGCCGGTTCGCGGGCGTAGACGGCGGGGGCCACGAGGGGAATCTATCACATCAATATGTACAGATGACACTGTGTAGCGCAGAACCGTAGGAGCTTCAGCCCCGAGCGTCGTCGAAGAAGGGCTGGAGAGTTGTCGTCGAAGGAGTCGATAGACAAGAAAAAGTGAACCAGCGATCCAACCTGGCGGGAAGGCGCTGGTTCACGGCGGGCAACCGAGGGACATCGCGTCTGCGTCTCCAGGCTGCCGCTACAATACGCTAACCACAATACGGTGGGGAGGTCAAGCACAATCTGCCGTAGCTGTAGGGGGTAGGGGCAGGGGCAATGCTGGTTTGCCCGGTGCCGATTGGAGAGGCCGTGCGGCGCTTGCGAAGCGATGGCATTCGCCCCTGACGCCAGGGGGCGCGGACGTTGACGCGACCGCCGCGTTCGGCGGGATTCTGAGGCGTCGGATCCCCGTCGGTGCACCGACAGGGACGGAGTGCGCCCGCGACGGACAATCGTTCAAGAGATTGACATGCTAAAGCTATCCGAGAATCCGCCCGTGCTGCCTCCCTCGGCCTCGAAGATCGCGGACCTGGCGGGGAAGTGGTGGGTCGCCCACACGCGGGCGCGGTGCGAGAAGGCCTTCGCGTGGGACATGCTGCACCACGGCATCGGCTACTTTCTTCCCCTCGTGGAGCGAACGACAATTTCCGGGGGCAAGCGACGCCACGTGCTGATGCCCTTGTTCCCCTCCTACGTGTTTTTCTGCGGGAGCGACGCGGACCGCTACAGGGCCATGACGACCAACCGGCTCTGCCAGACGCTCGACGTCTGCGATCAGTCGTCTCTGATCGAGGACCTGGCCGCCATCGAGAAGGCGCTGTCGAACAAGGCCGAGTTGGATCTTTACCCCTTTGCTGTGCAAGGGAAGCGCTGTCGGATCAGGGGCGGCCCCTTCCAGGGCATCGAGGGTGTCGTCGTTCACCGGAAGGCCGTGGCGCGCCTCGTGTTGGAGGTCTCGATTCTGGGGCAGGGAGCATCGCTGGAGATTGATGCCGACTTGCTGGAACCTATCGAGTAGATGGATCTGGTTTCGCGTTAGAAGACGGCGTGTGTCGTTTGAGGGGATTCCAAGTGCGAACCTACCTGACCGTCTATTTCGGAGCGGCGCTGGTCGCGATCTTCGCGACGCCTGTCGTCACGCGCCTCTCCCGACGGTTTGGGTGGGTCGACACACCGGGTCTACGAAAGGTGCACAAGTCGCCTGTTCCGCGCATCGGGGGTGTGGTTCTTGTCTTGGCCACACTCGCCCTGATCCTGCCGGCCTCGGTCCTCGATAACACGATCGGCCAGGCTTTCCACAGAGTCCAGGTACGGATCACGGTGTTGCTCCTGGCGAGCGTGTTCGTGTTCGTCGTCGGCTTGATCGACGACATACGTTCCGTGCGGGCCCTGTTCAAACTGATTGCCCTGACGGGGGCCGCGTTGGCGGTCTGCGCGTCCGGGGCTCGGATCGATTCGATGTCCTTCGGGTCGGCATTCTCGTTCGAGTTGGGATGGCTGTCCTGGCCGGCCACTGTCTTGTGGATCGTGACGGTCACCGTGGGGCTCAACTTCCTCGATGGGCTTGACGGTCTCGCGGCCGGCATATCGGCGATCGTCTGCGGTGTCATCGCCGTCTTTGCATTCTACACAGGCCAGATCGTCATGGGTGTTCTGATGCTTGCCTTGCTGGGAAGTCTCACGGGCTTCCTGTTCTTCAACTTCAACCCCGCCAAGGTATTCATGGGCGACTGCGGGAGTCTGTTTCTGGGCTTCATGATCAGTGCCGGCAGCGTGGTGTGCGCGGCGAAGGCCGCCACCGTGATAGGCATGGCCATTCCCGCGGCCGTATTGGGCATTCCCCTGCTGGACACGCTCTTCACCGTGGTCCGCCGGGGCATCCTTGACCGCCGGTCGATCTTTGCCGCCGAACGGGGGCACATCCATCACCGCTTGCTTGACCTGGGTCTTCAGCAACGTCACGCGGTCCTTGTGCTCTATGGCGCAACCTTGCTCGCGGCGGGTCTGGCGATGGCCATGCTGGTGACCCGTGCCACATGGACGATTGCGCTGATGGGCGGCGTCGTGCTTCTCCTGCTGATGCTGTTCCACTTCGTGGGCGGCTCGCGGCTGAGGGAGACGCTCGCGGCCCTCAAACGCAACGCGGCTATCGCTCGCCAAGTCAAGGAAGAGAAACACTGCTTTGAAGATGCCCAGTTGCGGATGCGCGAGGCGAGATCGTTCGAAGGGCTCTGGCATGCGGCGTGTGATGTCGCAGAGAAGATGGGCTTTGAGCGGCTGGCCCTCTCTCAGACCCTCGATGAGACGGCGGCCCACACCTCCGTGTGGCGGCGCACCTCCGAGGCGCTGTCGCCCCACGAGATCATCACGATTTCGGTGCCGATCCGTAACGGCCTCCCCGATGCCTCCGTCTGGATCGAGGCTGGGCTCCGGGTGGACGGCTCGCTTGAAACCGCCGGGCGCCGTCTGATGCTGTTCGGGCGATTGCTGGACGAGTGGATGGCGGCCAACCTGATGGGTGTCGCCGGCCAGTTCGCCGTGCCTCCTGGGGCTACTGCATCCGAGAACCGAGGGTCGGCCGGAGACGTGCTGCGGGGTGATGAGGCTCGCAGGCCGCAGGGAGATGTTCAGCCCCGAGCGGGGAGCCGCATCGGAACGGACTGAACGGGGTTGCCGGGGCCGGCCGGGCGCGAACCTGCGGCCTGGCCCGTTGCGACCCGAGCACTGGTCAGAACGCTTTGCCGCCGAAGGCCGTTTACGGTCCCACGGAAGAGCTTATGGTGCCATCCAGTCCGACCTCGGTTCCTATGCCTCGACCGCTGCCCATCCTGGGCATCGGGGTCGTGCCGTTTGAGTCGCATGCCGAGGCTGTGAAATGCGTCGAGGACGCCATCACCGCCGGGCGTAAGACCTTCTGGGTGGCCATCAACCCCGAGAAGATCCATACCGCCATGAAGGACTCGCGGCTCCGCGCCGTGCTCGAAAAGGCCGACGCGGGTTTCTGCGACGGGATAGGAGTGGCCCTGGCAGCCCGGTTGCTCCACGGCCGCGCGGTCAAGCGATGCACGGGGTGCGACCTGTTCTTCCACTTGATCACCAAGGCGGCCGAGGCTGGCTGGCGGGTGTTCCTCCTCGGAGCGTCGCCCGAGTCGAACGAGCGGGCTTGTGCCTTGTTGACTGCACGGTACCCGGGCCTTCAGATCGCGGGGCGGCAACACGGCTACTTCGAGGACTCGCAGCAGGTGATCCGTGCAATCAATGAGTCGCACGCGGACGTGGTCTTCGTGGCCATGGGCTCTCCGAAACAGGAGTTCTGGATCGCGGAGCACCGGGAGGCCATCGCCGCCCCGTTCTGCATGGGGGTGGGCGGGACCTTCGACGTGGCCAGCGGAACCGCCAAGCGGGCGCCGAGGATCTTTCAGAAGACCGGAACGGAGTACCTCTACCAAGTGGTCGTCCGGCCGGGCTGGACCATCGGGGTTAGATGGGAGAGAAGCCTGGCAAGGCTCCAGTTCCTCGGGGCGGTGATGCGAGCCGCCCTTGGAGGACGTGGCGCGGCCGGGTCTTCGCCGCATTGTGCCGACGGAGCAGCAGCAGTGGGTGCCAGCACGCGTGCCTGGCCCTGGCAAGAAGTTGCACCGCAAGGAAGCACAGAGGGTACACATGGCAATAAACACACCACAACCTAACGGCCCGCAGCCAAGCGGGCTTCCGACGGGGGGCCTGGTCCGCCGCGAGGATGCGGTTCCGATCTTCTATGACCAGCCGACTGGCGGTCCCTACGGACCGTATGACGGCGCTCAGCCGCCCCAGGGCGTAAGGCCGTGGAATCTGGAACGCGTCCTCCGCTTCAAGTGGACGACACTTCTGACCTTCGTGCTGGTGGCCGCCCCGGCCGTCACGGCGATCTGGATGTTCACGGTCCCGAAGTACACCGCCAAGGGCGAGATTCGTGTGCGGCCGATTATCCCGCAACTGGTGTTCAGGACGGAAGACAACGGGATGATCCCGCTGTACCAGAGCTTCATGAACACCCAGGTGTCCATCATCCGAAACCCCACTGTGCTGGGGCGGGTGCTGGATCAGCCGGACGTGCAGAACACGGCCTGGTACAGGGAGTCGGACGCGTCATCGCCGCTGCGGTTCCTCACGACGCCCGCCACGCACATGGAGAGGTTTCGGGAGAACCTGTCCGTCATGCCGCGCGGTCAGACGGAAATCATCGATGTATCCTTGACGGGCCTCAACCCCAATGACACGGCGATCATCGTCAACGCCGTCATGGACCAGTACCTTCGCTACACGCGGGAGAAGACCGACGAGACAAGCGACCTGGTGTATCGGAAACTCACGGAGGAAGTGGAGTCCCTGCGCGGTGAGATCGAAGGCCGGGAGAAGGTTGTAGGGCGGCTCAACAAGGAGTTGGGCACGACTGTTCCCGACGAACTTCTCTCGCAGATGAGGGTGCGGCTGGACCAGGCGGAAGCGCGGCTGGCGGGCCTCCGCCAGGAGATCGCGACGCTGGAGTGGCAGGAGAAGGACCTCACGGCTCTTCTGGAGAAGCTCACACAAGAGGCGGCCGCGGCGGCATCGGCTGACCCCGAAGCCGGGGACGAAGGCCCCACATCATCGGCCGTCGCCCAGCCAGCCGAACAACAGCCCAAGTATGAGACGGACGCGATCTGGCAGCGCTTCTACTTTGATGTGCAGAGCGCCAAGTCGCTCATCGAGGTGGAAGGCCAGCGCGTCCAGAAACCCCATCCCAAGATGATCGAACTGTGCAAGCGGCTCGAATCCGCCGAACGGACGCTCCGCGAGCGTCAGGCCAAACTGGATGAGCAATGGCGGACGCGCCCGCCGCTGCCGACACCTGCACTCACAATGGCCGCCGCAACGGCCGGTCCCGGGCAGGCTGTCAATCCTCAGATCACCACTGAGGCCGATGCGCGGCGAGAACTCCAATCGGTTCGCCAGCGCCTGCGGCTCCTGAAGTACCAGGACCAACTGTCCGCGGAGGATGTCAAGACGCAGCGCCCCAACGTCGACCGGACGTTCGACAGCGCCCAGTTGCTGACCAAGGAGAAAGAGGCCATCAGCCACAAGCGCGAACTCTATGGCGCGGTGCGCACGCGGCTCGACCAGAAAGCAATGGAGCGGAACGTCCCCGGCGCGATCGACGTGCTGACGCGCGCCTCGCCTCCCTCGGCGCCCTCGGGAGACCGGCGCATCCTGCTCACGGCGATGGCGCTAGCCGGCGCGCTGGCCGCCGGCGTGGCGCTGGCGTTCTACCGTGCCTCGACAAGTCAGGCCATTCACGAACCCGATGATGTCGCGCACCCCGCGCGGACGCCGTTCCTCGGCCAACTCCCACTTGTCTCGCGAAAACAGTGCCCGAACCTTGAAGACAGCGAGGTTCTAGGCGAGTGTATCCGCATGGTTCGGACGGCCCTGTTGCGGCGGCTGCAAGACCACCGCGGCGGGGTCGTGCAAGTCACGAGCGCCGGGCCGAGCGCCGGCAAGTCTACGCTTGCCGTGATGCTGGCCAAGAGCCTGGCGCAGTGCGGGAAGAAGGTCTTGCTGGTTGACGGCGATCTGCGAAACCCGTCGATCTCGGGCCGCTTCGGGATCTCTCGCCAACCGGGGTTCCTCAGTTGCCTGGGGGGGGAATCGCCCGACGCGCAAGCCATCATCGAGACGGACACTCCGCACCTCAGCGTCCTGCCAGCCGGCAATCGCCGCAACGGCACTGACACAGAACTCATAGCCAATGGGGCATTCACGGCATGCCTGAAACGCTGGCGAGAGCTTTACGACATTGTCCTCATGGACAGTTCGCCCCTGCTCCCGGTGGCGGATGCACGCATCATGGCCCAACAGGCCGACGGAAGCATTGTCGTGGTCCGGGAAGGAAGCTGCCGCCGCGGGGACGTGCGTGAGGCACTGGAATGCCTGGAGGCTTCCGGCGGCAGGCTGCTCGGCGTGGTGTTCATCGGGTCCGGGCGGCGGGGTGGATATCGGCCTTCCTACTACTACCAGCATTCCGCCTCGGGGACCTCAGACGGAAGCGGCGAGCAGACGGAGCCCACCGGCAGTGCATGATGTTGTCCACCAACTGCGTGCCCTGGCCCTGGCAGCCCTGCCGCGGATGTACCGGCCCGAGGAACACCTCTTCGCCTTCCGCCTGCGCCGAAAGAACGGCACCATGGCTCTGGAAGGCATCAGTCCGCGATATACGGCCATTGCCCTTCTGGGCCTGGCGGGCGAGACGGAGGAGATTGCCACAGGCGTTCTTGGGGGCCAGA
>Ga0315291_10008787_pt1 | contig 12394 bp, 10 predicted proteins | sample YL17G12_20_MG_FD_203070 | JGI IMG/M metagenome (GOLD analysis project Ga0315291, IMG submission 203070) | Sediment microbial communities from Yellowstone Lake, YNP, Wyoming, USA - YL17G12_20 | ecosystem: Environmental > Aquatic > Freshwater > Lake > Sediment | place: USA: Wyoming | collected... | reverse complement strand
CTGGAGCAACACGAACAGCGCGGCTCCCGAACGGAACGTTTACTATCACGTCCAGCTTGTTCACAATTTCATCAAGGCACTCGACCCGTCTTTCACGGACATGGATCATGGGGTGCCGGCGACGGTCGGGATAGCGGACGGCCTTATGGTGGCAAACGCCTTCTGGGACGGTGTCGGCGTGAACTTCGGCGCCGGCATAGCCGGGTCTACAGGGGATTTCGGATTGTTTGCTGACGTTATTTACCACGAGTACGGGCACGGCATCACCCAGTACGTTTACGCCCCGCTCGTGCCTTCGGGCGCGATGCATGAAGGGTTCTCGGATTACACGGCGTCCACAATCACCGATGATCCTGAACAGGGCGAGAACGGGCTTATTGCAGGCGAGCCGTATATGAGAACGTTGGAGAATACGTTGCGGACGCCTGACGATCTCACCGGCGAATCTCATGACGATGGACGGATTCTCGGCGGCGCGCTATGGGACCTTCGTCAGAGCATTGGCGCGACGCTTGCGGACAACCTCTGGCATTTTGCGCGCTTTGGCGGCGGGGTGACGTTCGAGGACTATCTGACGGACATGCTTGTTGTTGACGATGACGATGGCAACCTTGCGAACGGGACGCCTCACTTCGTCGAGATAAACACGGCGTTCGGCAACAACCACGGAATCGGACCCGGGTACGGGCTGTTCATAGAAGATATTCACGTGGACGATTCTGCGGGCGACGGCGACGGGGTAATAGATGCCGGCGAGCACATTGTGTTGACGATAACGCTCGTTGCGCACAACGTTGATACGACCAATATATCCGCAACTCTGAGCACTGCAAGCTCGGACGCAACCGTCACCCAGAATTACTCGACGTTCCCGAACGCGCTCAGGGACCACACTACAGTCTGCAACACGGCTTACGCCTTCACGGCGTCGAGCTCTGTTCCCGGTGTCAAGACTGCTTTGTTCGATCTGACGATAACAGCTAACTCCGGATCGATCATCGTGCCGGAAAAGTTCAGTCTTGCGATTATCGGTAACGTGTCGGTACTCGTGATCGGGTCGTCGGCAAACGGCGTGATAAGCGCAGCCAGTGAGGTTGATTGGTACATGTTCCATGCAAGTTCCGGTCAGGTGATCACCGCAGACATAGACGCTGACGTGAACGGTTCCTTGCTCGATTCTGTACTGTCTCTCTATGACTCCGACGGAAGCACCCTGCTTGAGTATAACTTTGGTTCGTACGACAGCACGATCGCGGGTTTTCGGATCCCGCATGATGGCTGGTACTTCCTGACTGTCAGGGATTTCTGGGGGAACGGCGGAAACTCATACTTCTACACTATCTCGCTCTCGGAAGTGGCAACACCACGAGCAACGGTTGATGTTTCTTCGCTCGCGTTTGCTCCTGCCGCCTCCGGCACGCAGACGAAACGGATACGGATCACGAATATCGGCACCATGCCGGTCAAGGTGATCGCGTGCGATAGAGCGCCGGGTTCGTCTGGCTGGCGTTCGCCCGGACCGGCGGAATCGCCGTGGGTCCCGATCATTGTTGATGCGCCAACAGATAGTCCGAGCGGCGTCAAAGAGCTTGAGTTAATCGAGGCGTACAAGACCGCCTCGTCCGTGGAAATCAGTATGACGTTCACGGAGTCAATTGCAGGCAGCACGTTTGGCGGGTATGTTGGGCTTGACCTGGACCAGAACCCGCTCACAGGGTTCCCGCCATTCCTCGGCTCGTGGGAGCAAGACATCGGATGCGAAGTGGACGTTATCCTCATCATTCTGCCAACGGGGGCGGCAGCGTTGGGGACATGGGCCGGGACCGAGGACAGTGTATTCACATCGCTTGCGACCATAGCGGGTAACACGCTGCGATTCTCGATACCTCTTGCAGCGGTAGGTGACGACGGTAACATGGATGTTGCTGCGTCCGTTTATGACTTCTCCATGTTGGATTTCGATTATGCGCCCGACGTTGGTCACGGGACGATTGGCACTGACGCTCACGACGCGCCAGCTCTCAGCGTTCAGCCGCGCTACGTGTTCATTCCCGCCCGGGGTGACGCTATGATCGAAGTCACGGCTGATGCTACAGCGCTTTCTGCGGCGCAGGATTCGGGTACGGTCCTGCTGTACACAAACATGATCGGCAGAAGTCAGATAGAGATTCCAACAACGATTGACAAGCAGACCGATGCGGACAGCGACGGGCTGCCTGACGCGTGGGAGATGGCGCGGTTTGGGAACCTCGGTCAATCAGCGAGCGGCGACCCTGACGGCGACGGCTTGACGAACCTGCAGGAGTATTCTGCCGGGACTAACCCGCTCGATGCGGACTCTGATCATGACGGACTGCGGGATAGCGCAGAGTGGAACGACCTGAACGACATGGCTGACGGAATCCAGAACCCGTTCAATCCGACCAATCCGGATTCGACCGGCAACAATGGATCGCTGCAGCCGAACGGTGTTCCTGACGGACAGGACGATTTCGATGGCGACGGCGTCTCGAATCAGGACGAGATAGCTCAAGGTACAAGCCCAATCATACCGGCAGTACCGACATCGTCCCTCATTGGCACCGCTGTGCTGATGTTAGTGATCTTCATTGTCGGGTGTTTGATTGCCAACTCGGCAGGCGTCCGTCCCGCGTACTACGCGGGCAGCGTCTCACCGCGGAGACGCAGAGGACGCTGAGACTCGCGGAGGAAAGCTGAAGGGCTCTGAAGCTGCGAGGGACTGCGCGGGAAATGTTCCATTGTTGTCATTCCCGCGAACGCGGGAATCCAGAAGAGTGGCATGTGCGCCCGTCTCCGAGACGTTAACGAGGAGTGCGGTAGCTTGCTACCGCCTTCGACGGCGCAAGCTCAGCTTGCGCACTCCAAGGAAAGCGGTGAGTGTGCCGACGCTGCTCATACTGCGCACGTTGGACAACGGTAAGGAGAGGAAAGAATGACAGACCAGTATCACGAAGAGATTCTAGCAGAACTGAAGAAAGTTTCGGCGTGGGCAGACCTCTCGCGACAGGACCTCGAGCGGTTCAAGCGTATGAATCGTGTTGTCGGTATTGTAGCGTTAGCCATAGTGGCATGCGCAATCGTCGTCACACCAATCGCGGTACACTACCTTGATAGGAAAACGGAGAACGAAACCTCGTGGTACACCGTTAACGATTGCTTGTGGCGCGGCGAGATCAACAAAGCGATACAGATTGGGCAGAAGCTGATCGAAAAGACTCCCGGAGACCCAGCCGCGCATCGGATACTAGGCGGTGCCTATCTGATCGCAGGGCAGTTGGAGGCGTCCCTCGACCACTATGAACAAGCATACCGTCTGTTTCCTTCGGATCAGAACAAAAGCAATATTGAGACTGTCAAGGGAAGGATCGAAGAGGAGAAATCCCAAACGAGCGGTAACACACCGACGCAGTAGATCGCGCGCGACGCATCTAGTCTTGGAGGCTGACGCATGAACGGGAACTGTACTCCTTCCCCACATGACTCCACGAGGGCGAACACCTCACGGGAATGGTGCGAAAGGCGTTGAAATGGGGGGCTAAAAGTGATTGAAGCAAGATACAGAACGTTTTGGCGTCGTTTCTGGGCAGGGGTGGTTGACTGGGTCGTCGTGGCGTCCTCGTTCTTCGTTCTGCGCCAGCTGATGGCAATTTCGAGGATCGTGATACCTGAGCCGGCGCACGGGCTGTGGCAAGTCGTCGGTTCCTTATGCTCGTCGGCATACAGCATTATTCTCCACGGAAAATACGGACAGACCGTTGGGAAGATGATCCTCAGAGTCAAAGTGCTTGATCTATCCGAGCAAAAGCTGAGGATGTTCCAAGCTTTTCGCAGAGACTTCGTGCCGCTCGTATTGAATATCACCTATATCTCGATGGTTCTTTCGAGAATCGACCCAACTGATGTGGACAAGGTACTATATAGTCCTGCCGCGAGGATCTTGGGTTACACCAACCTCGGGTGGTTTATAGCAGAGCTGGTAACCATGTTGGCAAGCAAGAAGCGACGAGCCGTCCATGATTTCATTGCGGGCTCCGTGGTCGTCAGGTGTCCACGACAGCCAGCTCAAGCCGACGCCGCGGATACTGCAAATGCTGGAGGTTGACATATGAACAAGAAAGAAACTCGCAAGCGTGTATCGAAAGCACGGCGATGGGTTCGCAGATTGCTCTTGGTTATAGCTATACCCGTTATTCTCTTGCTCGTGTGGATAGTCGCCGGAATACCGGCGAAGGTCCGTTATGAGCGGGTCATGCGCAAGATGCTAGCGGCGCAGGAACTGTATGAGGGCAAGACGTCCAGAGAAACCTCTCGAGAAAATGGCCATGAAGAGGTAACGCTCCGGACCGAATCCCGGAACGGTGACTACATCATCAAACACCAGCCCGACGACTACTTTGTTTCCATGAAACGAGGAAACGAGCGGTTGGAATATTGTCCATCATGGGGCGTTGCCTATCGGTGGACTGAAAAAGAAACGCGCAGTGAGTATCGTTATAAAGAAAGTCTTAAAGACACGCTCCTATCCGCTTGGCTCAATCCGTTGGTCTCAGTACGAACGAGACGATCGGGGCAGGATTTGGTTCTCACCCATAGGCGGCGCGAGGTCTTGGACGTAGATTACCGTTACACGGCTACTGCAAAATTCGTGTTGGACGCGGCTACTTTCCGCCCTAAAACCGTTGTGAGCCAAACAAGATCCCGGCACGGAGAGCGGTTGCGTACCGATGAGAATGACACGGAGTGGCTTGAATGGCACAAATCTCTGCCTGCAAACACGTTCAGCATCCCACTGCGTGAAAACACCGTCATGCTGAACGAGCGCATCCACAACATCATCCAATCTGACGAGGAAGGCGGTCGTCGTATGTCGGTCTTCGAATGCTCCCAAGACGAATCAGGGACACTCCTGATAGGATTCGCCCCGTGCAGTTTCATGGACTTCGGTGGGGTCGCAATCACGGATGTCAGTACCGGAAAAGAACTCGGTCCTCCTCTGTATGACCGATACACGTCTTGGTGGGGGTCCGGCGCGTCAGACAGCGTGGCGCTGTTGTGTCCCAGACCGACTTCAGTGCCCAGACAAGCAGTCCATAAGCTTCGCATTGAGGTTTATCGCAGCGTTTTCATGATGAGCGGCCTGGGCTCGCGTTACACTTTCAAGGACGTTCCTGTCACCAAGAGCTTCTCGCCAGTGTACCCCGAGTGCAACAGTCCACCTTGGTCGAAACGATGGGCGTTCGCTGAACGCCCCCAACCAGCGCATCCAGCGGACTAATGACCGGTAATACGCGCGACGTTAGGCATTGTCAGAAACTTCGATAGGGTAACTTGTGAATGGCACGCGAAGACTCAAACGCTAAAACAGTTAGCTTCTTTATTATTGTCTTCTTCGGCGTGGCGGCGCTCGCGAACTGGTATTTCTTCTTGTATCCCATCGATATCGGTCAACGAAGCCACGGACAGTTCCAGCAATTCTCGTATTGGAGCAGCATGGTCGCGCACGTTTTTGCGATACTGCTCTGCTGTTACCTCTTCAGAAGGGCGACGAGTAGATACGCAAAACTTCTCTCTGTTCTGTTGGTGTTTCAACCCATCCTGGCGATTGCTTGGGATATCCTGGTGCCCTTTCTGGCGACTAGGTATGTGCACCTTTTGGGCGCATTGGAATTTACTGTGTTGCTCCTTGCGTTCCTTGGCTTGCAATATTGTTCTAGGAGACTCGGATGAACTCTCTCGTTTTTCCGCGATGCCTGACCAGAGCATTCAGCGGACTGACGCCGCTGAGTTTTAACCCTTATCGTCCCGAGCAATCAGAGAAATGAGCTGGAAAACTTGGTCGCCATTCCAATCAACAGATGTAAGACGTATATGTGACCATATGACCGAGGCAGAGAGAAACCACCTGGCAAAGCGCTCCTGGCTGTACGGTGCCTGGGTTGCCATTTCCTTTGCCATGCCCGTGGGTTTTCTTATAACGTCCCCATCCCGACTTACAATTGCCATAGCGGTTCCTTTCATCATCCTTCATCTAATCGGGGTACCCATCTGGCAAAAGAAACAGAAAGAATTCCTTTCCTCAACTGAATGGGCGAAGACCCAAGGGTACACACCAGACAAGCTGAGGTTGTTGCGATATAGGAGGCGATAACCAGGCGCTGCAGCCGACTGACGCCACTGAGCTTTAACCGTTAGGGAGGAGAATATGAAGGTGATGAGTAGATACTGGTGCGTTATTGTGGGTACGCTTGTAGCCGGCTGTTACGTGGGGGGCTACGTCGGCGGAGAAAGAGAAAGCTCCCGGTATAGCTTTAGTTCATTCATAGAGGGCATAAAGAGCTTTCCCTATGATGCGCCGGCTTCGAAGCAGAAAGAGCTCATCGAGGCGTTTCCGAAACTCGAATTGGGAATGGATAAAGAAAGCGTGAGACACCTGCTTGGGGAGCCAGACGCAGAGTTCTTCTCGTACGGGGATCGCAAAGAACAAGTCCCCGTGGGCTCGTCATGGGGATACTACTTACACCGACACGAGGCCGAGCTTGCCGACCAGATGCACGACAGGACTGTCTTTGCTTACTTCGACGCCAGGGACCGACTGTACCGCGCCGTCATGGACAACGCAGGCTCCGTGATGGAAAAGTACGACCGCCGCCACCGGTACCCGGAAATTCAAAGCAGGCGCAACGTAATGTATGTGATGTCGGTTATTGTGCCGATGCTTGTTCTGGTGATTTCTTGCGCACTGGTTTTAGTAGGGGCCGTCATGCGCTATCGCCGTGACCGCCATTGGTCAACTGTTCTTCAGGTAATCGGTCCGGCAATACTACTACTGTCGCTAGTGTTTTATTTCGCTTGGTGGAGTGGGTTTATGGGCGTGCGCCTGTTTCCCTTTCACCGGTGGGTTCCTCTGACCATGATAGCAGTCGCGATAGTAATTGGGTTAGTTCTGTTCTGTGCAGGGTATGTAGTCGCTGCCCGTCGAGATTCTCCAGGCGGTAATACAAGTACAGGGCACTAACTAGTGCATGCAGCGGACCGCCGGCCGCTGATGCGCAATGCAAAGGACGTAGGAAGATCACCATGAAAAGAGTTGCACACGGCATCTTCGCAGTTGGTCTTCTGGTGTTGGCGAACGCGATATGAGTTTAGCGCCTCACCGCAGAGACGCAGAGAACGCTGAGATACGCGGAGAATAGTTGAAGGTCTGTGCGGGTTCGAGAAACCGTACCTCTTTATGTCATTCCCGCGAACGCGGGAATCCAGAGAAGGAGAGCGCGGTATCGCGCGACGGCTTGACCGGCTATTTGGACGGATGAAATCGGTGCAATTAGGTAAGGGAAAGGGGTGATACTCCAATGAAGATGCGACGGGCTGCCGTGACGACACCAAAACCGAAGATTGAGCCGTGGGAGAGGGCAGGAATCAATAGGTTGACGTGGAGAGCGCTCGCAGCAGGATTTTCCGCAATGTTGCTAGGGGTACTCATCAGCAATCTGTTGGCGCTCGTTGGAATAGGACAATTCCATTGGGGGATGCTAACGCTAGGGTTCTTTGTCCCCGCCGCCTACCACGAAGGGGTCTGCGCCGAACGTCAGAGAGCTGGAAGAGATGGGAAAGCCGAAGGATGATGCCGCGAAGGGCGAACGGCTCACTCCAGCGCAAGCATGGCTACCGCACTCCATAGAGGCGTTTGTCGCGTGCTGAAACGGCAATTCTCTCGTAGGGGCAGGTTTCAAACCTGCTCGCCGTGCGCTGTAACGGAATCATCTGTTTTTCGGGCGGGTTTCAAACCCGCCCCTACGTGCCGACCGTAAACATACACACGACGGACTGGCGCATTCCACGAAAGCGTTTCTTGCGTACTGCGAAGGACTTCGAACGCCGCTAGCTTATAGACTCCATCCCGAGCGATATTCCCGCCGGACGTACTGGTTCGCTTCAGGGACGTTGGTGACTCTCAGGTTCTTCGGGTCCCACTGGATTTTCTTGCCCGACCGAACTGCGAGGTTGCCAAGGAGCACCATCTCGGTCAGCGGACCGGAATAATCGAAGTTCGAGCAGGCTGGTCTGCCACCTTTGCACGCCTGGATCCAATCGCGGTAAGGTCCTCCGGGTATCCTCGGAATGTACGGATCCGGGAACTTGTAATCTTTCATGACCGAGTCAGGCAACAACCGCGAACCGTCACCATAACACCCGGTCGTGGCCATCCCCTTATCGCCGATGAAGAGCGACCCGTTATCACCCTCGCCGAGCTTCACATCCGGTCCGATGCCTTCCGGTCGAGGTGGCAGTTTCCCGCCGTCATACCAGATCACGGTAACAGGAGGCATGTCACCCCGTTGTGGGAACTCGTATCGGATTATAGACCACAGAGGAGCGGTCTCATCATTCCCGCCTTCCGACACGGCTTCGACGCTGGTCGGGGAGGTAAGCTTCAGCGCCCAGAACGCCGGGTCCATGATATGGCATGCCATATCGCCCAACGCGCCACACCCAAAATCCCACCAGCCGCGCCAGACAAACGGACAGTAACACTCCCTGCCGGTATCGGGATGTATCTTCACATACGGACGGTAAGGTGCCGGACCCAGCCACAGATCCCAATCGAGCGTCTCAGGGACCGGGTCGGTAATCGTCGGTCGTTTGATACCTTGAGGCCAGCTCGGGCGGTTCGTCCAGATGTGTGCTTCACGGACCGGTCCTATCGCACCGGACCAGATCATCTCGCAGAGTCTGCGAACGCCGTCTCCGGAATGACCCTGGTTGCCCAACTGGGTAGCGACCTTGTACTTTCTCGCAGCTTCCGTCAGCATTCGCGCTTCGTAAATGGAATGGGTCATAGGTTTCTGAACATAGACGTGTTTGCCGAGCGACATCGCCATCATCGCAGCAACCGCGTGGGTGTGGTCTGGCGTCGAAATCGTCACTGCATCTATGCTCTTCTCCTTCTCGAGCATGACGCGGAAATCGCGATACCGTTTCGCGTTCGGGAATCGCGCGAACGTTTTCGCCGCGCGCCTATCGTCAACATCGCACAGCGCAACGACATTCTCGCTGGCGCATGACCCGATATCGCTCTCACCTTTGCCACCTGCACCGATAGCGGCAACATTCAGCTTCTCGCTCGGCGGCACTCGACGCGGTCCCTGAGGTCTCGTAACCGTCGCGCACCCGGCTGCTACCGTCGCAGCAGCAGCGCCACCCAGAAACGTTCGTCGTGAAATCTTTTTACGGTCCATAGTCTTACCCCTCCTATGTTGCGTTTACATGGCAGCTATAGTACCGGACGTACAGCGACCAGATCCCCGAATTCCATGACTAACGCTCACAAACCACCCTACAATGCAAGTACAAGATACGTGTTCGATATAACGTTTGTCAAGCGAATTATGCGACACTTTTCCAAAAGACTTCATCCATCGAGCGTGGCGTAGCGCTGGCGTCCGCGCCGGCAGTACCGCAGGCATCTTGCCTGCGTGGTGCGTTGCCAACAAGCACGACACGTATGAATCGTTTCAGAGCCGCTCCGGGAGCGAGACGCTCCCGCGACAGCCGCCGGGACGGCGGCGCTGCACCGATGGGCAACGTGCTTGATGAATAGAGGCGAATCTGATAGAATCCACGCATTATCCGGCGGACTGCACCGCCTGGCGCGGACAGAAATCGCAGCAAACGAAGATTCTCAGGTCATGAAGCCAGAAACAAGCACAGGCAAAGCGCACGTAACTCTATCGGAATACGAGTCCAAGAGACGGCTCGCACGATACGATATCCCTATTGTGCGAGAGGAACTCGCCACGAGTTTCACTGGTGCGCTGGAGGCGGTGCACCGGATAGGGTTCCCCGTTGCGCTCAAAGGTTGTGGCGCAGGTCTCGCTCACAAGACCGAACGGGGCATTGTCGAACTGAATCTCAGTACAGATACCGCTGTCAAACAGGCGTACCAGCGGATCGTCGAACGAGCCGCGCAGCAGGTCGATGGCGTCCTCGTTCAAGAAATGGTTGTCGGTCGCCGGGAACTTATCTGCGGTCTTACCCGCGATGACCAGTTCGGGCCCTGCGTGATGCTAGGTCTCGGCGGCATTTTCGTCGAAGCGATCAGAGACGTCGTGTTCCGCGTCGCGCCCATCGAGGTTCGAGACGCGTGTGAGATGATGGATGAACTGAAAGGGCGCGCTCTATTCGCCGCGTTTCGCGGGGAACAAGCTGTTGACAGGGAGACACTCGCGCGCGTGCTTGTCAGCCTCGGTCGAATCGGGATCGAGGAACCGGACGTGGTGAGCGTTGACATCAACCCGCTGATCGTTCGAGACGGGATGCCGATCGCTGTTGACGCGCTCGTCGTTCTGTGCTCTTCCGAAGTCGCCTGAGCGACTGCCGGACGAATACCATGAAGTGAGGATTGAACGAAGTAATGTCGGACGTTCTGAAAAAGTTTCAACCGCTCTTCGACCCGAAATCTGTCGCGATCGTCGGTGCGTCCTCAAACCCGCTCAAATGGGGGTTTCAGGTGCCGGTCAACCTCATAGAATCCGGGTATGACGGCGCGGTCTACCTCGTGAACCCTCACGAGTCAGAGATACTCGGGAAGAAGGTGTACCGGAGCGTTCGCGAAGTTCCTGAACGTTCCATAGACCTCGCCATGGGGACCGTACCTGCGCACGTTGTGCTCGATGTCGTCAAAGAGTGCGCAAACGCTGGCGTCAAGGCGATGATAGTGATCACCGCAGGGTTCAGCGAAGTCGGGAAAGATGGGGCTCAGGCGGAAGCTGAGCTGGCGAGGACTGCTCGCGATAGCGGTATGCTCCTTGTCGGTCCGAACTGTGCTGGCGTTGTGAGCCCGTATCCGAAAAGCCTGTACTGTCTCATGGCTGCCGTGAAACCGCAACCGGGCACTATCGCTATGGCGTCCCAGAGCGGTAACGTCGGGCATACCATACTGAACTTTGCGGTGAAATACCATATCGGAATAAGCCGCTTTGTCAGCACCGGCAACGAGGCGCTTCTTCGGATCGAGGATTATATTGAATATTTCGGCGATGACCCGCGTACCAACACAATAGCCGCTTACATTGAAGGGGTTGACGACGGACGAAGGTTTCTCAGTATCGCCCGCGACGCGAGCAGGAAAAAGCCTATCGTCGTGCTCAAAGTCGGCGGGACCGAAGCAGGAAAACGTGCTGCACGGTCTCATACAGGCGCCCTTGCGGGATCGCGCGAGATATTTCACGGCGCGTGCAGACAAGCCGGTCTTGCGGAGGTTGCTGACACCGAGGAACTGTTCGATAGCGCGGCATCATTCGCGCGTCAGCCGTTACCGCGTGGCAAACGTGTCGCAATCGTTTCTGAAGGTGGCGGCTGGGGCGTGCTCGCCGCTGACGCCTGCGCTGAGTTTGGACTCGATGTCGTTCCGTTACCGGAGAACGCACTGAAACAGCTCGATGCGTTTTTGCCGGCGTGGTGGAGCAGAAGCAACCCCGTTGATCTTGTTGGCGGTCTCGTTGAAAACGGGCTGCCGAGAGCTGCGGAGGTACTGCTCCAGTGCGACGAGATAGACGGAGTCATAGCACTCGGTGTCGGATACCTTGCCAGACGAGCTGCACAACATAGGAACAGCAAGGCATCCGGTATACCGTCTTATGAGCAGCTTGCCAGAGCTGCTATCGAACGCGACATTACGTCGGTAAAGACGCTCGCAGACCTTATAGACCGGTACCACAAACCGGTGATTGTGGCATCCGACGCCGTGTTCACCGTATACGAAGATGGTAATGAAGCTCTTTTCGCTTTGCTGGACGCTGGCGTTTATGTCTACCCGACGCCGCGTCGTGCTGCACGAGCGTTCGCTCACCTCGCCGATCGGTCGAGGTACATGGCTTCGATAGGTGCTGATCCGGCGAGCCGAGCGATAGTCTAACGAGAGAATATTGACCTGACAAGGAGAACAAAGGGGGTGCAAATGGACGCGCGAGGATTCCGGTTGGCGACTTTGCCAGACGATGTCGTGGAACGGTTCCGTCAGATGGCGCGAGTAGCTCGCGGTGATATTCTCAAGATGACGACGCTCGCGGCGTCCGGTCATCCGGGCGGTTCGATGTCGAGCATAGACGCGTACACCGTACTGTACTCGTGCGCTCACATTGACCCGAAACGTCCCCGAATGAGAGATAGAGACAGAATCGTCATCAGCCACGGTCACACATCCCCGGGAGTCTATGCTGCCCTCGGTCGGCAAGGGTTTTTCGACGTTGACGAGGCGATTTGCACCTTCCGGACGGCGGGCAGCAGGTACGAAGGGCACGTCGAACGGTGCGTTCCGGGGGTTGAATGGAGCACGGGTAATCTCGGTCAGGGACTGTCTGCGGCATGTGGG
>Ga0315291_10008786_pt1 | contig 12394 bp, 7 predicted proteins | sample YL17G12_20_MG_FD_203070 | JGI IMG/M metagenome (GOLD analysis project Ga0315291, IMG submission 203070) | Sediment microbial communities from Yellowstone Lake, YNP, Wyoming, USA - YL17G12_20 | ecosystem: Environmental > Aquatic > Freshwater > Lake > Sediment | place: USA: Wyoming | collected... | reverse complement strand
GACAACTGGTGGACCAGAGGTTCGTCCGTCCCGGTCCTCTCGTACTAGGGACAGCTTTCCTCAAGCTTCTGACGCGCGCGGCGGATAGAGACCGAACTGTCTCACGACGTTCTAAACCCAGCTCGCGTGCCGCTTTAATGGGCGAACAGCCCAACCCTTGGGACCTGCTCCAGCCCCAGGATGCGACGAGCCGACATCGAGGTGCCAAACCATCCCGTCGATATGGACTCTTGGGGAAGATCAGCCTGTTATCCCCGGGGTACCTTTTATCCGTTGAGCGACACCCCTTCCACTCAGAGGTGCCGGATCACTAGTCCCGACTTTCGTCCCTGCTTGACGTGTAGGTCTCGCAGTCAAGCTCCCTTGTGCACTTGCACTCAACACCTGATTGCCGTCCAGGTTGAGGGAACCTTTGGGCGCCTCCGTTACTTTTTAGGAGGCAACCGCCCCAGTTAAACTACCCACCAGGCACTGTCCCTGAACCGGATATACGGTTCGAAGTTAGAGGTCCAATACGATCAGAGTGGTATTTCAACAACGACTCCACAATTACTGGCGTAACCGCTTCACAGTCTCCCACCTATCCTACACAAACCGTATCGAACATCAATACCAAGCTATAGTGAAGGTCCCGGGGTCTTTTCGTCCTGCCGCGCGTAACGAGCATCTTTACTCGTAGTGCAATTTCGCCGAGTCTATGGTTGAGACAGTTGAGAAGTCGTTACGCCATTCGTGCAGGTCGGAACTTACCCGACAAGGAATTTCGCTACCTTAGGATGGTTATAGTTACCACCGCCGTTTACTGGGGCTTAAATTCTCCGCTTCACCCCGAGGGGTTAACGGGTCCTCTTAACCTTCCAGCACCGGGCAGGCGTCAGTCCGTATACATCGTCTTGCGACTTCGCACGGACCTGTGTTTTTAGTAAACAGTCGCTTCTCACTGGTTTGTGCCACCCCCCACCGCTGCCGGCCGCGAAGGCCTTCACCGCAGGGGGTCCTCCTTCTCCCGAAGTTACGGAGGTATTTTGCCGAGTTCCTTAACCATAGTTCACTCGTACGCCTTGGTATTCTCTACCTGACCACCTGTGTCGGTTTGGGGTACGGGCCGTGTGTGTGCTCGCTAGAGGCTTTTCTCGGCAGCACAGGATCACCGAATTCGCCTCACTCGGCTATGCATCACCTCTCACGCTTGGATGACATCCGGATTTACCTGGATGTCGCGCTACGGGCTTGCCCCAGTATTACCACTGACTGGTACGGCTACCTTCCTGCGTCACCCCATCGCTTGACTACTACCAGAGAAGGTCCCACGCAGCCGGCGACCCTCGCCCCCCTCGAAAGGGGATTGATGAGCCACCCTTTGGGTGGTTAGTACCTCTGATTCATCATGGGCGCCCACACACGGGTACGGGAATATCAACCCGTTGTCCATCGACTACGCCTGTCGGCCTCGCCTTAGGTCCCGACTCACCCTGGGCGGACTGGCCTGCCCCAGGAACCCTTGGTCTTTCGGCGGGCAAGGTTCTCACTTGCCTTATCGCTACTCATGCCTGCATTCTCACTCCCACACCCTCCACCACGAGATCACTCTGTGGCTTCACCGGATGCAGGACGCTCCCCTACCCAACGAACACGTTCGTTGCCGCGGCTTCGGCGGTGTGCTTGAGCCCCGCTACATTATCGGCGCACAATCACTTGACCAGTGAGCTATTACGCACTCTTTCAAGGGTGGCTGCTTCTAAGCCAACCTCCTGGTTGTCTTCGCGACTGCACATCCTTTTCCACTTAGCACACGCTTAGGGGCCTTAGCCGGCGATCTGGGCTGTTTCCCTCTCGACGCACGGAGCTTATCCCCCGCCGTCTCACTGCCACGCTCTTGGACTTACCGGCATTCGGAGTTTGGCTGACGTCAGTAACCCTGTGGGGCCCATCGGCCATCCAGTAGCTCTACCTCCGGTAAGAAACACGCGACGCTGCACCTAAATGCATTTCGGGGAGAACCAGCTATCACGGAGTTTGATTGGCCTTTCACCCCTACCCACAACTCATCCCCTCAGTCTTCAACCTAAGTGGGTTCGGGCCTCCACACGGTCTTACCCGCGCTTCACCCTGGCCATGGGTAGATCACTCCGCTTCGGGTCCAGAACACACCACTACACCACACACTATTGTGCGGATACGCCCTATTCAGACTCGCTTTCGCTACGGCTACCCCTCAACGGGTTAACCTCGCGACATGTCCCTGACTCGCAGGCTCATTCTTCAAAAGGCACGCCATCACCCCACGCGCGATGCGAGGGCTCTGACGGATTGTAGGCACACGGTTTCAGGTACTATTTCACTCCCCTCCCGGGGTACTTTTCACCATTCCCTCACGGTACTAATCCGCTATCGGTCACTGGGAAGTATTCAGGCTTACCGGGTGGTCCCGGCAGATTCACAGCAGATTCCACGGGCCCGCTGCTACTCGGGAACCCTCCACGACAGAGAACATGTTTTCGCCTACGGGGCTCTCACCCACTACGGCAGACCATCCCAGGCCACTTCGACTAACACATTCTTTTCTTACTGCCGCCCGGACCGGCAGATCCGGGAAGAAAGGCCCCACAACACCGCACACACAACCCCTGCCGGGTATCACATGCATACGGTTTAGCCATCCTCCGCTTTCGCTCGCCACTACTCACGGAATCACTTTTGTTTTCTCTTCCTACGGGTACTGAGATGTTTCACTTCCCCGCGTTCCCCCCCAACGCCTATGTATTCAGCGTTGGGTGACACGACATCACTCGTGCCGGGTTTCCCCATTCGGACATCCTCGGATCTGAGCTCGGTTGGCAGCTCCCCGAGGCTTATCGCAGCCTCCTACGTCCTTCATCGGCTCCCAGTGCCAAGGCATCCACCATGCGCCCTTACACACTTACAAACACAAAAACCAATATTAGAAATTGCACATCAACAAGCCGACACCCGCACAACCCCCACACACCCCCCCAAAGGGGAGACGCCGGCGGCCACACGGTTGTCGCTCGCTAGATGCTCGCAACCACTATCCACAAATCAAACACCACACCCCACCACCAAAGCGGGGCGACAACCAGTCCCACCCGATCCGCAGACCAGGAAGAAAAGGGCTTGTTGCCTCAAAGCCCAATAGTGTGTCCAGTGATTCCCGCCGACGCCCGATCTCTCGATCCCCGCCGCCGACACGTTCGTTGCGCACCAGAACCGACACCCACTACAGGCACCGGCCCATCCATCGAATCGCCCAGAATCCGGTAACCCCACAATCTGCGGGCCGGCCCTGGGTCTCGTGGTGCTCCTTAGAAAGGAGGTGATCCAGCCGCACCTTCCGGTACGGCTACCTTGTTACGACTTCGTCCCAATCGCCGATCCCACCTTCGACGGCTCCCTCCCTGACGGGTTAGGCCACCGGCTTCGGGTGTTACCGACTTTCATGACGTGACGGGCGGTGTGTACAAGGCCCGGGAACGTATTCACCGCAGCGTTGCTGATCTGCGATTACTAGCGACTCCGACTTCACGGGGTCGAGTTGCAGACCCCGATCCGAACTGAGACCGGCTTTAACAAGGATTCGCTCCACCTCACGGCTTCGCAGCCCTTTGTACCGGCCATTGTAGCATGTGTGAAGCCCTGGACATAAGGGGCATGATGACTTGACGTCATCCCCACCTTCCTCCGAGTTGACCCCGGCAGTCTCTCACGAGTCCCCACCATTACGTGCTGGCAACATGAGACAAGGGTTGCGCTCGTTGCGGGACTTAACCCAACATCTCACGACACGAGCTGACGACAGCCATGCACCACCTGCACACAGGCCACAAGGGAATACCTATCTCTAGGCACGTCCTGTGCATGTCAAACCCAGGTAAGGTTCTTCGCGTTGCATCGAATTAATCCACATGCTCCGCCGCTTGTGCGGGCCCCCGTCAATTTCTTTGAGTTTTAGCCTTGCGGCCGTACTCCCCAGGCGGGGTACTTAATGCGTTAGCTACGGCACGGATCCCAAGGAAGGAAACCCACACCTAGTACCCACCGTTTACGGCGTGGACTACCAGGGTATCTAATCCTGTTTGCTCCCCACGCTTTCGCTCCTCAGCGTCAGTTACTGCCCAGAGACCCGCCTTCGCCACCGGTGTTCCTCCTGATATCTGCGCATTCCACCGCTACACCAGGAATTCCAGTCTCCCCTGCAGTACTCCAGTCTGCCCGTATCGCCCGCACGCTCACAGTTGAGCTGTGAGATTTCACGGACAACGCGACAAACCACCTACGAGCTCTTTACGCCCAGTAATTCCGGACAACGCTCGCACCCTACGTATTACCGCGGCTGCTGGCACGTAGTTGGCCGGTGCTTCTTCTGCTCCTACCGTCACTTGCGCTTCGTCAGAGCTGAAAGAGGTTTACAACCCGAAGGCCGTCATCCCCCACGCGGCGTCGCTGCATCAGGCTTGCGCCCATTGTGCAATATTCCCCACTGCTGCCTCCCGTAGGAGTCTGGGCCGTATCTCAGTCCCAGTGTGGCCGGACACCCTCTCAGGCCGGCTACCCGTCGTCGCCTTGGTAGGCCATCACCCCACCAACAAGCTGATAGGCCGCGGGCCCATCCCACACCGCAAAAGCTTTCCCCCACAGACCATGCAGCCCATGAGGTGTATCCGGTATTAGACCCAGTTTCCCAGGCTTATCCCGAAGTGCAGGGCAGATCACCCACGTGTTACTCACCCGTTCGCCACTCGTGTACCCCGAAGGGCCTTACCGTTCGACTTGCATGTGTTAAGCACGCCGCCAGCGTTCGTCCTGAGCCAGAATCAAACTCTCCAAACAAAAACCAACCGGACAAACCGGCAGAATTTCGAATCAGAAAAATCTGACCAAGCAACCAGTCAAAACTGGCACAACAAAAAAGTCACACCCCAACACGGGGGTATCAGAATGCGACAAAAACAAACAACAAACAAAAACCACCAAACACACTATTGAGTTCTCAAACAACAAACACCTGCGCCCAAAACCTTCGAACGGGCAACCCACCCAGCTTACTTCAACTGCATGGACTCGGTCAAATCGATGGGCTCCGGCCCGCTGAGCGGGTCCGTGGCGCTTCTGATCGTAACGCTCAGTGTACCCGTTCTATTTCCGCGCCCAGGCTCTGCAGGTCCTCGACGAACAGCGGATACCCGCGATCGATGTGGAAAACGTCGTGGACCTCGGTCTCCCCATCAGCGACCAGTCCGGCCAACACCAATCCGGCGCCGGCGCGGATGTCCGACGACCAGACCGGCGCGCTGGACAACTGCGGGATGCCACGCACCACCGCATGGTGGCCGTCGGTGCGGGCGTCGGCGCCGAGGCGGATCATCTCCTCGACGAATCGGAACCGCGCTTCGAACACGTTCTCGGTGATCATCGAAGTGCCGTCGGCGATGGAAGCCAACGCGATCGCCATCGGTTGCAGGTCGGTCGGGAAACCGGGAAACGGCAGGGTCGCGACATTGCACGCCTTCGGCCGCTCGTACTGCGCCACCCGGAAACCATTGTCATTCTGCGTCACGGTGGCGCCGACATCGTGCAGCTTGTGCAACACCAACTGAAGGTGCGCCGGATCGACACCGGTGACCGAGATGTCACCGCGGGTCATCGCCGCGGCGATTCCCCACGTCGCGGCGACGATGCGGTCGCCGATCACCCGGTGCTCGGTCGGGTGCAACTCCGGCACGCCGGCGATGGTCAGCGTCGATGTTCCAGCGCCCTCGATCTGCGCGCCCATCTGGTTGAGCATCTCGCACAGGTCCACCACGTCCGGCTCCCGCGCGGCGTTGTGGATGGTGGTGACGCCCTCGGCCAGGACGGCCGCCATCAGAATGTTCTCCGTCGCTCCGACCGAGGGGAACTCCAATTGGATCTCGGCGCCGCGCAGGTGGTCGGCGGAGGCGACGACACAGCCGTGCTCGATGACACACTCCGCGCCGAGTTGCCGGAGACCCGACTGATGCATGTCCAGCGGCCTGGAGCCGATCGCGTCGCCGCCCGGGAGCGCGACCCGCGCCCGCTTGCAGCGGCCGACGAGCGGTCCGAGCACGCAGACAGACGCCCGGAACTGACGCACCGCGGCGAAGTCCGCCTCATATTTCGGCTCATCGGGCGAGGTGATCCGAACCACCGATCCGTCGAGTTCGACGGTCGCGCCGAGGCCTCGCAACACCTCCGCCATCAACGGCACGTCGAGAATGTCGGGGCAGTTGGTGATGGTGGTGGTGCCTTCGGCCAACAGGGTGGCCGCCATGAGCTTAAGGACGCTGTTCTTCGCACCGGTGACGGCGACGGCGCCAGCCAACGGGTTACCGCCGGTCACCAGGAAGCGCTCACCCACGGCCACAGTTTAGAGCAGGTGGGCGGGGGTCCGGCCCACCCGGGCCGGTACGGTTCTCATCATGGGAGTGCACCTGACCCGCATTTATACCCGGACCGGCGACGACGGCACCTCGACCCTCAGCGATTTCTCGAGAGTCGAGAAGTCCGATGCGCGGCTGATCGCCTATGCCGATTGCGATGAGGCCAACGCCGCCATCGGGGTATCGGTGGCGCTCGGTAGCCCCGATGAACCGCTGCGCAGGGTGCTGACCTGGATCCAGAACGATCTGTTCGACGCCGGCGCCGACCTGGCCACCCCGATCGTGGAGAACCCCGAGCATCCTCCCCTGCGCATCACCGAGTCCTACATTGACCGGCTGGAGAAATGGTGCGATGAGTACAACGAGTCGCTGGCGCCGTTGAACTCGTTCATCCTGCCGGGCGGCACCGGGCTCTCGGCGCTGCTGCACGTCGCCAGGACGGTGACCCGGCGCGCCGAACGGTCGGCCTGGATCGCGGTGGGGGCGCACCCGGAGACGGTGAGCCCACTGCCGGCCCGGTACCTCAACCGGCTGTCGGACCTGTTGTTCATCCTGTCGCGGGTGGCCAACCCGGACGGTGACGTGCTGTGGCAGCCGGGCGGCCCCGGCGCGAAAAAGCCCGGGGCATAGGTTCTTCAGCGCTTTCAGACGGCGGGGCGCCGGGCCGTCGGGGACGGCCGGGACTCGACCCAGGATAGGAACGCGGTCAGTGCACCGCGGTCGAGTGCCATTTCATAACCGCGCGCCAGACCACCGGCGCCGTCTTGGAGTTCCAGCACCGTGACCTCCTCGGTCATGATGTCGAACTCGTCTCCACGAGGAGCGCGCCGGGACACGATGGCCAGACCGCGGCGACTCAGCCTGCGATCGGGCCACGGCCGCAGACTCGACAGCCGGTAGAACCCGGCTTCGTCACCGCGGTAGCGGATCACGCCATGACGCCAGCCGTGACCGCCCACGGCAGGAGTGTCACGCAGGATTGCGGGCGTACCGCCCTGCCCCAGTTTCCACAGTCGGAAGGTGAGCGCCACAACGACCAAGAGCAGAACACTGACGAGCGCGACCATGACCATCATCGACGCGCTCATCAGCGGCTAGTCGAGTCGGCCGAGCGCCCGCAGCCGGGCCCTGCCACGGGCAGCGGTCCGGGGGTCCTCGGAGGCTGCGTCCTGCTTGGCCTCGTCCTCGTCGATCTCCGATTCGAATTCGGCAGCCTCGGCCAGGATCTTCACACCTGCATCGGTCACCGACATGAAGCCGCCGTGAATGGCGATCCGAAGGTCGTCCTCGCCCTCACGTTCCACCCGCACCATCGCGTCGTCGACAAGCTGCGCCACCATCGGAATGTGGTGCGGCAGAATACCGATCTCGCCGGAGGTGGTGCGGGTGAACAGGAACGTCGCCTTGCCCGACCAGATCTTGCGTTCGACGGCGACGATCGCGACATCCAATTCAGCCATCTCACATCACCTTTCGAGGTCGAAACGCCGAAGTCACAGCGTGACGCCGAAGGTCTCGGCCTTCTTCGCCAGATCGTCCACGCCGCCGATGAGGAAGAACGCCTGCTCGGGCACATGGTCGAACTCGCCCTTGGTGAGCCGGTCGAACGCCTCGACGGTCTCCTTGACCGGAACCGTCGAGCCCGGCTGGCCGGTGAACTGCTCGGCGGCCATCATGTTCTGGCTCAGGAAGCGCTCGATACGCCGGGCCCGGTTCACCAGCTGCTTGTCCTCTTCGGACAACTCGTCGATGCCGAGGATGGCGATGATGTCCTGAAGGTCCTTGTAGCGCTGCAGGATCCGGATGACTTCCTGGGCCACCCGGTAATGCTCGTCGCCCACCACAGCCGGGTCCAGGATCGTGGAACTGGAGGCCAGCGGATCCACCGCCGGGAAGATGCCCTTGGAGAACACCGCGCGGGACAGCTCCGTCGTCGCATCGAGGTGTGCGAACGTGGTGGCCGGGGCCGGGTCGGTGTAGTCGTCGGCGGGCACGTACACGGCCTGCATAGAGGTGATGGACCGGCCGCGGATGGAGGTGATGCGCTCCTGCAGCTCGCCCATCTCGTCGGCCAGGGTCGGCTGGTAACCCACCGCCGAGGGCATGCGGCCAAGCAGCGTGGACACCTCGGAACCGGCCTGGGTGAAACGGAAGATGTTGTCGATGAACAGCAGCACGTCCTGGCCCTGCTCATCGCGGAAGTACTCCGCCATGGTCAGCGCGGACAGCGCTACCCGCATGCGGGTGCCCGGCGGTTCGTCCATCTGGCCGAACACCAGCGCCGTGTCCTTGAGAACGTTGGCCTCACGAAGCTCGACCCACAGGTCGTTGCCCTCGCGGGTGCGCTCGCCCACGCCGGCGAACACCGAGGTGCCGCCGAAGTTGCGGGCGATGCGGTTGATCATCTCCTGGATGAGCACCGTCTTGCCCACGCCGGCGCCGCCGAACAGGGCGATCTTGCCGCCACGCACGTACGGGGTCAGCAGGTCGACCACCTTCAGGCCGGTCTCGAGCACCTCGGTGCGCGGCTCGAGTTGGTCGAAGGCCGGCGGACGGCGGTGGATCGACCACTTCTCGAAGTCCTTGCCGTAACCCGGCTCGTCGAGGCAGTGCCCCAGCGCGTTGAACACGTGTCCCTTGACACCGTCACCGACCGGGACCGAGATCGAGGCACCGGTGTCGGTGACCTCGACACCCCGCACCAGACCGTCGGTGGGCTGCATGGAGATGCAACGCACCAGACTCTCGCCGAGGTGCTGAGCGATCTCCAGGGTCAGCGTCTTGGCCAGCGACCCGTAGGTGATCTCGGCGTGTAGCGCGTTGAACAGCGCGGGGACCGAACCGCGGGGGAACTCCACGTCGACGACTGGGCCCGTGACGCGAACCACGCGGCCGGCTTTGTCGTTGCTGCTGGTGGTGGTGTAGGAGCTGTCGCTCTCATGGATGACGGTCATGGTCCTCTTCGTTTCCTGGTGCCGTTTGGGTGATCTCTATTTGGCAAAGTCGGCGAGAGCGTTTGCGCCGCCGACGATTTCGCTGATTTCCTGGGTGATCTTGGCCTGACGCTCGCGGTTGGCCATCAGAGTGAGGATCTTGATCAGATCGTCGGCGTTGTCGGTGGCCGCCGTCATGGCACGCCGCCGCGACGCCGACTCCGAGGCCGCCGCCTCCAGAAGTGCGGCATAGATCCGAGTGGTGATGTAGCGCGGCAGCAGGCTGTCGAACAAGGTGGTCGCGTCGGGTTCGAACGAGAACAGGGTCTTGGGCCCGGTGTCGACCTCCTCGACGTACTCCACCACCATCGGGGCGATGCGGCGGGCCTCGGCGTTCTGGGACAACATCGACCGGAACTCGGTGAAGACGATGTGCAACTCGTGCGTGTCGATGCCGGGGAGCCCGTCGGGACCCGGACCGCCGCTTTCGTCGTCGTCGTAGCCGGCAAGGAACGCGCCCAGCAGAGTGTCGGCGATCTCCTGCGCCTTCTCGTAGGTCGGCTTCTCGGTGAACCCGGTCCACGCTTCGGCGATGTTCCAGTTGCGGAAGGTGAAGTAGCCCTGCGCTTTCCGGCCCACCACATACAGGATCGGAGTCTTGCCCTCCTGGCGCAGCATCGCGATCAACTGTTCGGCGCGGCGCAGCACGTTGGCGTTGTAGGCGCCGCACAGCCCGCGATCCGACGACAACACCAGCACGGCGGCACGCTTCGGATTCTTGTGCTCCACCAGCAGCGGGTGATCCAACGCCGCCTCAGCGGCCAGATCGGTCAGCATGTCGGTGATCTCGACCGAGTAGGGCCGGGCCGCCGCCACCCTGGCCTTCGCCTTGGCGATGCGTGAGGTGGCGATCAACTCCTGGGCCTTGGTGATCTTCTTGATCGCCGAGGCAGAGCGGATTCGTCCGCGAAGTTCGCGAAGTGTTAATGCCATCTACTTCTTCCTCGGGACGGACTTACGAACCTGAACGGTCTCCCTTGCGAGGTCGGATTCATCCAGCGGAGTGACGTTCTCTTCGGGGATCACCGAACTGCCGTCAGTCGTGGCGAAGCCGCGCTTGAAGTCGGCGACAGCGTTGTTCAGGGCCGTCTCGGTCTCCTCACTCAGCTTCTGGGACGTCCTGATGTCAGTGAGGATCCCGGAGTTCGCTCCACGCAGGTGCTCCAGGAACTCCGACTCGAATCGGGCGACGTCGGCGACCGGCACCGAGTCCAGTTGGCCCTTGGTGCCCAGGAAGATCGCGACCACCTGATCCTCGACCGACAGGGGGCTGTACTGCGGCTGCTTGAGCAGTTCCACCAGGCGCGCACCGCGCTCGAGCTGCGCTTTGGAGGCCTCGTCGAGGTCAGAAGCGAACGCGGCGAAGGACTCCAGCTCGCGGTACTGGGACAGGTCCAGGCGGAGACTGCCCGCAACCTCTTTCATGGCCTTGATCTGGGCGGCACCACCCACGCGGGACACCGATACGCCGACGTTGATGGCCGGACGCACGCCCTGGTTGAACAGGTCGGTCTCCAGGAAGCACTGGCCGTCGGTGATGGAGATGACGTTGGTGGGGATGTAGGCCGAGATGTCGTTGGCCTTGGTCTCGATGATCGGCAGGCCGGTCATCGACCCCCCGCCGAGTTCGTCGGACAGCTTGGCGCAGCGCTCCAGCAGCCGCGAGTGCAGGTAGAACACGTCGCCGGGGTAGGCCTCGCGGCCGGGTGGGCGGCGCAGCAGCAGGGAGATCGCTCGATAGGCCTCGGCTTGCTTGGTGAGGTCGTCGAACACGATCAGCACGTGCTTGCCGTCGTACATCCAGTGCTGGGCGATAGCCGAACCGGTATAGGGCGCAAGCCATTTGAAGCCGGGGGAATCCGAGGCAGGCGCGGCGACGATGGTGGTGTACTCCATCGCACCGCCCTCCTCCAGCACGCGGCGCACGCCGGCGATGGTGGTTCCCTTCTGGCCGATGGCAACATAGACGCAGCGGACCTGCTGGCTCGGGTCGCCTGTCTCCCAGTTCTGGCGCTGGTTGAGGATGGTGTCGACGCAGACGGCGGTCTTGCCGGTCTTACGGTCGCCGATGATCAGCTGGCGCTGGCCGCGACCGATCGGCGTCATGGCGTCGATGGCCTTGATGCCGGTCTGCAGCGGCTCCCTGACGCTCTGCCGCTGCACCACCGAGGGCGCTTGCAACTCCAGCGCACGCCGGGCGGTGGCGGTGATGTCACCGCGGCCGTCGATCGGCTCACCCAGCGGGTTGACCACGCGGCCGAGGAACTCGTCACCCACCGGCACGGAGAGCACCTCAGAGGTGCGCCGGACCTGCTGGCCCTCCTCGATCTTGTCCGACTCGCCGAGGATCACGGCGCCGATGCTGTGCTCGTCGAGGTTCAGCGCCACCCCGAGCACGCCGCCGGCGAACTCCAGGAGTTCCTGGGTCATCACCGAGGGAAGGCCCTCGACGTGGGCGATGCCGTCGCCGGTGTCGATAACAGTACCGACTTCCTCACGCCCGGTGCCCGCCTCGAAGCTCGAGACATAGCTCTCGATGGCGCCCTCGATATCGTGAGCGGAGATTGTCAACTCTGCCATGGCTTTTCGTCTTCCTGCCTTCTTGTCTTGAGGGAGTTCGTGGAGCTAGTCGGGCAATTTCGTCGCTGCAGCGGCCAGCCTGGATGACAGCGTTCCGTCGATGACCTCGTCTCCGACGGCGACCGAAAGACCGCCCAGCAGTTCGGGATTGACCGTGAGCTGCAGCGAGACGGGGGTGTGGTAGATCCGGGCCAGGAGCTCGGTGAGGCGGCGATGCTGGGTGTCGCTCAGCTCTGTCGCCGCGCTGACCTCCGCGACGACCTCGCCGCGCCGCGCAACGGCGAGTTCGGCCAGATCCTGAACGGCCTCGTCGGCCCGCTCACCGCGCAGCAGTTCCACGGTCTGGCTCAGTAGGGCAGCGACAGTCTGGTTGGTCCCGCTCGCCCGGTCCAGAACACCGCGCAG
>Ga0315291_10008785_pt1 | contig 12394 bp, 9 predicted proteins | sample YL17G12_20_MG_FD_203070 | JGI IMG/M metagenome (GOLD analysis project Ga0315291, IMG submission 203070) | Sediment microbial communities from Yellowstone Lake, YNP, Wyoming, USA - YL17G12_20 | ecosystem: Environmental > Aquatic > Freshwater > Lake > Sediment | place: USA: Wyoming | collected... | reverse complement strand
GCCTCCAGCCCGCCCGCGGTGACGATCCGCAAGGTCACGGTGTACGCGCCGTTGCTGTTGAATACGTGCACCGGCTGAGCGTCGCGCGACTGGCTGCCGTCGCCGAAATCCCAGTAATAGTCCAGCACCGTGTCGTCCGGAACCTGGCTGGACGTGCCGTCGAACTGCACGACGAGCGGCGCTGTCCCGCTGGTCGGGTCCGCGCCGATGACCGCCACCGCGCCCGTGCCCGCCGCGCGGATTTCGATGCTGGCGGCCCCCTGGTCACCGGCTTCGTCGGTCACCCAAAGCCGGACGACATACCGCCCGGGGTTCTGGAAAACGTGCGTGACCTCGACCCGGTCCGAGCCCGTGCTGTCGGCGAAATCCCAGGCGTAGGTCAGCGCGCCGCCGCTGAGCGAGCTGGAGCTGGCGGCCGAGAAGGCCACGCTGAGCGGCGCGTCGCCGGAGGTCGATGAGGTGGCAATCTGGGCGGTGACGGGCGATGTGTTGCCCGTTTGCGGCGTGGGGCAGCCGCTGACCAGCGCGGCACACAAACAGCAGAGGGCAATCATTCTCATGCGCGGATGCCTCCAGGCGACAGCGCGGGTGCTTGGTGGTCACGCGCATTATACGGGGGTGGGCGGGTGTCCGGCCACTTCGGCTGCTACGGGCGGGCTTGTAGCGTCGCCCCCCTGTGGGCGACGTAGACGTACTGCAAGGCGTCGCCTTGCCGCATGTGCAAAGCAGAGCTTTGCACTACGTCGGCCACGGGGGGCCGACGCTACTCGCCGGCCGGCGGCGCTGCTGCTTCCTCCGCGGCGATTTCCTGCTCATCCTCCGCCGGGGCGGTGTCGTCGGGCAGACCGCGGAGCGGCGACCCGATCCGCGGCCAACTGTCGAGGGTACGGCGGCGGGCCCGCGTCTTCGTCTCGGTGAGTGCGATGCGAACTTCACTAAAGGCCTTCTTGACGCAGGTGAGGGCCGCCTCGGCCGCCCGGCTCTGGTTGCGCAGCGACGTGACCTCGCACTCGTAGAACTGGCGCTGCTCCACCAGGCGTGCGTTCTCGCGCTCGATGTGGGCCAGTTGGACCTGGAGGTTCTTCTTCTCGTTGCGCAGCGTCTCGAGCTTGTCGTCCAGGGCCTCCTGCACCTGGACCAGCTCGCGGATGCGGTCCTCGCTGGCGCGCAGCGTGGTCTGAAGCTTGTTGCGTTCGGTCGTCGTTTCTTCCAGGGCGAGCTGGCTGTCCTGAAGCTGGGCCTGCAACGCCGTCCGATCGGAGAGCGTTTCACGCTGGGCCCGTTCCAGCTCTTCCACTTTGGTCGAAAGCAGCTTGGATTCCGAGCGCAGCCCGTCGCGCTCCTTGCCGACGGCCCACAGCTCATCGAGCTGCTTCTGGGTCGCTTTCAGATCGGCCTTCGCCCGGACACGATCCTTCTCGATGGCGAGGAGCTGTTCATTGGTGCGCTGGGCCCGCGCCCCCGCATCGGCGAGCTCCTCTTCGAGCGACGTGACCTCGCTGCGGATCTGCTCCAGCGCATCCACGCGCGTCTGGAGCGTGACGGCACGCCACTCCAGCTCCTGGCCGCGCTGATTGGCGACCTGGAGCTTCTCGGCCGTCTCGGTCAGCTCGCGCTCCAGCGTCTCGCGGATTTCCTGGTGGCGGTCGAGCTGATCTTCCAGCTCGTTGATGACGGCCAGCACGTCGTTCCGTTCATCGATGAACGTGTCCTGGAGGCTGCGCCGTCCGGCGGACCGCTCGCTCTCCGCGCTCGCGGCCGCCTTCTCGATCCGTTGCCGGGCCTCGTGCGCCAGCGTGCTGGCCAGCGCTCCTTGCGTGTCCGGGCCCGCGTCCGGCGGCGCGCTGCCGGCGACGGCGGTGCCGCTCGGGGTGGTCACCTTGCTGCTCTCCGGGGGGTCTCCATTCCGTCGTGTGCGCGAATTGCTCTTTTCCATAGCGTTCTCGTCCCTGATGTACAGCTTGCTTCTGCCCCAGCGGGGCGCTGCGGCGGCGCGCGCCCCGCGGCCGCGTGCTCCGCGGGCCTGGGCGCTTGTCTTTATCGGCGGGTGGGCGAGGTGCTCTTGACGGGCGGCGAGCCGCTATTCGAGCTGGAGGGAGAAACGCCGCCGGGCTTCATCGCGGCGTGGGCCGTATTTGCGGTCGGCTTCATGGCGGGAAATCCGCGTCACAATGAGCTCGCCCGCCTCCAGCCGCAGCGGGTTGCCGCGTTCGTCACAGTACAACAGGCTGGGGCGGTCGATGAAGCCGTCGCGCACTTCATACGCGTGGGCGGGGCCGTCGTACCCGCCAAGTTTGCGCTCTCCCAGCGGCCGCACCGTGTGGGCGACGAGCGCCCGCGTCTCGCCATCGTAAATGGCTGCGGCGAGCGGCTCGGGCGGGCTGTCACGCAGCAAGGCGGGCAGCAGGCGCACCCAGGCCTGGTCCAGATAAACGGGCCCGATGCGGATCGGCTTGCCGGCATCGGGCAAATCCACGTCGCGGCTGGTCGTGGTGCTCGCCAGCAGCACGTCCTTCTCGCGAATGACCTGGTCCGTCCGGACCAGGACTTCCTGGGACGGGAGGTCCGGCGGCGGAAGCTGGGTCTGCTGGTTCTCCATCAGCTCGCTTTGCAGGTCGAAGCTGCTGAACAGGTCGACCCGCGTGTGTCGCACGCTCCCGTCCTCGGCGAACCGCCACGAGCGCTCGCGTACGCGTACCCCGTCCTCGGCATCGCGCCGCGGCGCGTTCGGCCCACTGAACACGTGCTCCTCGCGGGTGATCCGCCGCGTGAAGTAACCGATCGGCTTGCCCGCCAGGGTCATCTCGTAGGTATATTCGGTCTCGTCCAGCGGCACTTTCGCGGCTTGCGCATGCAGCCGCGCCAACAGGGCCTTGCCGCGTTCGAAGGCGGGGGCCAGCCGGTCGACTTCTTCGGGATCGTAGTAGATGCGAAGTGAGCGGGCGATCTGGTCGAACTCGCGGCGGATTGGCTCGGCTTCGGGCTCACTGGTCAGGTTGCCGCTATAGATGAATACCCAGACCGTGCTCGGATCGAAGGGCACGCAGAGGTAGTGCGAGCGGGTGGTGATGGCCCCGAGCTTCGACGTGTAGCTCAGGATCGCGCCAGCCCGCGGGGGCAGCCGCCAGGTCTCCCAGTCCACGCGGGGCGAGTTGGTCAACTCCGCCGAGGCCTTGCCGAAATCGACGATCCAATCCTCGAACCGCCTCATCTCGAAACTACGAAAGACGATGATTTGGAGCCCGCGCCGGCCACCCGGCCCGTGACCGCGCAGCAGGCCGATCGAATCCTTGAACTGCTGAAAGCGAGTGCGGTCGTACTCCCAGCCGGCCGGCAATTGGAGCTCGAAGCCAAACGCCGGGTCGGCATAGCTCACGCTGGGCAGGCTGGTCGGCCCGGGTTGGGTGGGCTGGGTCGTTTGTCCTGCGGCAAGTCCGGGCAGCAACAGGGCGAGAGCGAACCGGGCGAGTGCCGCGCCAGTATACGCGCGTGGGTTCATCGGGCTGACCTCAAAGTTGTCGATTGGCGGCATTGTCGCAGGTTCGTTACGCTGCTCAACCCCTGATCGTAGTTGACGGCTGGGCCGGACCCAGACGGCCAGCCAGGAGTGCCGGCCTTGTTGCATGACCTGCTGAGCTTTGTGGTCCATCTCTCGTGGGCCGCCGTGTGGTTCTGGCTGCTCGGGCTGATCGGGCTGGTCTGGCTGCGGCGGCACTTGAACCTCAACCGCGCGAAGCAGGACCCGGTCCTGTCGGCGGCTGACGCGGAACAGGGTGCTGGGCCGTGGCCGCGGCTCTCTGTGCTCGTCGCCGCCAAGGACGAGCAGGGCAACATCGGGCATTGCCTGGCCGGGCTGCTGTCACAGGATTACCCTGACTTTGAGGTGATCGTGGTCGATGACCGGAGCACCGACCGCACGGGCGAAATCATTGACGAGGCGGCGGCTCGCGAGCCCCGCGTCAAGGCGCTCCACGTGCGCGAGCTGCCGGCGGGCTGGGCGGGCAAGAACCATGCGATGCACACCGGGGTACAAGGTGCGATCGGCGAGTACCTGTGCTTCACGGACGCGGACTGCCGTTTTCACACGCCGCGCCTGCTGCGCGCCGCGGTGCGCTATGCGCAGCGCAAGCAACTCGACTTTTTCTCCGTGTTGCCCGAGCTGGAGGCGCACACATTCTGGGAACGCGTCGTTCAGCCGCCGGCCGGCGCGATCATGGTCTTCTGGTTTCCGCCGGAGAAGGTCAACGACCCGCGTTCGCCGCGCGCCTATGCAAACGGCGCCTTCATGTTGCTGAGGCGCGCGGCGTACGACAAGCTGGGCGGACACGAGCAGTTGCGGACGGTGTTGAACGAGGACATGCACTTCGCCCGACAGGCCAAGCGCGTCGGGCTGCGCTTCGCCGTCCTTCGCGGCCGTGGCCTGTACAGTGTCCGGATGTATGTCGGCTTGAGACAGATCTGGCACGGCTGGAGCCGGATTTTCTACGGCTGCTTCGGCACCTGGCCGCGCCTGATTGTCAGCGCGATCTTCCTGTCCGTTTTCAGCGTTTCGCCGTGGGCTAGCCTGCTGATCTCACCGTTGGCTGGTCGGGCAGGTGTCGGCATCGCGGCGGCGGCGGCCTTCGCGATCGTGGCCCAGCAGACGGTGCTGCGACGGTTCTACCCCTTGTGTGGGATGCCGGCTGCTTGGGCGCTGAGCTATCCGCTCGGGGCAGCGTTGTGCCTGGGGATGACCTGCAATGCGATGACGCGCCTGGCGGGGGTACGGACCCGGTGGCGCGGCACGTCGTACACCGGGGGCGCCTGAGGCTAGCGCTCTGTCAATGCTGAACGGAGGGACAGGACACCCCCGCGGGCGCCACGGCTGTGTCAGCCGTGAAAGTAGAGACTTGTGGTCACGGCCGACACGGCCGTGGCACCCAAGATCCCTCAGGACACGTCTGACAGAGCACTAGGCGGGAGGCTGGCGAGGGGGGCCTGCGCGGCGTCTGCGCAATTCGTTGTCTGTAAGGAGTTTATGTTGCGCTACGGCGCGGTGCTTCCGTCACCGCTCCCGGCAGAAAAGTCGAAGGGCTGGCGAATTCGACTGGACTGCTGGGCAAACTCAGTCTATAGTTGTCTCTATGGTGGAAAGCTCCATATGTTGTGGTCCGTGTATTTCCAGGTCGGATCGCGGTTTCGCTTGACTTCCGGCCAATGTTAGGTTACTATTTGGACGAATAGGCTGCTAACACTGGCTTGAGGACGGCCAAGCAGGAACGCAAAGGAGTGCGTTGTGACCACGAAGCCTGAGCCGCGAGGTCGCATGCTGTGCGTGCTGGGACCCGGCGGGGACTTCCAGTGGGAGATTCGGGACGCTGGTCCACGCCTGCTAGCCCTGGAAGCTGCTCGCCTCGGCGACACGCAGCGTCGTCACCTATGCGACTGCCTGGCCAAGGAACTGGGGCTGGCCGGCGGGAGCGATTGGGCTGCCCGCGTTGCGGCCGCACGTGACGAGCGCGTCTGGGCCGCTGCCCACCGTCCTCTGCCTCCGGTGGTTTTTGGGTCTCTAAGCGCGTACCTGGCGGAGGAATACGATGGCGCGAACTACGACGAAGCGGCTGGGTTCACTTACGCCGAAGCAACTGCGCGTGCTCACCTTCATTCGGGATTACAGCAAGGTGCGCGGGTATGCGCCTACCATGCAGGAGCTGGCCGACGAGTTCGGCGTCAGCAAGGTGACCGTCTTCGAGCATATCGGCGCGCTGCAGCAGAAAAACTATCTGAAGCGTGCGCGGCACAAGGCACGCTCTTTGCGACTTAGCGCCCAGATCAACTTTCCCGACGAACGACCCACGCGCCTGCCGCTGGCCGGCATCATCGCCGCGGGCCACCCCATCGAGGCGATCGAGGAGCGCGAGGTCCTCGACCTCGAGGAGCTGTTTGTGTCGCCGCATGAGAGGTTTGTGCTGCGGGTGCGCGGCGACAGCATGATGGACGACCAGATTCGCGACGGGGATTTTGTGGTGGTGGAGAAACGGGAGACGGCCAGGAACGGCGAAACGGTGGTGGCCCTGCTTGAGGAGGGCGAGGCGACACTGAAGCGTTTCTATCGGGAGGCGGACGGCATCCGGCTCCAGCCGGCGAACCCGAGCTACAAGCCCATCAAACGGAAAGCGGTGCGAATTCAGGGCGTCGTGGTGGGCGTCGTGAGGAAGTACTAGAGCCGTTTCAGTTTGGGTGTAGCGGCCGAGCTCCGTCTCGGCCGTGGGCACCCGGAGAATTCTACGGCCGGGACAGAGCCCGGCCGCTACAGGGAAACTGAGTCCGGTCTAGCGAGGGAGGCGCGTAGTGCATCGCGGGCGTGATCGGCGCATGACGCCGCGCTGTGGCAGGCGCTGTTCAGGTACTGAGGAGGGCGTGTAGCTGTGCGGACGCCGCCGGACGACGGGTGGCCAGGTTCAGGTATAGGCGCCTGTACGCAGCGAGCATGAGCGGGGTGAAGAAGGTGCGGCGGGCGAGAGCGCGGGCCTGATCGGCCTGGCGCCGAGATTGCTGGACATTCTCGATGGCCTGCAACATTCGCCGGGCCGCATCCTTCGGGTCGTCGGGGGCGCACAACCACGCGGTCTCGCCGTCTACCAGCAACTCGGTGACGGTGGGGACCGAACTGGCGACGACGGGGCAGCCCGACGCCAGCGCGTTTGCCAGGCTGGCGATGGGGGCGTCGCCGGATGGCAGGTAAACCGCCAAGTCTGACGCGCCGAGGGAATCGCGCCACGGCATTGTGGGTGGCAGAGAGCGAATCACTCGCTCATGCCGGCACGAGACGGCCAGCCGCCGCGCACGCTCCGCGCCGGGGCTGGATGCCGGGATCATAAGACGCACCTCAGGACGAACCTTCTCCAACAGCAAGGCAGCCCATGTGGCGGTGAACGTGGCGGTTGGGCAGCTTGCCAGGGGCAAGGCGGCGATGACGATGTGCCGCTCATCAAGCTTCAACTGCCGTCGGACGTCGGCGCGGCGGTCGGGCCCGATTGGTGCGGAATCCGCGACGGCTGGCCGGATGAGAACGCAGCGCGCCTCTGGAACGCCGGCGCGGAAGAGCTGACGCTGGACCGCGCGGCTCTGGCAGACGAATCCGAGGGTGCCGGACCGCGACCACGCTGCGAGCAGGTGCGGCCTCATCCCGGGTTCGGCGTTGAGGACCATGGGGCGATGCGTTGCGGCCAGCGGGAGGAACGCTTGGGCGGCCCCCGGGGACCAAGCGTGGATGACTGCGGGTCGGCGAGGCGTGAGTGAGGTGCACCTCTCCAACTTGCGGCGTAACGCCAAGCCCAGGATCCAGTGGAGGAGCGGTGGAGCATTGGGCGTGATGGCATGGGGCGTGGCGTGCGGGCGTCCGCCGCCCTTACCGACTGGGATGACACGCTGGGCGATGCCCGGGTCCGGGTGCTCGAGGATCAGGCGGAGGGCGTCCCTAGCTTCCGCCGATATATCGGACGCGACCAGATGGAGAACTAGTACGTCGTGCGCGCTCATACTGGCGGACTCGCTGGTGCTGAGGTTCTCGGACTATTGTAAGGACTACCCCCCTGCTAGAAAGCGCTCCGGGCCTACGGCCCGGTGGGCGGCTCAGGCGGTCTGTTCCTTGGGGCCCTGCTCCTTCATGCGAATCGTGCCACGGATCCTCTTTCCCGACATCGACTGCTCGTTAGGGTCGGCCGCGGGCATGCTGATAACCCGCGGCTTGGCGGGGACCGCATCGGCCGCGGCTTCCTCCTCCGGCACGGTCAGCCAAGTCAGAATGCTGTCCTCGAGGCTTTGCTGGCGCGGAACCTCGAACTTCTCGCCGCAGCGTTTGCAGCGCGCCGTCCGCCCCTGCGCCTCGACGGGGAGCCGGTACTTGGCCCCACAGTGCGAGCAGGCGCATTTGATGGTTTCAGCCACGGCTCACCTCGTTCGCGCTGCGTGCACCACAAACCAAGATGCACGCTGTGCCCAGGCAGCACACGCGTCGCCTCAGACGGACAACCCGACTGTCGGCTGAGTATAAAGCGTATGAACGAGATGAGTGAGAAGACTGCATTTCGGGAGCCCAGCTCAGCCAGCGGGCTCCACCATCATCCTATCGCCCAACGGGCGTCCCGGCAAGAGAAAACCCGGACCCGCTTACGGACGGCTCCATTCGGAGCAGCGGAGACAAATCGGGAGCGCTTCCAGGCCCTGTCGCTCGTGCGCCTCACGGACCCGTCGCAGAGCTTCGCCGCGCCAAATCTGGCGGAGCGGTTGCTTGATCCAGTCACCAAGGGAAACGGCCCCGCGGATGTCCTGGGCGCATAATGGGACGCTTCCGTCGGCCAGCAGCGTCAGCCTGGTTGCCAGTCGGCGACAGAATTCGCGGACGCTCGGCGTCGTTCGCAGCAGGGTGTCCGGCGGAAGCTCCCCGCAATAGTCGTTATAACCGTGGAGCAACGCGCTGCCGATTTTCTCGATCCAATGGTCGTAAAACCTGTCCATTTCCTGAATTGTCGCCGCGCAGCGCGTCATGCTGCACACTACGATCGGCTGGGGCGATTCCCGTTCCCGGCGGGCATGCTCGAGCCGCTCGACGTTGGCGACGACCTGGGCGAATCGGTCCGCACCGTGTACGTGCTCGTAGGTGCCCGCAGTATGCGCGTCAAGCAGCACCTCGACAACGTCGACCTTGTGCCCGAATAATGCGTCCAGATTCTCGGTGGTAAGGTCGACCAGCGGGGTTGCGACGCCGAGGCCATATACGCCGGCCGATCGCAGCAGCCGGCACGCCTGGGCGAACTGGGGATGCTGGAGGGGGTCGCCGTGCCCGCCCAGGAAAACCAGGCGATCGTCATAGGCGGCAAGCTCCTCGGCTAGCCGTGCGACCGCGGCCAGATCGGCAATCTCACGCCGCGGTACGCGGTCGCCACGTGGACGAAGCGTGGAATGAGGCAAGGGGTCCGCGGTCGTAAGCTCCAGCTCGATCTCGGTGGGTAGGGGCCCGGCGCGGTCGTGCCCCGGCGCGGCCAACCAGTGGCAGAGGTCGGCCGCTGCTACGTCTTCGCCGAGTTCGCGCAGCGCCGCTTCGAGCAGCTCGCGCGACCGCCGCGTGTCGCCGGTGAGACGCGCGGCTGTGTGCACCACGTGCGTCGGCGCGTGGAAGCAGGCCGGCCGGTTGATCGGATCCGACTGGGCCAGCTCCGGACGATAGGACAGCAACAGCCCGACTGGGATGTTGCATTCGAGCACGTCCGCGAGCGCTTCGCGACGCACGATGGCTCCGCTGAGGCCCGGCGGCGTCTGCGCGAAGGTCATCTTGCTTTCGTGCTCGTTCGCCTGCGCGTGCGCCAGCATAGCGCTCGCCAGCCCGGGGTCGAACACCGGTTGATGGCCATCGAGGCACAGGATGCCGTCGCATTTGCAGTGATTGAGCAGGGTGGCCGCGGCAGACGGGTCGATGTACTCGTCAAACCACGTGCTGCCGACCAACCCGCCACGCCACGAATCGAGATTCCACTTCCGGGCGGTCGTGAGGAGCGTCCGGCGGTTGTAGGGGGTGGTGTCGAGCGGGACCAGGTCGATCCGGTTTTCGAGCCCGGCCTCGCGGAGGGCGTGCGCAGCGGGCTCACCGTCGCGTGGACGTACGAACAGGCAACGGCGCGTAAGGCCGTCGACCTGCGTGAGTCGTCGCATGGTGTGCGCGAGGATCGTGCGTGCGCCAAGCCGGGTGGTGAGCTGCGACGGGTTGCCATTTGGGGCAAGCACGAAGTCGGCGAAGATGGCGCCTACGATGTTCAATGCAGCCGCTCCCGGGCCCGCTGCAATGCTTTGGGCAGCATCTGGAGCAAGAAGTCGCACCCGTCGATGAAGGCGGCAACGTATTCGCGATCGCGGGACAGGCGGCGGCGGGCCATTTCGCACGTCTCGCGGGATTCGTCGCTGATGGCGCGGTCCGCCCGCAACCGGCGCAGCTCGGCCCGTTGGGATACCTGGCTGACCAGGTCATAGGTTCGCTCATTGCGTTGGACGCGGCCGCGCAGCTCGTCGACCCGCCCGACGAGCCGGTTGAACTCGGCGGGGCGCTCCACCAGGCCGGCCAGCCTGCCGAGCAACTCCTGGGTCTCGGTCGCGGTGCGTTTCATCTCGCGGAGCTCCGCGATCCGCTCTTCGAGCGCGTGAAAAGCCGGTTCCAGGCCGGCGGGCTGGGGTCTGGCGCCGTCAACCGCCAACAAAGCGGCCGGCAACGGGCGGGCGCAAAAACGCTCAGCCGCCTCGTGCAGCGTCATCACCTCGGTGCCGGCCAGGCGCAGGCCGCCCTCGCAGGCGTGAATGACCCGCGTCGCGGTGGCCAGGAAGTCCGCCTGGAACTGCTCGGCGTAGGTGAGCATCTGGTCGTCCGTATAGGCGTCGCACCCGTGAATGTCCTTGACCGGCCGCAGCACGGCCCGTGACCGCACGATCCGCTCCCACTGCTTCATCTCAATGGTCTGGAAGCGGCTGAGCTCGGGCTGCCAGATGCGCTCGAGGGGCGTGCCCGGCGGGTAATACAGCCCTTCGCTGAACGAGAGGTCCTGGCCGACCAGGATCACTGGGTCGCAGCCGAGGTATTCGGCGAGATAGAACGCCAGGTGGGCTACCGTGCTGCCGGCGCGCAGGCCGGCCCGGAGCGGGGCGGCGTTCTGCAACAGGTCCTCCAGGAAGTGCGAGCGCAGCATGTGTGTCCGGCCATGGAAGGCGTCGGGGACCTGCCAGGTCACCTTCGATTCGGCGACCAGGATCGTGCCGCCGGTATCCTCAATCCCCCGGAAAAACTCGGCGGACAGCTCGTGGTAGTCGAGGCTCGTGACGAAATGGGGCACGACGCCGCGGGCCAGCAGCGTTTTCAGGACCGTTTGGACAGCGATGAGCACGGCCTTGTTCCGCAAGCCGGCGAGTTGATCGACGTTGCGGGCCAGGGATGGTCCGGCGGCCACGATGATGGCCGGCCAGCCGGCCGCCCGTCGGGCGAGAATCTCGATGCCCGGCTGCGCGAGGTAGGTTGGCAGATTGAAGGCGGCGTTCTGGCAGGTGAGGCGGGCGTTCCGCACCACGGAGACCATCTGGACGCGCGCGTACGAGACAAAGTCGCGCAGCAAGCCGCTGATCTGACTTTGGAACTGGAGATGATAGCGACGCATCGTGGGGGAGTTGATAAAGTGGAGCCCCAGCATCAGCGGCGTCATGATCGGGCGCAACCGCTCGTGCAGCTTGGACTTATCCACCGCGGTCAGAAAAGTCAGGCGCCGCTCACGCAGCGGCCCGGACAGGTCGGTCACGCAAAACGCCGTCTTGATCAAAGCCAGATCGTCCTCGGCGATGATCAAAAAGGGCCGGGAGAACTGGCGCTCGATCTCGGCGACGCAATACCCGAGTCCCAGGCCGCCGATCAGGAAGCACAAGTTCTCCAGGTTTTCGTCGGGCCCATCGGCGTCGCCTGCCTCGCGTCCCTGGGTCTGATTTCGGACCAGCGTGCGGGCTTCTTCGACGGGCTGGTAGCGGCTGTGGGTGTAGATCGGCTTGCCGTCGTCAGCGGTCAGGCGCACGGTCACGTGGCCGTCGCGCGTGGGCTCAAGGGGCAGCGTGCGCTCAAACGGCACGGCGTCAATGGCGGCAGCCAACTCGGGATCGAGCGTGTAGAGCGCAGCGAGATTCTCCAGATAGCAATGCAGGTGATCCGCCAAGCCGGTCGCCGGTGCCGCAGTCGGCTCCATGCACGCACTTGTGCGCCCGGCTTGGGTCCTTGTCAACGAGCGGCGGCCGGGCAGATCCTCGAAAACGGGTTCGGCAGAAACGGTTGCGGTCGTTGCGGGAGCGATTTCATTGCCTGCTTGGTCTAAAGAACCGGAGTTCTCGGGGCCGATAGTGGAAGGCGGACAAGTGCACCCGCACGAGGGGCGGACGCAGACCGGGTGCCGTTTGCCCCTTGTGAGAGAGCAGTTCGAGTACCTCCTATTCAGGAGCGACCCATGCACGCAGCGGTGGCCACACGGACGATGGCTGGGCAGGAGAGCGGACCGCGCGCCGGGGTGGCGGTGCCTTTCGACGCGATCACTTCAGCCGGTGCGTACGTCTGCAACTGGAGCGGACATTTGCTCCGCGTGCCGGAGCACAGCTTGCTGCCCGGCGGGCCGTTGGCGCTGAACCTGGTGGGCGGGGAGCCCCTTACGGTGACCAAGATCAGTGACGACCCGGACCTGCCGCTGGCGGAGGCCCGCGGCCTGGCCGGGTCATACGGCGTCAGCGTCGGCTTCTGAATGAGCCGTCCGGTGCGAGCTGCGACAGCGCGCGCCGCATTCACTCGTCGGGCGGTCGTGAATTGTCGGTCTCATTTGACTTCCGCTGTGTAGTGTGGAACACT
>Ga0315291_10008784_pt1 | contig 12395 bp, 3 predicted proteins | sample YL17G12_20_MG_FD_203070 | JGI IMG/M metagenome (GOLD analysis project Ga0315291, IMG submission 203070) | Sediment microbial communities from Yellowstone Lake, YNP, Wyoming, USA - YL17G12_20 | ecosystem: Environmental > Aquatic > Freshwater > Lake > Sediment | place: USA: Wyoming | collected... | reverse complement strand
CGAGGTTTGAGGCGGCGGCCTCGTCGGCGGGAGCGGAAGCGGCCGAGCCTGCAGCCGCTTCCGCTTCCGCTTCCGCTCCCGCCGACAAAGACGTTGACGACACCGCCTCCGAGGCCGAGGCCGAGGCCATCATCTCCTCGCTCGCCGCGGCGGTGCACCTCCACGCCCCCGAGGCCGTTCCCGAGGACTCGTGGCCCCTGCTGGTCCGGAGGGCGAGGAGGGGCGTCGCCGCCGCGACGGCGGCCGCCGAGGCCGCGGCGGAGGCCGCCGCTGAGGCCGCCGCCGGGGCGGCCCGCAGGCTCGCGGGCCCCGCCGGCGCCGACGCACCGCTGGCTGCGGCCGTCGAGACCTTGCGCAGGCTCTCTGCGGGAGGCGGAGCCGCGGCCCTGGCGGCCCGGAGGGCGGCGGCGGGGCCCGTCGCGCAGGCGCTCGGCGCGAGGCCGCTCCGAGGGCCGGCCGCGGCCGCCGCCGCGGCCTGGGGCCTCTGCTTGGACTCGCAGCTTCGCGCCCGGGGAGGCCGAGGAGGCAGCGCCGGCGCCAAGCACGCTGCCGTCGTCTGGAAGCAGTCCCCCGCCGGGGCGCAGAGGGACGCGCGCGCCGAGGCGTGCAGGCTCGCGCTGGCCACCGGTAGCATCTCCGCGCTCGCCGCCGCCGCCGGCGGGGGCGCCGCCGCGACGGCCGCGGCGGCCTGGCGCGCCGGCAGCGACGGCGGCGAAAGTTTGTCGTCATCTGCATCTGCTCCTCTCCTCCGCCCGCTCTGGGAGGCGGCCGGTGCCGCGCTCCTGTCTGTTTCCACTTCTTCTTTGTCTTCTCCTTCTGCTGCTGCGTCCTCTTCTGCGTCGGACGAAGAGGCCCTCGCGGCGGTCGTGGAGGCGGACGCGTGGGGGGAGGAAGGGACGGGCGTCGACGGCGTCGGCTCCGCGCTCGCCCTCGCGCTCTGCGGGAACGGAACGTCGTCTTCGAGCAGCAGCAGCAGCAGCAGCAGCAGCAGCTCCTCCTCGCTGTTGCGCTCCGGGGCGCTCGCTCTCCTCGCGTGCCCGCAAGTCCTGCTTCGTCTCGCGGATCCCCCTCCTCCGCGCGCGGAAGACGACGACGACAGCGCTTTCGACCTCTCGGATTCCAGCAGTGACGACGACGACGACAGCACTCGAAGGAGAAAACCCGCGTCTGCGCCGGCAACTGCCTCCTCGGCCGCGGCTGCCGCCGCCGCCGCCCTCGAGAAAGCCGCCGGCGTCCGCCCCGAGCTCGCCGCCGCCCTCGTCTCCCGCCCCGCCGCCACGTCGCTCACCGAGAGCAGCAGCGGGGAAGCCAGGGCGGCGGCGACATCTCTCCGGCTCCGGTTCCTCTCCGCCTGGGCGCTCGCGCTCGCGCGCTGCGAGGCCGCGGCACCCGGCAGCGCCGAGCGGGGCGCGCTCGCGGCTGCGCTCTCCGAGGCCGAGTGCGTCGATGTCTCGAGCAGCAGGGGGCCCTTCACGTCCAGCTCGAGGAGCTCCGCGGTGTCCGCGCTGCTCGACCTGGTCGCGACGAGGTGGCTGCCGCTCTCGGAGGGGGATGGAGACGGGGAGGAAGGGAGCTCGAAGAAGAAGAGGAGCAGGGCCAAGGCCGCGACTCCCGCGACCGCCGCCGCCGAGGCTGCTGCTTCCCGCGCCGCAGGCGCGACGACGTCCGCTTCGTGGACTCTGAGTCACTCGCTGCGCTCCTTGGCGGCAGCCGCTCTGGACTCGACGGGGAAGAAGGAAGAAGAAGGGGCGGCAGCGAGGAAGAAGAAAAGGCCTCGCCGCCGTTCCAGCAGCAGCAACAGCAGCACCGAAACCCAAAACCGCCTGCTCGCCGTCGCCGTCTTCCGGGCCTGCCTCCGCCTCCTCCCGGCAGCCTCCCGCGACTGGTTCGGAGGGCTCAGGCACAAGAGGCTCCAGGCGCGCGTCGAGGGCTACACCGTCCGGGTCGAGTCGCCCTCGATCATCCGGGGCGAGCTCGCCGGCGCCGCCTCTGCCGGCGCCGCTCCTCCTTCGAGCTCTTCTTCCTCTTCGTCGTCCTCGTTCCAGGTGAAGACCAACGCCGCCATCCGGGAGGCCGTCGCGACCCTGCAGGTCGAGGACGGCGTCGCCGTCGAGCTCGCGGTGGCGCTGCCGCGCTCGTGGCCGCTGCGGCCGGCGACCATCGACGCGCGCACCGCCGCGGGCGTCTCGGACGCAAGGGCCAGGCGCTGGCTCCTCTCGGCGTCTGCGCTCCTCCGCATCGGCGGCCTCGGGTACGCGTCTTCGGGAGGGAACCTGGCACCCGAGGGAGGAGGCGAAGGGGGGCTCGGCGCCGCCCTGAGGCTCTGGCGCGCCTCCGTCTCCAAGGAGTTCGAGGGCGTCGAGGAATGTCTCATTTGCTACTCTGTCGTGCTCGCGTCCGCCGCCGCGGCTGGCGGTAGTGGCGGGAATTCCGGTGCCGGGGCGCTGCCGCGGAGGGCGTGCAAGACCTGCGGGAAGAAGTTTCACGGCGCGTGCCTATACAAGTGGTTTAGGAGCTCCGCAAGGGCCGCGAGCTGCCCGCACTGCCAGAGCGACTGGAGTTAGGAGGAGGAGAAGAGGAGTACTCTTTTCCCGTTTGTTTCGGTGTCACTTTCGAAAAAAAGATTGAAAAGAAAGGCATCGACTCTCTCCTCTTTTCTTTTACTTGCTTCTTCATTTCGATCCAAAAACTGCACGACTGCCTCTGGCTGCCTGTCGATCGCACACTTGACAACAGAGAGAAGCGAAGAGACCTTGATCGGAGACTGGACAAATTAAAAAGAAGCGGTTCAACAAGTCAACCCATCGTCGAGTAAACAGGCATCGATTGCTCTCTCGTTCTCTTCTTGCTCTTTCCTTCTTGCTTTCCGTGTCTCCACATGTGGCGGGGCAGGTCTGAGTGGAATCCGGGACTGATCGTTGCGCAGATCGTCGCGATTCAGGCGGCGTTCTATTCGAGCCTCGGGGCGCTCCTGATTCTGCTCGTCGGTAAGGGGGAGAGAGATGCTTGATGATGGACGTCGGCGGCGGCGAAGAAACGAGACCTTCTCGACCTCGAGGAGACCAACGACCAACTCCCTCTCTCACCTCCTCTTTCCGCTTCCGCTTCCCTCCCACCCCTCCATACACTTCAAGGCCCTTACACGGACCACCTCTCCCTCGACCACGTCTTCTCCTTCAAGGCCCTTGACTTCCGCTCCTTTGGCAGCTGGATGACCGCTCTCTCGCACCTCGGCGCTGCCGTCGCCTGTGCCGTCGCCGTCGCCGCGCTCGTGGAGCGGGCGAAAAAGTGCCTCGACTTTGCCTCGACCGCGTATGCTTTGCATTTTGTGGCGTGCTGCGTCGTAGGGGGCTTCCCTCGCGGTGGCGGCTGGTGGCTGGTGAACGCGGGGGGCTTCGCGGCGGCGGCGCTCTCGAGCGAGTACGTCTGCCTGCAGAGGGAGATGGCCGACATCCCCTTGGGGCAGGCTTTGAGGCGAGCCGCGGCCGCCGCGGCGCAGGGAGGCGCCGCGGGGCTGGCTGCGGCCAAGGCGGCGGCGACAGGAGTGGGCGGTGGCAGCAATAACGGTGGCGGTTCGGTGGAGCTTTCTTCCGTTTCGGCGTCTCCGGCGGGCCCTGGCTCTTCGGCGACGGCGACGGCGCCGGGGAGCGGCAACCGAGGTCGCTCATTGCTCCCCGTCTAGATCGCTCACATCTTTCTATCGTTGTCCATCTTCTTTCGTTCTTCTTCAAGTACTTGCAAAAACAGAAAAAATGAAACCAAAACAATAACAAAAAAGATGTTATCTAGCTCCTCGCGCCGCCGCCGCGGGCCAAGTCGTTCCTCGCCTTGGCGGCCCGCGCCCCCGTGCCTCCGGCGGCCAGGCACCACGGCGCCAGGTAGGGCGACGCGGAGACCGCGATCGGTTTCCTGTCACTGTCGTAGTCGCCGCCGCGTCGAGCGGTGGAAACGGCGCCGCCGGCGGCGGCGGCGGGGACGACCCCCCCGGCGAGCAGCGCCGGCGGCAGCTCGAGCGAGGCGTGCCCGACCTGGACGGCGACAATTCCGGCGGCGGCGGCCTCCGCGGACCGCAGTGGGCACAGCAGGTGGACGAGCCCGCGCCTGCCGTCGACCCCGCGTACGAGGGCGAGCGACACTATCGGGGAGGGAGTCGCCGGGGAGTCGAGAAAGTCGGCCTCTCCTTCCTCTGCTAGTCCCTTCCCGGCCTCCGCGGCCGTTGCGAGCGCAACGACGGAACCGTTCAGCGCCCGCAGAGCGTTCGAAAAACTCGAGGGCCGCTCTCCCAGGAACTCGAGCCGGACCGACGAGAGCGGGAGGACCATTGGGCGAGCGGCGGCAAGGGCCGCCGGGAGGAGGAGGACGTCGGCGGCGACGGAGGAGGAGAAGCTCGGGGGTTCTCTCCCTCCTCGTTCTCGCTCTCCTCCTCCTCCTTCGGCGACGACGTCGTCGTCGTCGTCGCAGCAGTCGTCCGCCGCGGCGCTCTCGACGCAGGAGCGGGCAAAGGAGAACCACGATGCCGTTCGAGCATCTGCGGCAGAGTACCTCGTTGACGCGGGAGTCGTCGGGATAATGCCCTGGAAGAGGGAGGGCGGCGCCGCCGCGGCGTCTCCGTGCTCGGCGCCGCAGTCTTCGGCGTCGTTGCCGCGCATCCTGCTGCCGCTGCTGCTGCTGCCGCCGAGTGCCGGGAGCTCCACGACCTCCAGAAACGGAGGCAGGCACCCCCCTTCGAAGAGCTCGAAGACCGCCGGTGCGTCCCTCTCGGCGTTGCCCGTCGAGAGCCTGACCACGTGCGTGGGCCGCGCCGCGGCGAGTGCGGCCCGCAGCAGGTCGAGCCCGGCGCCGCGGACCCATCCGGGCGAGTTGACGACGAGCGGCGGCCAGCTCCTTGCCCTTTTCCCCTTGCACTGTGCCTCTCCGCCGCCGCTCTCGACGCCGCCGTGCTGCCAGTGCCAGCCCAGAAGGCAGGCAGCGACGGCACAGGCCCTTTCTGGGTCGCTCGCGGGGGACAGCGCGCCCAGGAAGTGGGCTCGGGCGGGCTGCCGCCGGACGGCGCCGGCGCCTCCCGCCCCCGTCGCGCGGGCGCTCGGCCCGCCGCTCGCGAGCAGGGGCCGAGACACGTGGCTCAGCGAGGCGAGCCCCGGAGGCGTCAGCTCGGGCTGCCCGCAGTCGACGTCGCACCAGGCGACGACGGGGGAGAAGGCCGGAGCAGCGCCTCCCGTCGAGTCGTTCTTCGCGGCAGCAGCAGCAGCAGCAGCAGCGGCGGCGGTCGAAAACGAGCTCAGGAGCTCGTTCGTCAGCAGGCGCGCGAAGGAAGACTTCCCCGAGTTTTTGGGCCCTATGACGACGACGGAGGGTGGCCCCCCGCCGGCGGCGACGCTCGCCCGCGCGCCGCCGGCGATGGAGGCCGCCGCGGCCCTCCAAGAGGCCGGAGGCGGAGGGGGCAGGCTCGCCGTCGCCGCTGCCGCTGCCGCTCCGCTTTGCTGAGGGAAGGCGCGCGAGACGGGCGGCGGTGCTGCTGCTTCTTCGTTGCGATCTTTCGGGGCCGTGACCGCGACGCGACAGCTGCGCGCGGTCAGGGGGACGTCCCCCGGCCCGAGCGGCGCGGCCTCGAGCCTGGCGACGACGCCGGCCGGGACGGCGAGGTGGTCTGGGGGGCTTCGCTTTCTCGGCGACGGCGACAATGCTGCAGCGTCATCGTCGCCTTGTTTTGCGCTCTGCAGCCTCCAGCCGTGGCACCACGCAGCGCCGGACGTCGCCTGAACAATCGCCGGACCGGTGACGAACAGCGGGAGATTGGCGTGGAGGTCGTGCGAGGAGGTGGAAGAAGAGACGGAAGTTGATGCGGCGGGAGGAGCGTCGCCTGCGGCGTCGCCAGCGGCATCGGCCCCGACGACGGACGGTGCCTGGCCCGCTGCGCTTGCTGGCCCCTTGGTGTCTGCCAGTTCACCTTCCGGTATTCGTCGTTTCTTGCGAGAGGGCATCTCGGGGAGAGAGGGCGCCTCCTCGCCCGCACGATTTTACTAGAAAGAAAAAAGAAATGAAACAGACTGACAGATTCTTTTACCCGGCAACACGGCCCCTCTCTTTCTCCTTCGTTCTCTCTCCCCCCTCTCCCTCACTTCCCACCTCCGCCGACGCTCGCGCCAGCGCCAGCGCCGCCGCCGCTCCCCGGCGCGATCGGGAACATCGCCACGAACGCGTCCCTCCCTCCCGACGCCAGAAGCCCGCGGTACGGGTGGAACGCCAGCGCCCCCACCGCCCCCGGCCTCGCGCCCAGCAGCGGGCCGTGCGCCCGGACGGTGCCCGCGGGCGCGCCGCCGGCGTGCCAGAGCTTGACGACGGACGCCGTCGTGCCCGTGGCGAGCAGCGGGGCGTGCGGGTGCGCCGCGAGGGCCGTGAGCCCCCCCGCCGAGTGCGCGGACAGGACCGCGGCGACGCCGGCGGAGGCGCCGGGGCGGAAGGGGGAGGGCGCGGCGGCGCCGCCGCCAGGCGAGCGCACGTCGACGAAGGCGAGCTCGCCGCAGGCCGCCGCGGTCACCAGGGCGTGCGGGGAGCCCCCCGACAGCGAGGGTGCCGCGAGCCCGACGAGCGCGGCGCCGGCGTGCGGGCGCAGCGACAGGACGCAGGAAGGCGCCGAGGAGGAGGAGGAGGAGGAGGACGAGAGGCGGGCGTCGAGGAGCGCGAGCGAGCCGTCGGAGAGAGCGGCGGCGACGAGCGGCGGGCCGCCCGTGCTCGAGTCGAGCGCCGCAAGCCTCGTGACGACGGCGGCCGCGCCGGCGCCGCCGCCGCTGCCGCTCCCCACGAGCGTGCCTATCCGGCGCTCCGACGCCAGCGACCAGACGGCGACGCGGCCCCTCGCCGACCCGCCGCCCCCCGCGGCGTAGAGCAGGCCCCTCCGCTCGTCGAGCGCGAAGGTCGCCGGGTCGAAGCGGAGCCCGCCGGCCGCGTTGGCGAAGCCCAGCCCGAAGCCGCCGCCGCCGCCGCCGCCGCCTCCGGCGCAGGCGCCCAGGGAGGAGGCGGAGGAGAGCGCGGCGAAGGAGCCGGAGGGAGAGGCCCCTCGGACGACGCCGACGCCGCCGAGGCCGTCCCCGCCGCCGGAGGCGCCCGAGCCCGCCGCCCGCTCCCGCGGCGCGGCCTGCCACGCCGTCGCGAGCCGCTGCGCGCCGCGGAACGACCAGTCCCGCCACACGCGCACGCAGCCGTCGCAGCCGCCGGCCAGCAGCACAGACGCGTGCGTCTCGTTGAGCAGGAAGAGCGAGGGCGGGGCCCCGCCGGCGGAGGCGGCCGCGGCGGAGCGGACGGCGGCCGCCGCGGCCGCGGCGGCGGCGGTGGTCGCCGGCGCGCCCGCCGCCGCCGCCACGGCCGTCCCGCCGCCCCCGCCGCCCCTCCCGCCGGCGCTCCCGCCGGCGCTCGCCGAGGTGTCCGACCCGTCGAGCGCGAACGCGTTGACGAGGCGCGCCGCGGCCGGGTCCGCGTGCTCCGCGGAGCTGCTGGGCGCCCCTCCTCCCGCCCCCCAGCCGGAGGTCGAGGAGCCCGAGGAAGAAGAGGAAGAGAGAGAGGAGTAGACGCGCAGCACGCCGTCCTCCCCCGCGGCGGCCAGCGCCGGCCTGAAGGGGTGCAGCGCGAGCGCGTCTGTGCCCTGGACGCCCGCGGTCTCGATGCAGACGACGGCGCCGTCGGCCAGGCGCGCCCCGCGAGAGTAGGCGGTCGCGCACGCGGCCAGGGCGGCGGCGCGGTCGCGGCGGCGGGCCGCGGTGAGGGCAGCGTCGCGCGGCGACGCCGACGGCGAGAGGTGGTGGTGGAACGACGGCGACGGCGAATGAGCATATGCCGCCTCCGCGCCGGCCCTCCTCGCCGCCAAAAAGGCGGCCGCCGCGGTCCTGATCCCACGAGGGACTCCCGCCCAGCCTGCGCCGTCGCGAACCAGCATGGGCTCGGAGAAGCGCGCTCTGGCTTCCGCAAACGCCGGCGAGGGCGGCAGCGGCGGCGGCGGCGGCGGCGGGGTCAGGGGCCTGCAGTTTCCGCCTCCTCCGCGCCCGTCGTCGGAGCTCGCCGCGGAGCCCGCCATCCCGGCGGAGCCGCGAGGGTAGCCGTTAACTCCCGCGCTCGAAGGGCGGAGCACGAACGGAGGCCAGGCCGCGGAACCCGCGGCGGCGGCGGCAGCTGTCTGCCTCTCGCGGCCGGCGTGAGGAGGCGAGAGCACTGGCGAGGCAAGGGAGGGCTCGCTCTGCTGCTGCTGCTGCTGCTGTTGGTATTGCTGCTGCTGCTGCTGCTGGTATTGCTGCTGCTGGCCTGCTGCAGCCTGCACGCGGTCGCGCTCGTTCGAGTGCCTCCACGACAGGGGCTTCCAGCGAGAGGTGCCTCCTCCTCCGGCAGCACCGGCGCCGGCACTGCCGCGGAGCTGATCCGCAGCGGCGGAGGAGGCAGCGCCCCCGCGGTACGAAGAGGCCCCCGCGCCGATCCCGCGGGGAGACAGCGGCGTCGCGTATCCAGACCGCACCGAAGAACCAGAGGGGCCACCAGCATTGGAGGAAGAGCCGGAGACGAAACCGGAAGGGCCCAGACCTCCTGCTGCCGCCGCCGCCGCCGTCGCCGAGGAAGACAACGAAGAAGAGGGCAGAGGCACCCCGACGGCCCCAGGCACGGGCTCGACGTCGACGCCCGCGGCGCGCAGCGCCGCCTCTGCCGTGGCCGAGACCTTCGGGGAAGGGTCCGCGGCGAGCGCCGCCAGCGCCGCGCGCACGCGCTCGTGGATCGAGATCGGAGACAAAGAAGAAGAGGGAGCTCCGCCGCCGCCGCCGCCGGAAGCGGCGGCGCCAGCGACAGCGGAAGGAGCTCCAGTGGCGTCCAGCGACAGGAGTGCGCTACTGCTCGCCGCTCTCTGCTGCGGCACGGACGCGGCCGAGACGCCGCGTTCGTAGGCCTCCGAGACGGCGGCCAAAAAAGCCGGAGCCTGCCCCACGGCGAGCCTCGCGAGCGCCGCCGCGGCCTCGGCCCGCACGAGCGGGGAGCCGTCGGCGACGGCCCGGCGCAGGATCGAGTCGGCCGCGGCGGCCTCGGTGGCCTCCCGCGGGGCGGTGCTGAGGTGTGTCTGAGGAAGAGGAGGTGGCGGCGGAGGTGGCGGAGGCGGCGGCAAAGGAGCAACGGAGGCAGCATCGACAGAGGACCCGTCGGCGTTTTGCTGCTGCTGCTCGTTCGTCGCCGCCGCCGGCGCTGGAGCCGCCTGCTGCTGCTCGTGCTGCTCTTGCTGGTGCCGCTGCTGGTGCTGCAGCGCGGCCTCCGCCGCTGCCGCCGCCGCGTCTTCTCCCTCGCCTTCGCCCTCCGCGGCGGTGCAGATCAGCCTCCCCAGCGCGAACACGGCCGCGGCCCTCGCCTCGGGGCTCTCCCACGACAGGAGGGCCGCGAGCGCCCCCGGCGCGCCGGAGCTCGAGGCCGCCGCCGCGAGCTCGGGCGACCCGTCGACCAGCGCGCCCAGGCACAGGGAGAGCCACTGCGCCAGGAGGAGCCCGCCGCCGTCCGCGTCGCCGTCGACGCCGCCCGTCGCCGGAGGCAGGGAGTCCAGTGGCGACAGCGCAGGCTGCTGGGAGGGGCCCCGCAGCCCCCCCTTCGCGGAGGCGGCGGGGGAGGCGGCGGCGGCGGAGGAGCAACCGGGCGCCATCGCCGCGGCATGGCCCGCGGCCGCGGCGCCGACGAGCCTGCGGCACAGGACCTCGACGAGCCCCGCCCCGGCGCACAGCGCCCGGCCCCTCCCGTGCCCCCCCGCGCACACGGACGCGAGGACAAAGGCCGCGTGGGCCCGCGGGGCGTTCCCCGGCGGGGGCGGCGGCGAAGGGAGCGGGGCGCTGACGCTGGCGCCGCCCCCCCCTGCCGCCGCGGCGGCGGCCTGCTGCTGCTGCTGCTGCCAGGCCTGCGCCGCCGCCGCCGCCGCGGCCGTCCCGGCGTCGGGCGCGTCCAGCTGCCGCAGGAAATAGAGATGCCCGCCGTCCTTCACCAGGTCGGCCTGGCACGTCGGGTCGAGCGCGAGCACCTTGGCCCAGATGAAGACCAGGGTCCCGCGGAGGTCGGCCGCCGTCGTCTGCAGCAGCTTCAGGACGTAGGGGAAGATGCCGACCGACAGCGCGAGGTCGACGGCCCAGGCCCCCGAGTCGACGAACCGAGCGAGCAGTGCCAGGGCGCGCAGGCGGTGGACCTGGGACAGCAACACCTGCAGGACGATGGGGAGCTGCTCGGGCGGGCGGGCGCCGCCGGGGCCCGTGGCGGGGAAAGGCGGCAGCGGCGGGGGAGGGGAGGAGGAGCTCGAGGTGCCGGCGGCGGCGTTTGCTGCAGCGGCAGCGGCAGCGGCAGCGGCGGCAGCAGCATCCGCTCCTCCCGCGCCAGCAGCAGCACCGCTCCCACCCCCACCGACCGCCGCGGCCCTCTCGAGCCAGAGCTCAAAGGCCGTCAGCTGGTCCGCGAAGAACGGCGACGGCGAAAAGGGCGCGCCGCCGGAGCCACCGCCGCCGCCGCTCTCCGAAGGCCCCCGCTCGGTCTGGCCGCCTCCTCCGTTTCCTCCTCCGCTCCCTCCCCCCGCGGCGAGCATCGCGGGCAGCTGCAGCAGGCAAGCTTCGGCAGCCAGGTCCCACGCCTCCCAGAGCGGGTGAGACGCCGTCGGAGGCAGCGCCGGGTGCGATCGGGGCGTGACGCCCGCGGCGCGCAGCACGCGCTCGGCCAGCAAAAAGTTGCGGAACAGCGAGGCCACCAGCAAATCCTGGCGGAAAAGGCGCTGGAACAGCGCCCGAGGCAGCGTGTTCCACGCGATCGAGTCGGTGACGGCCGTGAAGATCCAGTTGAGCTCCCCCAGCGGCGTCTTGCGGTCGGTCTGCTTGCCCGGGATGCGGTCGACCAGGTCTCTCGTGAGGCCCTCGGGGGCCAGGGGCGACCGCGCCGCGTGCCAGCGCAGCGCGACCTTGATGGGGGTCGTCAGGCAGGCCGTGAAGGCGTCGGCGGGCAGGTCTGGGGTCTGCGGCAGGGATTCGCGGGCGCCGCAGGCCGCGAGGAGGATGACGTCCGCCAGCGCGTCCCCAGCGGGCGGCGGCGGCGGCGGAGGCGGCTGCGGGGGGGTCGGCAACCCTGCCGCGGCGGCGGCGGCGCACGCCTGCTGGTGCTGCTGCTGCGCCTGCGCGCTCGCCTGCGTGGCCGCCTGCTGCGAGTCGGCGGCCCTCTGCGCCGCGAACGCGCGGAAGCACGAGGCCACGAGCCCGGCGGCCGAGCAGTCAAGCACGTAGATCGCCGGAGCGCCGACCCACGCCTGCAGGTCGTACACAGACAGGGGGATGTACTGCGTGTAGCTCTTGTTGAAGACCCAGACCTCGCCGTTGGCCGTCGGCCTCGGCACGCCGTGGCCGTTGTAGTGGAAGAGCACGCGCTCGCCGCGGGCGGCGCGGCGCGAGGACGCGGCGAGCTTGCGCACGTCGTCGAGCGTCGGGTCGAGGTGCGCTCGGTAGCGCGCGCGCGGCTGCCAGCGCTCGTACTGCGCCTGCAGGTTCTTGCCCACGGTTTCGAGGGCCTTGGGGGGCGCCATCGACAACGGGTCGACCCAGCACTCGAGGCGCGCGCAGGGGGAGAGGCGGAGCACATCCGGCGGGTCAACGCCGATGTTGAGGCACAGAGCCAGGGCGACGGCAGTCGTCTTGGTGCGCTCCTTCTGGCGCCAGCGGGAGACGGGCGGGGCGCCGGGGGTGGGGGAGGGGGTGGCGAGGACGTTGTTTCCGGAAGAGGAACACGTCGAGATCGCGACGGAAGAGGAGGCGGCGGCGGAGGTCTCGTGCCGGGCCTGGTGAACAAGGAAAAAGAGGGGAGGAAGAGAACAGATGGTGAGTTTTGGCTTGGTTCCGCCCTTGCTTTTTTCCCCCTTGCGTTCGCTCTGCTCTCGCATCGTCGCCCTTCCCGCCCTCTTTCATCCTCCTCGAAACCCTCACCTCGCAAAAGTAGACCCCGGGAGACGTCGACGGCGGGATGTCAGAGTCATCAAAGGCGATCCTGCTGGCCGCCGGAGCAGCGGGAGGCGCGCTGGAGGAGCTCGAGGCGGCGCCGGAAGAGAGCCTGCTCCTGGAGAGCTCTTCCGCAAGGGACGTCGTCGGAGACGGCAGCGGTGCCGACGCATCCGTCGCCTGCGTCATATTTCCCCTCCGATGGCCCTACGGGTTGTTTTCCAATCAGCTAGACAGGTTTCTGACGTCGATGATGTACGCTCGCGTGCTCCGAAATTGCGGCTTCGCGCAAACGCGGAGCAAGGTGCCCTTGCGAAAAGAGCCCCCTCGAAAGAATACGGGGAAAAAGAGTGAGCGAGAATTCTCTCGGAGAGAATTCCCTCGTCAAAAACTTTCTCGCCCTCACCACTCGCGAGAAAAACGCCG
>Ga0315291_10008782_pt1 | contig 12397 bp, 3 predicted proteins | sample YL17G12_20_MG_FD_203070 | JGI IMG/M metagenome (GOLD analysis project Ga0315291, IMG submission 203070) | Sediment microbial communities from Yellowstone Lake, YNP, Wyoming, USA - YL17G12_20 | ecosystem: Environmental > Aquatic > Freshwater > Lake > Sediment | place: USA: Wyoming | collected... | reverse complement strand
GCTTTGGGATGGGAATAGTAGGCATGACTATGCTGGGCGGTCAAATGCCAAGCAAGAGAGACCCTGATGCTGGCAAAGACGCATTACAACAGGCAGCCAAAGACCTAGCAGCAATAGGCTACGGTGGTGAGGGAGATGTTAGCCAGAAGACAAGCAACCTTTCTGGGACGTTAGAAGATATACGAGCTAAGACAATTACATTTCAGACTTACACAATTAGAGATGATGCAGGCAACGTCTCAGGCTACAATACTGCCCAATATGCGGAGAAAGAAGGAATAACTCCTCAGCAGGCATTCAACAAACTCAAAGATTTGGGAGTTATTCCTGTAGCTGCTGTATTTAATTTTAACCCCGATACTGGCAAATCTAGCTACATGGAGATTCCTGATGCTCAATACAAGGGACTTACCGAGCAATTTCTAGCAGAAAGTCCTTCGGTGCAAGCATCAGTACTTGAGTACGCTGGAATAGATATATCTAAGGCAGACAACAAACTTACGCTTGAGGCTGATACGCTGAGGACAAAAATTAGTCACAGCTATTTTGCTGGAGATGAATTAACTCAAGCTAAGGCAAGGCTCGCAGAATTGGATGCACAAATTGACGTCACGAAACCCAGTAAAATATTTGCAACATTGTCAGTAGATGAACAGCATAATGTCCTGGCATATTATCCCGCTGTGCAGGAAAGCTTGGGAACAGTTGCTCCTGCGACATTTGCTGAAGTGGGGTCTTTGGCTTTGGGTCGAGGCTTGGAAATCTTTAAACAAGAGTTCACTAAACACGCTGAACAAGCATATCCAGGCATGAGCAAACCCATAGTAGCTGTCGTGGGTGCAGGAACCACAATAGTTGGTGGTGTGGTGTCTATGGTTGTCTTGCTACCTATTCAGACTGGCGAGACACTGGCATTAAGTGCTGAACAAAGGTCTGTAGCTCCTATTAGTTCTTTAACCAAAGGTACAGTTGTGGGTATGTATGACTTTGGTGTTCAAGCTGCTAAGGGAGTGGCTAAGGGAGACGCATGGGCAATAGGAGAAATGGCTGCCATCATAATACCCATAGGATATGGAGCAATAAAGGTTCGTCCTAAAGTCGCTGTTGCCCTGGATAGCTTATATACAAAGGCATTGACTGTTCCTGTAGTTGGTAAGGGGCTGGGTATGACTGGCGATGTCGCAGGAGCAGCAGTTAAAGTATTTAAACTACAAGCAACAGTTATCAAGGAACAAACTAGGCTGGCATTGCTACAGGAATTGAAATGGGCTAGTGAGTCCGATGTTGTTCAAGGACTTAAAGCAATAAAGGACGCAACTCTGGCTGCTAAAGTTAGAGCTTTTGAAGTTAGTAGGCAAGCAATAGAATCAGGGAAGCAGGAGTTCAAAGCCGAATATGCAAGCGAATTAAAAGAAGTAAGCGATGCTTATGCGGCAGCAAAGGCAAAGGCACAAGCTCTATCCCAAGAGTTTAAAAATGCACAGGCGAAAGTACAGAATGCCATAGCACAAGGGAAAAGCCAATTAGTTGCTAATTACAAAGCTCAGTTGCAACCTATCCAAGATGCCTACTATGCAGCGATGGCTGATGTTGTGACCCGTTATATAGACCTCAAGATTAAGACCCAGAGTGCCGTTACAAGCATCGCAGCAGATGGTAAGCAATTACTTGCTACCGTATATGGGGAAACTGGAGCAAAGACTTTAGTCAATGCTTTTGATAACCTTAGAGATGCTTATTCTGCAAAGAAAGTGGAATTAGTTGCAGATGCAGGAATGCGCTTGCAGGCTATAGGCAAAGAGATGAAAGCAAGGGGCATGGAAGGTGCACAGCAAATTATAGATTATGGCAATTATGTCCGAGTTCACGCCACCGAGCTGGTGAGGAGTACGATAGATGCAAGTGCCACAGCACAACAAGTTCGACAAGGAATAGACCGAGTCAATAAAGCTATGGGCGAGGCATCGGAAGTAGTGGGAGCCAAGAAATCTGCGGCTATGTCTTCTATGGGTGAAGTGTTTGGCAAGGGTTCTGACATGATGACAGCCTTCAAGGGCAAAGTGGTCAAAGGGATAGGTGAAGGAATAGAGGCTGTCAAATATAAAGATACTGAAGGTAGAATAAAACCATATGAAGGTGTTGAGCTTGATTCTGTAATTAATGGAGACCGCCTAATTGGAAAACTAGAAGCTGATACTGTGGCAGATATTAAAGCACAGACAAAAAGAGCAGAGTATGCTGGATACAAGGTCGATTCTGTCAAGTATGAGATGCCAGATGGCAGTACAGGCTATGATTGGTATGTATTTAAGGATAATGCCGTGGGGCGGGAAGCCTTCGCAAAGATTAAAGACCTGCTGGAATCCACAAAGGATGTAGATAACTTAGCCCCTGAGCAGGCTATGGCTTTCTATATAGAATACGGGAAGAGGTTGGGCTATGAGCAGGCAGACATTGCTCACTTCCTCAGACACAACTTCAAAGCCAGCGATATTCGGAAGTATGCATCTGATTATTATTCAGCAAGATTTACTATGCCAGAGGGAATAGGCATTAAGCAGAAACTGACAGCAGCGGGTAAGGCAACTCAAGCTGCCCTGGAAGCCAGAGCTAAGACACTAGAGAATCAGATAAAGGAACTCAAGCAGCAGCAAGCTGAATTAAAGGTTATGGATGAGAAGACCCTAAATAAAGCCTACCAGGACAGGCTGGGTGGCACGCTTAAGGGCGAAGTTGCTCGAAAGGCACTAAGGGATGCGATACGTGATGAGGTAGCCAAGCTCAGGGAAGAAGGTACAGGACTTAAGGAAGAGATAGAAACAGCAAGAACCCAAGAAGCAGCTAGGTTACAAGAAACCTATGGCAAAGGAGAAGGACTACCCGATGAATTACCACTATCCAGCACAGAAATAAATAATCTTTCTTTGCATGGATTGTCCAAGAACAATCTAGTTCGTATGTTTGAGGAAGCGGGTAAAGACCCCAAGGTATTCAGAGCCAAGATTGCTGAACTGGTGACCAAGAGCGACTCGGTCTGGGGTGAGATAGAAGGCAAGGTCAAAGTAGCTGGCGATACAGGCAGAATAGCTCCAGAGCCAGTAGTTAAGACGCCAAAAGTAGAAGTATCAAAAGCAGGAGAATCACAACTTCTCAAGCGCAGTCAAACGATAAAGGAAATTAGAGATGCCTTTAAAGACACAAAAAATATTCCTGACATAGATAAATTAAATACTATCTTGGCAAAATACAAGCCTAAAGCTCCTGCACGTGGTGAAGCTCAATCAATGCTAGAAAGATTTGAATATCTTGGAGATTTCACTCCTAGTAAGGGCTTTATAATACTGAAACTACCTGACAAATTGTTTATCGACCTGTTTGCGGAACATATAGCAGGCAAGGCTGACTATGTAAGAATTAGACCAAGAGCAGGGGCTGAGCCAGTTTCGCAGCATGTTTTATTTGTCAAGGAAAGTGCTGGCAGGCATACGTATGCTCACGAAATAGGTCATGTCCTATCAACAACTAAAGACATAGTAACACAACAGACGGAAGTTGCAGGAAAGCCTATAACTGTGGAAGAAATAATGAGAAGAGAAAAAGGAGAAGTTAAGCCTCGACAGATAGCATTTCTAGATAAATCTAAAAAAGCTTGGGTGGATAATGAGCTAAGAGCAGAGATGCTTAGCGAATATATAGATAGTGGTAGAAATGCTTTATCCCAAGAGAATCTGCGGCAATTTGAGTACAGAACTATTGAACACTACTTTGGAGCAGATGATGCCAAGTGGCCTGTAGAGCAAGTAAGAGCTGTCCTTCAAGATTTATATAATTCAATAGGTAGGTACAGTAAGCTTTTTGACAGGATAGAACGCAAGGGGGAAGGTGGCTTGGGAGCAAAACTTCCTGAATCACCTACTCCTGAACCGCCTTCGTTGGCATCTGGTAAATTGGAATGGGCTGGGAAGAAGTTGGCTAAGGAGCAGCCTTCGTTCAGAGGCGAAGGTGGCACAACTGTCGGCAGGTCTATAGAGAAGGTTTTAACTCCAGAGGAAGCTGGTAAAGAGTCAAGTGCTTGGCTTACCGAGATGGGTAAGACTCTTACAGACGCCAAAAAACGAAAGCTGGAAACCGTAATTGAAGATGCCCAAAGGCAAAGTAGAGAGAAGATTGCCAAGGGCATTGAAGAAGGAGCACGTACAGAGTTAGAAAGACAGGCTGCTGCGAATGAAACAGCAAGGCTTAGCGAGTTAATTCCCGATAAAGTAGTAGAAAAGATTAAACGGCAAGTTGATACAGGTAAGAAGCTGCGAGACATTAACGCATCAGAAATAGCCGAGATGGTCAATGAGGACTTACTCAATAAAGCAACCTCAGCAGAAAAGATTACAGAGAGAGCGATGCGTACTGCTGAGGAAGTTGGTACTGGCTTTGGGCTTGAAGAAATGCAGACCAGCTGGCAACAGCAGTGGGGGAGAGAGAAGCCTGTACTTGACCCCGAATCGGTATTTCTTAAGGGCAAGGCAGCAGAGCAGGTTTGGACTAGAGGAGAGAAACGCTTCCAATACGAGATAGAGGCAATTGCTCGTAAGGTACGGGCATCACAAGAAGGGAAGGCTCTGGAAGCAAAGATTGCTGCTGAGAGAGCAAAGTATACTGGTGGCAAGATACCCAAAGTAGAAGATGTACTGGATAAGGACTATCGAAAACTCGTTAATGATGAACTAGGTGAGATAGGCAAGGGCGAGGTGGGTAAGAAGGGCAAGGCTACTATTGAGGATACTGCGTGGAGCGATGAGATACAGGCTGCTATCAAAGAGCAGAGAAGCTGGGATGTAAGCCGATATAGTAAGGAAATAGTAGATGAGATTGCACGCCAACGCAGAGCGGAGGACTTAGTTGCACAGGCTAAGGCGGATATTGAACTATATAGGGAAGCGGATAGGCTACAGAAACAGGCGAAGCAAGAGGCTGTAGACAGTGAGCAACGGACTCGTATTGAGCAGGATGCCGAGCTACAGAAGTTGCGTTCTCTGGCTTCTACCAAAGACATTCTTGAGAAGTTGCAGAAGGAAGGATTCAAGAGAGAGCTTGATGCTATTGATGCTGAGCTAACGGCTACCGAGAAAGCCGCACTGGAATTTCAGAAGTATAGATTAGCTAAAGAGAAAGGATTTGGTGGAGATGAAGGATTATTTGGTACTGAGCCACCTAAAGAGCCAGCTAAGGCTAAATATACGGTCAAAGCCGAACCTGCCGTTAAGGGCATCAAAGACTATACTGAAGGTGGTCAATGGAGAAAGATAGACCCTGGCGAACAAGTTGGTTTTGATGCTTCTGTTAAGTATACCCCCGAGGGGATGTATGTCAGGGTAGCTGAACCACCCAAGACAGAATTAAAGGCAGAGCCTATGTCCGCATCGGCTCAAACTGGCAGGGATGCATTTGAGGCTTTAAGAGGTATAGGGAAAGGAGCTGCTGAGGGTGCTAGGATTAAGCAGTGGGATAACTTTTTACAGAAGGGAGAGGTCTGGGATTCAAAAGTAAAAGATTTTAGACCTGCTACTATAGCAGAGACTAAAGCTATAACTAGACCTGGCGTTGGTGTAAAGAATACTAATTATTCTCCTCTAGATGTTTTAATTGAAGAAGGGATGGTAGATACTCCCAAGGGATACGTACCAAAACCTGAGTTAAAAGACCTTTTAGGCAGGATATCCACAAAGGCAGAAACTCTTGAGTATTTGCCCGACGAACTTGCTAAAGCTGTTGTCACTAGGGCAGATATAGCTAAGTTAAGAGAACTAGGATATACAGCAAAGGAAATTGCATCACTGAAATATCAGCCTCCTGAAGCTGCTAGGATTATCAGATTAAAGATTAAAAGTTCTAGGATAGAACCAGAGGGACTTGGTAGAGACGAAGGGCTCGCAGGTGATGAGTCCCCAATCAAGCCTGCCAAACCATCTAGGGGAGATGCAGACAAACTGAGGGATCTTGCCCCAGAAGAAGGCAAGCGACTCGCTACTGCCGTTAAGAAAAAAACAGAACTTGAAGAGCAGGTAGAAAAAATTCTTAAGGAGCAGGAAGAAAGAGAAACACGAGGAACAGAAGCGGAAACAAAGGATAAAGAGGTAGTCTCTACAAAAGAACAGGAAATTACTTATACCCCAGCAGAGAGAGCAGCTTGGGAAAAACTCTTAGAAACAGAAAAAGCAAAAACAAAAGTAATAATTATCACTGAAGAATATATTCAAAAAATACTCAAGGAAGTGCTATATACTCCAAAGGAAAAAGTATGGCTTAAAAAACTTCTTCAGGAAAACATGGGTAAGCAGTTAAAAGAACTGCCAGAGCTAAAACCTGAATCAGGAGGTCCTGCGAAGACAACAAAGACAGTAACTACTGAGGGAGGAGGCGAAGCAGAGCGAAGTCGAAAACTAGAAGACTTTGCCAAGAAAATAGAAGAGCAAAATAAAACTATAGTAAAGACTAAGGAAGACATAGCCCAAAAGACTTCAGAAGATACTGCGGACAAGTATGTCAAAGACATTGAGAAAGAAGTTAAGAAAGGCAGTTCTCCAAGCAAGGCAGCCTGGACAGCTGCTGCTGCTGGCGGTGGACTTATACGGGCAATTGGGATGCCGATACCTAGTGCAAGTAGGCAGCCAACCCCAGGACTTATGCCCTTTATAGTTCCAGCAATGATGCCCAAGATAGTTACTGATAAAGAGCCTCAAGTGCAGAAGATTCCTTTTATATCTACAGCTCCGTTATATCAGGAAAAGACAAAGGGCGAAGAAGAGCCGATGAAGTTCCCTTGGGAGCAGCCGATATTTGAACCAGGCAAGCAATTCCAAACACCTAGTCCTACAATAGTAACTGTTACTACTCCAGTTCCAGAACCTGAGCCACAGCCAGAGCCTCAGCCGCAACCAGAACGTTGGACTGAGCCACCTCAGCCCAAGCCACCAAAGCCCAAGATAATTGTGCCACCTCCTCCGCCCAAGGACAGGAAAGAGAAAGAGGATAAGCGTCAGGTAGCCTACGGCACATGGATATGGAGACATGGGGCTTATTGGGAAGTGCTGGAACCTCCTTATGACAAGGTAGTGCATATGAAGAATCCGCCTGATGGAGCTTATTTGTTTGCTACAGGCAAGGGTTCTGCTAAAAAGACTTTGCAAATAATACCCAAGGGTGCTAGACCTCCAAGAGGGGAGACAAGGGCAGATGTGGGATGGGCAGAGGCTGTCATCACTGTAGACTCTACTCAGCCAGGTGGCGGCACAGTAAAGTTCATAGGACATTCTAAGGGCAGACCTCATAAAGGCCAGACCAAGGCTGAGCGTATTGCAAGGGGTGAAATAGTAGAAGAGCCCAAGAAGAGGGGCAGACCCAAGAAAGAAGAGACTGTACCTCTGGAGTCCATCAGTGAGTTTACGGCTGACAGGGTTGACCGTACACAGGTGACAGAAGGCGAGCTGGTTAATGTCAAGCCCAGACGTAACCCTATGAGCTGGGAAGCTTTGTCTGAGCACTTGCCGACAAGGGCTGGGACTCCTACGATGAAGGAAGCCACTCTTAGCGATATAGAAGCATCTATTCCTGCGGTACGCCATTTCACACCAAGAAGCAGGAAGAAGTCTTATGCAGCAGAACAGGAGCCCTATGTGAGATATTATCTAAGGAGACCGTTATTGGCACCTGATTTGAGTGGAGCACTGAAATGACGGCGAGTAGGTTTCATCTCACCACAAGTTGCCTAACACAAAGCAAACGGCTGCGCATTGCCGCTTATTGCCTGCTCGCCGTTATATTATTTACGATGGTGATAGGCTTCTTTGTATCCCCTTCTCCTGCCTATGCCATAGCTGACCCAGGGGCAGGGAACATCACTATTAAGTCCATAGATGCGTACACCAGCATTTGGGAACAGGGGGACATGCTGTTCGTGTTGAGCTATGACATTGTTTATGGGAATGTGACGGGTTTGGGCTATGCTAGTGACTCCTTTGCTTTTACCATTTATAGCACGGATGGGTTAACTATGCTGGGCATGTATCCCGCCATAGACTACCAATATAAGCTGTCCTCAATATACTTCAGTGCGGCTGCTGTGCTTGCAGACGGCTTGGTTACAGGAGCTAAATATAAGGTGCGCATTGGGGGAACTCCTACTGCATTCCCAGGCGGGACTACCGAAGACGTGAATATGGACACCTGGACAATGGCTACTTCGGACTGGTATATTGGCACTCAGACTGCAAATACGGCAAGCCTGAAGGCAAACATTCTGACCATTATGGCAGCAATAGAAGCACATGATGACGCTATAGGCAATGTAACGTATCTCTTGACTTCTATAAAGAACACGAAGTTACTGAGCGATATAACACAGGACTGTGTAACTCCATGCTCGGGGCTGTACTGGTCAGGGAAGAACATGGTGCTTTCTGCCATACCGAACCTGGATGACAAGATTCCTGATATGTTTGCCAGTGCCGAACAAAGCTTTGCCCTCTACACTTTAGAAGGCACAGGAACTTTGCAGGCAGAGTCAAGCATGGTTCTCAGGCTGGGCGTTGCATTCACTAATGCCTTCGCAGGCATAGGAACTTACTTTGGCATAAGCACCCAGTGGGCAGCAGGGATATTCTGGTCTATCATCATGTCTATAGCAGCTATGATTATCTTTGTCTACTCTGGCAACTCTCTTGCTGCTATGATATTAGTGCTTCCCTTGCTTCTTATGGGCAACTATTTGGGCATTGTGCCGTTGGTTGTTACCTTTGTGCTGGCAATTCTGCTGGTTGTGTATATGGGCTATCATATCTACCTGCGAGGGATGGTCTAATACGATGAAAGCTAAGTTGCTAAGGGTTCTGTCTATAGCCATACTGTTAGCCTCTATGCTTCTGATGCTTGTGCCGTTTGAGGCGTTGGCACAGGAGATTGTGGATGACTCGGCAAGTTCTAGCCAGCCAGTCCCGTTGTATCGTAGGTCATTTCACGCAGACGGTAGATACTGGGAATTTTATGTTGCCAGTGGCAACCTTTATTACAAATCCTCACTCGATGGAATATCATGGTCTGGCAGAAATATATTTGCTGCTATGAACTATGGCTATGCTCTTTATTTTGAGGAAGTATCGGAGGATGAAGGGTATGTCCATTTGACTTATGTCTCAGGGGTTTATACCACCTACCTTAATTATAGAAGGGGAGTCCCAAATGGAACAACTGGGATTATCACTTTTAACACTAACTACGTTATAGCTTCCTGTCCTACCAATTACACTTCCAGAACATCTCCGACAATTACTCTGGATGGAAATGGGTATCCGTATGTTAGCTATATATATTACGAGTTCCATTATATGTGTAGCGGAACGTGCAATTATCATTATCACTACTTCCACGTAACCAAATCATCAACAAAAGATGGAGTTTGGGCAACTGAGTGGGACACTCGGGTAACTAGTCACTCAAACAATAATGGGGGAATTGTTATAGGCTTAACAGGTGGTAAAGTTGTAGCACTCCATCAACCCGACGGTGCTACTGTTATCTATGCCAAGCGGTGGACAGGTTCAGGCTGGGGCTCAGAAGTCAACTCCGCCTCTGCCGTAGCAGCGAATGGCTACTCAGTAGTCGGGCAAGATGACAATGTTCACATTGCAGCCCTGAAAGGAACAGCAAACGACATATTCTATACTAAGTATTCCTATTCCACTAACTCATTTAGTGCTGAAACCACCATATACGGCAATGCAACCTCGACCTCAATCCCTTCTATGAGCATGGATAACGCCAACAACCTTCATGTCTTCTGGGAGAATGACCCTACCGATGACCACATGTACTATGCCAAATATATCTACGATATGAGTACATGGGTTAGCTACTATGACCTAATAAATGAGATAGATTTACTTCCTGCCACTGGCTACTACCTGAACACCGATTACACTTGTGATGAAAGCCGTGTGGGAGTCTATTACATAGCGGATACGACTATTCTCAAGTTCAAGCTACTTAGTGAAGTCTTTGTAGTTGATACCCTATCCGCTTCTGCCATAACACCTACTACTGCTACGATGAGAGGCGAGATTATGTCTCTGGGCTTTGGCTCAGCAACCCACAGAGGGTTCTATATCAACACCACACCAAGCCTAGTAGGTGCTACCCAGCATGATGAGACACCAGGCCCGTATAACGTAGGCGTGTTCACTCATGGGGTAACAGGACTTCTCAACGGTTTGGACTATTCCTATATAGCCTATGCCCAGAACACTTGGGGCACCGTCTATGGGCTATGGGTACAGTTTACAGCAGGTGGAAGTGGTTCTGGCTTTGTGGTAGAAACGCTGACTCCCACTAACATCGGCAGCGGTGGTGCTACATTTAATGCCAATGTCCTTAACGTAGGCCCAGGAATCACATGGCATGGCTTTGAGCATGGTAAGACTGTGGCTACCATGGTGCAATGGACTGAAGCCTCAGGCAATATAACGGGAGCTTACAGCCATCCTGTTACTGGGCTGGCTGAGGACACACTTTACTACGTACGAGCTATGATAGGCAATGGCACTGCCACCAGCTACGGGGAATACGTAGGATTTTTTACCATATGGACTTCGCTAGAGCCGCCTGCCAAGGCTTATATGGACATAACGGTTACGGGCAACTGCACTAGTGACTATGATTATGTGTCGCTGTTCACCACCGACGTGGTTCATACCGCCCTTATAAACGCAGGCTATATCAATGGCAATGCTACAGACACGCAGCTTACAGTGTTCATGAACGGGGCTATCCCCTACCTTCCCGTATCAGACAGACTAGCATTCATGCTCACGGACTTTGCCAACAACGAGGAGAGAACACTCAGGTACTATTTGGGCACAACAGCTTTACAAGACGACTTTTTAATAACCGTGGGATTCAATGGTAACATGACTACCGCAGACAAAGATGCATTGGAGCCTGGAAACACATGGCAGATAGATGTTTCAGGCTACCTTGATATGAGTTCAGGGAATGCCAGCAACTGGAATAAGTACATCTTCTACAAACAGGATGCCCTCAGCCTATATATTGGTGGGCTAGGTAACTTGACTGCCACCATAGGTAATGACACCGCACCCACAAAGTCAATAAGTATCGCAGGAATAGACTCAGGCTCTCACATATTGCAGGTGGATAGCAATGCCGTAGACTTCAGGCTGTATGTAGACGGCACTCTTATGGCTAGCACTCCAACATCTTCGGTAGGCAACAACACAAACCCATGGTATTTCATGGGCAACAACTCATTGGTAGCCATGGACTATTTCAAGTTAGCAGTGGCTACTATCGAGAAGCTATGGTACCAGCCTACAGCCTATGTCTCAGGCACTAACGTGGTAGACAGAGACGGCACAGGCAACGGCACAATAAACTGGGGCACTAATCCGTCATGCATCACTATTAGGGTAGGCAGTATCCTCTCCAACTCCATACCACCAGAAGGGGGTGGCGATGGAACTATGTGGACTGCACCAGATATTGATGTCTCAGGATGGTTTGGAGGATGCGCCAGTGTAGCAAGTCAGCCTTTCTATGCTTCATTCCTGTCTGCTGCAACTGATATGGGCATGCCAGTGTGTAGCCTCTACTTGATGGTCATGCTAGGATGTGCAGCGGCCATTGGCCTCGGGACACTGGTTTTCACAGGAAGCATTATGATATCCGTAATTTCTACATCCGTGGCGATGCTCGCAGCAGCGAATACGACAGTAGTTCCAGTGTATCTCCTGTTTGTCTTTGCCCTTATGGCCGTAAGTATTGTCTATCTGTCGAGGCAAACATGATGAAGGAATGCTTAATGTATACGATAGGAGGATATATAATTGTCGCCTAAGCTACTCGCGTTCTTTCTCTTCGTTTACCTTTTAGGCTTTTTCCTAGGGTCGTTGCTTGACCATAACCCCAATATGTGTTCTGTGGACACGGACGGGGTAACGCATTGTTATGACAGTACGCTGAACTATTTGCTCGACGTAAAAAACCTGACAAGAAATAGCTCCAATACGGGAATGGTTAGCGTAGCCATGTTTAATGTTGAGTATATAGGGACATTTGTACAGTCTATATTTCTATGGTTCCCTAATCTCTGGGAAGGGGATTTTGTACTGGTCTGGATTTTTATCTTTGCTCCTTTGTGTGCTATGGGCCTTTTTGCAATTATTTCGTTCAGTCTACAAATTATTCAGGGATTTTTACCGTTTTAATAATACGACTATTTAATATAAACAATAGAATAAAGCGTCTCAAAATCTAAACAGGAGGTCTATATGCTTGGATTAAGCCCAACGGCTATACTGTATGTTCTTATACTCATCTTCTGCGGTCTGAG
>Ga0315291_10008781_pt1 | contig 12397 bp, 21 predicted proteins | sample YL17G12_20_MG_FD_203070 | JGI IMG/M metagenome (GOLD analysis project Ga0315291, IMG submission 203070) | Sediment microbial communities from Yellowstone Lake, YNP, Wyoming, USA - YL17G12_20 | ecosystem: Environmental > Aquatic > Freshwater > Lake > Sediment | place: USA: Wyoming | collected... | reverse complement strand
TTTCAGAGCTGGAGTGTTGCCGCGAAGTGCCGTGAGATCGCTCTGACGGAATCCGAAGCGATAGAGCTGGCCGTGCCATGGTCGCAAACGCTGGAGTATCTTGGCGTGACGGAGCGCATTCCGCCCTGGCTGCACCTGGGCGTGATGACTCTCTGGACCACGTTTGCAATAGTGAAGCAGAAGGCGGCGATAGCTCGCGAAGCTGCCAAGCGTCCTCAACAAGAGCCCGTGACTCCGAATGGATGAAGCAATCGTTAGAGCTGTGGCCGGCCTCAGAGGTTACGGCAAGAGCAAACACGTCTTGGAAATGACCCGCCTGGAGCCCCGCGTTCTCTTTTACGATTCTCTCGGCGACGACTACAAAGAGGGTGTGGTGTGCCGGCGGCTGGATGTGCTGGAGAAACTCTGGCTCGCCTCTTACCGTGGCAAGTTCCGAATCAGCTACAAGCCCGTGGACCCGATAGCGGACCTGCCACGGATCTGCGAGCTGGCCTACGCCTGTGGCGATATGATCTTGGTTGTGGATGAAATTCAGCTTTATTTTCGCGGCCAGTGGTGCAGCCCTGAGCTGATGAAGGTCATTACGGGCGGCCGGCACGTGGGCCTGGGCCTGATCGGCGTGACGCAGGCGCCGAAACATCTTGGCGAGCTGCTGCGGAGCCAGGCCCGTGAGTGGTACGTGTTCGCGATCCGTGAGCCCGACCATGTGAAGTATCTCGCCGAGCGGCTCGTGGGCGTCGATCCCCGGCACATCTTGGAGCTTCGCAAGTGGGAGTACATCCATTACGTCGATGGCGTGGAAGGCTACGAGCGCTGCGTTGACAACATCGTCGCGCATCTCACTGAGACCCTGCACATTGCCAATGTTCCGTCTTCTGGAGGAAGCGATGGAGACCAAGAGCAAACCTCGCAAGCGGAGCCTGCCGGCGACGCCCCTTCTGGTTAACACGCACACGCTGGCGGTGCGCTGGCAGGTCTGCCCGCGAACCGTTCTTCGCGTCTGCCGGCTTCACGCCCTGGCGGAGCTGCGTCTGACAGCTCACGGCCGCATCCTCTTCCTGATAACGCAGGTGGCAGCCCTCGAAACCGAGCTGCACCTTGCGTGATTTTTGCGACTTTCGGGACACGCGGGTCAGCACCTATCACGCCTCTTCTTTATCGCCTTCCATCCGAAGATAATATGGTTATGCGTTGATCAACGTGCGGTTGATCGTAACCCTGGCTTTGGAGAGCGAAGATGAAAAACCTCAGTGTGTACCTCCCGTCCCCGCGTCTGTTCGTCGCGGTCCTGATCGTGCTGGCCGTCACAACGATTGCGTTGCGGCAGTTCAGCGGCAACCCCACCGTCGCGAAGGTCAAGAGCTACCTGGGACTCTCCGTCTGACGCTGCTCTGAGCGTTGGAACCGAAGAATCCACTTCTCAAGGAGAATCCCACATGGCAACACCAAGTGTAGGCAATCGGCCTCTCATCACGAAAAGAACCCGGCTCGGCGACTTCACCATTCCGGCAGCCGGCGGTCGCGGCATCATCGAGATCGATTCCGCGAAGAACATTCACGCCGTGGAGCTGTACTTTACCGCTGTCGGCGTCGGTGCCACGTATGCGGAAATGATTGCGGACCTCGGGGCGATCCGCGTCCGCGTCGGCGGTCAGCTTATCGTGGACCTTACGGCGACCGAGCTGCTGGACTTGTACCACTTCTACAACGATGCGAATGGAGTCGCGGCGTTCGTGGAGGCGGGTGTCCTGCCGATTCGTTTCACCCCGTACATGCTGCCCTTGAGCGATCAGACGCAGGAGTACGCCATTGGCATGCTGGCCGATGACAATCCCAGCAAGCGCAACACGTTCACTGTGGAAGTGAACATGTTGACGCCGGGCGGCGGTCTGACCGTCGATGCCTGCGAGGTGCATCTCGAGACCGACGAGCTGCCGGCCCAGAAGATCGGCTACCACATGCGCTGGCTGCCCTACGGCACGACCTGGCCGGCGGCAACGGCTCAGACCCTCGACCAGATCACGCACGAGCCCAATGCCCTGGCCATCGTCAGCTACCACATCCATCATGCGGCTGGCACGTTGGCGAGAATCAGGCACGTGGTCAACGACGAGGAAGTCATCAGTGACACGCCGCTGGACTTGAACAATTTCAAGCTGCACGAGGCAAGCCGCTCCCCGGTTGCTTTGTATGAGAGCATCGATTTCAATCTGGCGAATCATCCCCTCGGCTTCCGCGACATCAGCCGGCTCGTCAACGAGCGGCTGACGTTGACCTGGGGCGTGCTGCCCGGCGGCTACACGGTCATCCGTCAAGAGCTGTGCAAGAACCTCAGATAAGAGGCGGCGGTTTTCAGACAAGCGGACTCTTTTTGTGAGGTGAAGCGATGGCTTCTGACTGGATCGAGGATTTCAACTCAATCGTCGGCGGTGTGACGAACGTGCTCAAGGAGCTTCAGCCGATCATCGGCGAGCCCCAGACCACCGTTCCGAAGCAGGCGGAGCCCGACTCCAAAACGGTGAGTGTGACGCAGCCGTACAACTTGCCGGCAACGTCCATCAGCCCCTGGCTGCTCGTCGCCGGCGTCGTCGTGCTCTTCTACTTGATGGGATAAACGGATGCTTGCTGCACTTGCTCCCATGCTTGGCTCCATCTTTTCCTCGGCGGCCGGCGCCTCCAGCGCGTCGGCCGCTACACCCGACACCGTGACGATTGATACGGGCGACATCACCCCGACGGTGGGCGGTGGAGGCATGAACCTGGCCGGTGGCAGTGCGGGGTCCTGGCTCTGGATTGCTGCCGGCCTTGCTCTTCTTTTGCTCTGGAGGCGGCTGTGAGTCTCTTCGGCAGCGATGTGAAAAAGTCTACGAGCGTGACGGAGATCACGACCGCTCAGGATCAGCGCGTCCAGATCGGCGGCTCTGCCGGCTCCATCGTTTCGCCGGGAGCTGCCGTGGCGGGGGGCGGGGCCATCACGGCCGGGGCCGGCTCCAAGATCACGGCGAACATCAGCACCTCGGGCCTCAAGGGTGCCGAAGTTCAGCAAATGCTCGATACGGCGTTTCGCGAGTCGGCGGCAACGCGTGAGAGTCTCACCGGCCTGGCGTCCTCTTTGAGCTCGGGCCTGGCTGCTCAAGGTGAGAACCTGGCGGGAATCGTGGCGGCGACGAAAGCTCCGGAGCAAACGGCTCTGGTTTCTCTGCTGCCCCTGGCTCTGCTGTTCGTGCTTTTCCTCTGGAGCAAGTGACATGAATAATACTCCGCAAAGAGTGACTGTTACCCTTGCCGCCGGCGAGACGAAGCGCGTGGCGATCCCCGGCAACTGGCTGCAGGTTGTGAGCTGCACAGTTGCCGCGTTTCAGTACGCCTTCGACAATGACCCGCTGACCGATGGCGAGAGTTACTTCTCGTATCCCTCGAAGACCGGCTTCGATGCCGTCCGGTTCCGAGACTCGCTCGGCGCCGGCTGCATCATCGTGGCTGACATTGCCGACACGCTGCCCAGCGACAATCGGGGCAACCGCGACCAGCTCTTGGCCCTGCTTGCCAAGCTGACGACCATCGACGTCGACACGGGGGCCATGGTGCTCGACCTGGATGCCGTCCTGGAGGAGCTGCAAGGCGATACGGCGGCTGCCACGATCGTGGCGGATGTGACGCCTGTTGCCGTGACGGCAATCATCGTCCTGGCAGCCAACGCCAACCGGCACGGGTGCTGCGTCCAGGCAATGTCGACGAACGGCGCATCCATCTTCATCGGCTCTACGAACCTCGTCACGAACGTCAACAAAATCCTCGAGCTCCAGCCGGGCCAGGGATTCACCTGGGACGACTATCGCGGCCCGCTGTGGGCCTATAGCGTGGCCGGCGGCGACGTGGTGCACGGAGGCGAGTGGTAGCATGGCTTTGCACGTAGACACAGTCGTCGAAATTCGCACGACCGGGGCCAACACGAACGGCGGCGGGTGGGCAAACGTCACGCCCGGTACGTCCGTCGATTACACCCAGCAGAACGCTCCGCAGCTCGCACTGGTGGACATCGCGACCGACGCGGCCGGCACGAAGCTCACGTCGGCCACCGGGGGATTCACAGCGGCCATGGAGGGCTCCGTCATTTTCCTCACGGGCGGGGTCCCGGCGGTCGCGGAGGACTGGTACCAGATCATCACCGGCGGCTACATCGACGGCAACAATGTCACCATAGATCGATCCGCCGGGGCCAACAAAGCGGGTGCCACGGGCAATCTCGGCGGCGCGTATAAGATCGGCGTCAGTGCGGGCAAGGATATGGTGTTTTTCTCCAACCTCGGCGGGCCGCGTGACGCCTGGATCAAATCCGGCAGCTATGGTCCGATGGGCACGAATATCTCCTTCCCTGGAGGCGGGGCTCCGACCATGGGCCGGATTCGCGGCTATGACGCAGCACGCGGCGACAATCCGACCGGCACGGATCGGCCTCTCATCGATATGGGCGATTGGGCGTTCAACGTGCATGGAGGTCACTCCCTCGAGCACGTGCGATTGACCGGGACGGGGGCCAACGTCGGGGAGGTGGTCTACACCTCGAGCACATCGTTCTTGTTCAATTTGCGGGTCGAGTGCACGGGTGTTGCGGCCGGCCGGCATGCGATCTATGCGGAGGGCAGCGACACCACGCTGCTGGGCTGCCAGGCCTCCACTACCGGCAGTGGGGCAAGCTATGCGATCTATCTGCACCAATCGTGCAAGGCGTTCCATTGTTTCGCCCACGACTCGCAGCGGGGCTTCTATCTCGCTGCAGCCTCTGCCGGCGTGAGCTTTTCCGTTGCCGACCATTGCGAGTACGGATTCACGATTGCGGCGAACAGCACGTACATCCACAACTGCCTGGCTTATAGCTGTACGTATGCCTACCGGCTGCAGGGCGCGCTGTTTTGCGGCGCGCTGTTCAACAATATCGCCGACGCCTGCACGTTCGATTTCTGGAGCGATCAGGCGGCGGAGCTCGAGGGGATTCTGACTTGCGGCAACTGCATGGATGGAGCCACGAATTTCACGATGCTTGCGAACTGGTATGGCAACGTCATCGGAGACGCGGGCCTGAAGAATCCGGCGGCGGATGATTTCCGCGTGGATAGCCACGACGTCAACGTGTACGAGCTGGCCATGGAGCTGACGAAATTTACGACGGCGATAGTATGAAATTGTGCATCGGTCCATCGCAAGTCCACAAGCTGAACATCGGACCCTCCCAGGGCAACGGCGGCGGCCTGGCCAAGGCGATTCAGATGCGCCTCGACAAGCCGTCGAATCAGATCAAGAGCTGGTGGCTCAAGTAGAGGTGACAAATGGCAAAGCGTAAGACGTTCAAGAAGAAAACGAGTGCGAAGCGTGCCGCTCACGGCCGAAGCGTCTACAAGGTCAAAGGCGGATACCGCCTGGCGAAGAAAAGCCGCAAGCACACGCGAAGGCGCCGGCGGTCCTGGCCGTGAAACGCACGACGTTCTCAACGAAGGCACGCGCCAAGAAGTTCCGAGGCGCGGGCCGGCGGGTCTACAAGGTGAAGCACGGCTGGAAGGTGTCTCCCTCGTGCCCGCGCAAAGATGCGAAGCGGCGGGCTCTGATGAAGGGCCGGACAAAGACGCTGGAACGTGGACGTCGACACCCCGAATACAGCCGGGCACTGTACGCGGCGGTGAAGTGGGCTCAGGTTCCGTTCTGAGGGTGCTACGGGTCGGAGCGAGTCGAGATCGTGGCTCCTGGGGCTTGTGGTGAATCGGGTTTTCTGATGAAGGTGCGGAAATGCTCAAATTGCTCTTTTGGATTGTGGTACTCGCGGCTCTGCTTTTCCTTGCCTGGCAGACGGTCGGGTGCAGCGAAGCGCAGAGGCAGGCGGTTGACAAAGTCGTCGCCGATGCCAACGCTGCCGGCGGGGCGGCTCGGGACCTGGCCGACAATCCTCTGATCCCTGAGCCCCTGGCCCTGGGCCTGGAGGCCATAGGGCTTGCCCTGGGCGGTGCCGCCCTGGCCTGGGCGAAGATGCGGCCGAAGATCAAGCTCCTCACGGAGACGGCCGGCTGCATCGTGCAGGCCGTGGAGGAGTCCACCGGCCAGACGCAGACGGAGCTCAAGAATCTCGTGATGGAAAAAATGGACCGCCGCGGCATCTACGACCGTGCCAACAAGCTGGTGGATTCTCTCAAGACGAAGTGACCTATGGAAAACACGGATCCCAGATACTACGAAGTTCTGCCGACACCTTTGGACGACGAAGAGCTGATGCCTGGCGACCGCGTCTGGCTCACGTACGATCTCTTCCAGCTTGGCGACTGGATCATTGCCTATCAGGTCGGCAAGATGGAGCGGGACCTGGAGACAGAGGGCCGATTCGAGCTGATGAGCTACATCTATGACGAGCCGAACAAGCGCCTTATTCTGAAGTGCCGTGTCCGCAATCCCGAAGAGATTCCGCCCATGATCTATCGGGCCGGTGTAGCAAACCTTCTCGCTCTCATAGGTTTGCTTGCTGGCGGCTTGGCCATGATTTCGTATGGTCAGGATCGCGAGCGGCGGGTGTACCGCCTCACTCCGCAGGCCACGAAAGAGCTCATTGACCAGATTGAGGCCGACCCGAATCTGACCGATGAAGAGAAGCAGCGGTTGAAGCAGGAGGCCTTGAAGCGCATGGAGAGCTCTGAGCCGCCGAGTGGTCTGCTGCCTGATATGCCTGGAGTGGGCGACCTGGCGGCGGCGTTGGTGTTCGTCGGCCTGGCGGTCCTGGCGATGGTTTGGTTTGGAGGCCACAAGTGAAAGCGTGCGAGCTGATAGAGAAGCTGGGTATCCCGGCGGCGCATCAAGTTCTGTTGCGCATGGCCCTGGGCATGAGAGGCTGCGCAGCGTTGCTCGACGCCGAAGTTGAGCTGACGATTGGCAGGGAGGAAGGCCGGGTAATCGTCAGCCTGGACGGCCGGGAAGCCGTGAGCATGACGTTTGAGGAGCTGGAGGGGTATGTCAACGGTCCAATCGACAACGAATCAAGCCTTGCGGGCGACGGCAGCCGCCTTGCTTGCCCTCCTGGCGTGGCAGGCACGTGCCCTGATTGACAGGGTAGACCGCCTGGAAGTCAATCAAACCCGGATTATGGTTGCCCTGGGCATACCGCCTGTGTCGCGGGATACCCTGGATTCCGGGGTACAAACCGCCTCCCTCGATGCCCTGCCTGGAAATCAACCTTTTCAAAAAAATCAAGATACCCTGAAAATCGGGGTATTTTTTCCTTGACATCTTTCCACATCACCCCGTAAGCTGGGCTCGGCTAAATCGGAATAGCCTAAGCCGATTTAGCCAGCCCGGCGGCCTGCTGTGCCCTGGGCTGGCTTTGTTTTTTGGCTCGGAGACTCGGTGGCGATGGAGTGGTTGGAGCTCATAAAGCTGATGGGCGATGCCGACACGAAAGCCAACCTGACGGCGCAGGTGCAAGCTCAGGGCAAGGCTCTCACGGCGTTGGCTGAACACGTCGCCAAACTCGACGGCAACCTTGTCACGATGTCCAACAATCACGCCGACATGATCGTCCAGGCCCACATGATGGCCTTCGCTGGTCTTCTGGGTCTCGCTCTCTTGGCGATCTATGCCATTTGGTCCTTGATTCTCCTGGAGCGGCGGCTCAAGCGGATGGAGGCACAGCTCAAGGTCCTGAACCTGGAGTACGACTCTGAGAAAGACGTCCTGGACGTCGAGGTCGATGACCGCACGATCATGCGACTGACCCTGCAGCAGCTCAAGGACCTGGCCGCGCACAGCGGCCGGCCCGTTCCCGCAAACTTCGTACCTGCACCCAAATCCACCCCATAGGAGGTCCCAGAAAACCCGCGATGCTCTCTGCCCAGACCACCCGAATGCAACATAACATATCATCTGAGCGGAGTTGGCCTGTCCAAAATGTGGTGTATAGTTTAAGCAGGGCGGGTGGGAGGTTTGTCGCCGTGCGCGGGCAACGGGTGCATGTAGCGAGTCCGACTGCGCTGGGGCGGGTGATTTGCAGTCGGCCGGCAAAGGGGCTTGAGATCGTTCCCTTGCACGAAGCGTCTCACGTGCCGGCGGCGTGTCTCTGTCAGAAATGCCGGCAGCAAATCAAGAGGTATGAGCTGGGCGAAGTGGAGAGGTTGGCTCCGCATCCCGGCCTCCAGCACGAGTTCCCGTGGGTGTATGACTATGAATGAGATTCCTTTTGCTCTCGGCGGCGGGGCTGCCCGTGACGTGATACCCAAATCGTCACCGGGCCGGGGTGTGTGCCTCGGCGATGGTAGCCGTGGCAGCTCCGCCTTTCTCTCGATTCAGGCGCGCGAGCCGGGCAACGCAGGAGTGCGACCCGGCGGGCCGCGTTTGATGCTCGATGGCAGGGGGCCGGCGTCGGATGCCGACGCCGGCCCGACTGCGCACTTCTGCCTCTCTCTTTTCACGTCAATCTCCTCGCCACCATGTAGTGGATTGTCGAGAGAGAGGCTTTTGTCTCTCGCGAGCGTTACTTCCCGGTCTGGACCCGGAAGGCTCGAGCGCAACGCTTCAGAGTGGCCGGCCGTTACGTTTGCCGCCGGCCGGGAATGGACCCGTCAAGTACGATCTGACAGAGGTAACGCATGGGATGGTATGGCAGCAACCACGACTTTGGCAAGTATTGCCACTGGTGCGGTGAGCCTGTGCCCGACGATGGGCACGTAAAGAGGGGCAAACACATCTTTTGCCGCAACGGGGGCAAGTGCAAGATGGCGCATGCGAGAGCCTACGCTGCCTACGAAAAGCGGTGTCGCCGCGTTACGGCTGGCGATATCCCTGGCATGGCCAGGGGCAGCTCGCCAGGTCGCAAGGGTAACGCCAGGCGGTCCGTCGCGACTCCCACCAGCTCCGGAGCGATCCGGATCCCTCGATCTGCAAAGAGTAACGCCAGAAAACCGGGATACGACGCGTGCAGCTCGAAAGCGATCTGCGTGAGTCGAGCACTGAGAAAGGGCAAGCCATGAAGGAAAAGAAGCTGCACGTTTTCGAGATGATAGCGATAGCCGAGACCCTACGAAGCAACGTCCAACGGCTCGAAGAGAACGCTGTCCGCGACAAACGCACCACGGCCCGGGCCTGCTACGTGAAAGCCCGCATAGGGCTCAGTGGGGCAATCAATCAGCTTGCCAAGATTCGCGACTATGCGCCGAGGGACTGATGAAGTGGCGGGCCTGGCTGGAGATTCGCACGCGGCGGTTGCCCGCCGGCTTATTGAGAATGGAGGCTGCGATGAATCACAAGTGTTCCAACCACAAGTGTTCACACGAAGCGCAGTATTTCTACCATTGGCCCGGCTGCACCCGCACGCAGTATGCCTGCCTGGCGTGTGGCACCGAGCTGGTGGACTTGGCGTCGAGAATGGGCACGTGTCTCATCATCACGCCGTTGCCGGCATGTGCTCGCGTCGGGTGCCACGTCGATTGCCCTGTGACACTCCCTGTGTACGACAAAGACCTGGAATCCAAGGGCGAAACGCTTGCCGTCCGTTGGGAATTGGAGCTGTCGGACCACCACGATCAGAGCGGCCCGACACCCCCTGCCATTGAGCCCGAAGCCGGAAAACTCGACCCTGAGAACGGACAAACCCTACAGCTCGGGCCGGCTGACGAAGTGACGCAGGCGGAGCGCGATGTGCTGCTGGAGGACTGGTGAAAACGCAACCGGAGATTCGCAAGGCCATTCTCGAAATCAAGAGAGATCGGCACTTGAAAGGACGGCCGGCGACGGTCGATGTGAACGCGCCTCTGGCTTTGATCCAGACGCATCTGGAGGGCCAGCTTGAGGCATTGCGTTGGGTGTTGAACGAGAATGAATTGAAGAAGGGAGGCAAGGATGGCGGCGTTAAACAAGTGTCTGATGCTCGGCAATCTGACTCGTGACGTGCAGCTCTCGTACACGCCGAATCAGACGGCCGTGTGTGATTTCGGCCTGGCGGTGAATCGCAAGTGGCACGGGCAGGATGGCTCGGACCATGAGAGCGTCTGCTTCCTCGACGTTCGGGCGTTTGGCAAGCTCGCCGAGGTGATCAACAAGTACATGGGCAAGGGCTCGCTGCTGCTGGTCGAGGGGCATCTGGATTTCGAGCAGTGGGAGAAGAACGGCTCGAAGCACAGCCGGCATCGCCTGATTGCCGAGAGCTGTCAGTTCATGCCGGATGGCAAGGGCGGCAGGCAAGAGGCCGCTGATGCCGAGCTGCCGGCTGGCAAGCTGGAGCCTGATGGTGGCGTTCCGTTTTGAGTGTGAGAGTAGAAAGGATGGGCAAAATGGGCAAGGATGCTGTACGTACGCCTTCAACGGTGGAACGGGAAAGCCCCCGTACTGTGACACGGGGGCTGGATTCCCAGAATGGCTCTGGCGGCTCAAAAAAGGCGGCAGCCGATGTCCTCGGCATACACTGGCTCCGTGGTTCGATTCCAGACACGATGATGAACTGGCTGACCGCCAAGCTCCGCGAGCTATGGGGCGACGATTATGAGGTGCTGGAGCATGGGTTCTGGGTTTACGACAGACACAAGGCCTGGCCGTCTGGCGTCAAGCTGTTGTTTCACTCGACGGAAGAGGGCTCTGAGCTGACCCTGAACCGGATCGCCCTGGAGGTCCCTGGATCCGCAATCGAACAGCTCGACATGCGGGCCATCGTCTCATTCATGGCGGCTCTGTCCATTCGCCAGTTTCAATGTTCCCGGCTCGACGTGTATTTCGATGATTTGCAGCGCACGGTGACGCCGGCACAGCTCTATCAGGTCGTATGGGAGGAGAGTCTTTTCGAGGGCCTGCCCCTGCGTCACGATGTCATCGGCTTCAAGCGGTGCAAGCGTGTCATCGAGTCGAACCGGCAAGGCCGCGTCCATGATGAAGTTGCGTTCGGCCGTCGCGGCAAGGAGGGCTCGGGCAAATACCTGCGAGTGTACGACAAATACCTGGAATCTAAGGGTGAAACGCTCGCTGTCCGCTGGGAGCTGGAGCTGTCGGACCACCACGCCCGCAAAGCGTTCGCGAGTATCGTTCGCACGATGGATGACCTGGGAGCGGGGCCTTGGAAGCAGGAGTGGACTGCGGATGTTCTCGGCGGCCTGATCCGCTGGTGCGTGGACTTCAAAAAGCGGGTAGCGGGTGTCAAGAATCTCGACCGCCTGGAACGCTACGCATTCTGGCAGTCGATTCTCGCACGGCTCGGCTTCGCTCGGCTCGCCTGCCGGCGCATCGTCAAGGCAATCGACAAGGCAAGGGACTGGGTCTGCCGTGGCGTGGCCGGAACGCTGCAAATGCTCCGCAAGGCGTTGGGCGACGAAGTGGCAATCCCGATGATCTGCGACCTGGCCTTTGGCGAGGACCGGCTTCGGCCGGCCCACAAGCGGGCAATCGCCGAATACCTGCGGTTGAAGGGCTCCGAGCCTGTCCCTGTGGCCTGGTAGCCGATAAAATCGTACGTGCCCAAGCTGATATTCTCTCTCTCCATGCGCATTCAAGTCCCTCCCGCTTCTGGCCGATAGGCAGGTCGAAACGGTGTGGAGACCTGTATGGACTGCCCGAATTGTGCTGCGAAGGTGAAAGAGGAGTCCCCGGATCGGATTACCTGCCCGACCTGCGGACCTCTGGTGCGGAACGCTGACGGCGAGTGGGAGCCTTCGGCGCCTGTCCCACCTGCGGACCCGCCGAAGCCTGCGGACCCGCCGAAACCCCCTGAGCCCGCACAGCCGATTGTCAAGGTAGACACTCCAGAATCCGACGATGGCCCGTTCGTCGGCCTGGGTGTGAAGCTGTTGGAGCCTGACGAATGACCATCGCTGCATTTGTGATCGCGATTGTCGCCTTGGTGGTTACTCTCATTGAGGCGGCGAATCGATGAAGCGGTACACGCCGAAAGAGTTGAGGGGCATGACGCTTAAGAGCCTGGACGAAGTGGGGCGGGACCTGGGCCTGGAGTTCGGCAAGAACCACAACCGTGCGGAGCGGTCGAAGCGCATCCTGGCGAGATATGCGGACCTGGACGTCGCCGCCGAGACGAAAGACCCTCCTTCAACGGACCCGGCTGCCCTGGGCGAAGCCCGACCCGAGTTCGAGCGTCTGATACAATCGGACGCCCTGGACGTGGATGCGGACACCGAGACTCCACAACGCGGGGGGGCTCGCCCTGGGGCCGGCCGGCCGGCGGGCATGACGGACGATCTGAGCCGGCTGTCCCACCTGTCCCCGCAACCCCACCCCGTCGTCAAGAGCCTGTTGAGCGGCATGTTTCAGAGCTGGAGTGTTGCCGCGAAGTGCCGTGAGATCGCTCTGACGGAATCCGAAGCGATAGAGCTGGCCGTGCCATGGTCGCAAACGCTGGAGTATCTTGGCGTGACGGAGCGCATTCCGCCCT
>Ga0315291_10008780_pt1 | contig 12398 bp, 7 predicted proteins | sample YL17G12_20_MG_FD_203070 | JGI IMG/M metagenome (GOLD analysis project Ga0315291, IMG submission 203070) | Sediment microbial communities from Yellowstone Lake, YNP, Wyoming, USA - YL17G12_20 | ecosystem: Environmental > Aquatic > Freshwater > Lake > Sediment | place: USA: Wyoming | collected... | reverse complement strand
GGTTGACGGGGTCGACGAGGATGTCCACCGCGTACCCAAACGACTGGAGCGACGCGATCGACTGGAGCAGGTAGCTCTCCCCGCCGCCGTAGATGATGTCGTACGGCGTGTAGACGGCGGCCGTTTTGGGGGCGCCGGCAGACGGGGTGTACGTGGCCCAGGGGATGGAGGATCGTGTGCAAGCTTGTTGACCCGCGGCAGTGGTTGCGGTCGAGGTCGCGTCACGAGCGATTGCGCTTGGATCCAAAAGTGAAACCGCGTCCGCCATGCGCGAGGCGTGGGCGCTGGCGGCGAGACAGGCGATCGTGAGCGCCGCGGCGAGCCCGCCCCCTGGCACGCGCCCTCGGTGCATGGCCGCAACGACAGAGACGACGCCACCAGAAGGCAACGAATTAAATGTTGGCGACTATGAGCACACAAAGGAAGTTCCGATGCTGCACAATAGTGCGAATGGAACGAGGCAAAAACATCACCTTCATCTCCGCGCCCACCCCTGCACCGCCTGCGTCAGCACCGCCCGCAGCCGCACCTCGCTCAAGCCGCCCGCGGTCGCCGTCACGACGGCAGGCTCGCCAGTAGCCACGTCGGGACAGCCGATGCCGCCCCCAAACGCGCACGCCACGCCCTGCGGCGCCACCCGCACACCCGGCGCCGCGCGCAGGACGGCGTCTTCACTCGCGGCGGTGTTGGCGTGCGAAGCGCACGCGCGCAGCACAGCCGAGACGTTGCGCAGTGACGCGCCACGCACGCCAGCGTCGGCGGCCGGCAAGCCGAGGTCGAGCCTTTCGGGCGCCGCCGCCGCCACATAGTCGTATCCGGCGCCCACAAATGCGTCGATGTTATGCGTGAGCACTGAACCCGCGTGAAAGAGGAGCACGGTGTCGGCGGCCACGCCCTCCCAAAAGCTCGGTGCTTTGAGCAGGCCGTCGTACGCAGCCGTCGTCAGATGCTGGTGTTCGAGCTCCGTCAATCGCACGCCAGGGTCGTGCACAAAGGCGAGTTTGACAAAGCGGGCGTTGAGCAGGCCGTGGTGCACGTGCAGGGCCCACCCCGGCAACCGTGACATGACCTGCGCGGCCGACCAGCGCAGCGCATACTGGTGCCCCATCTCCACGGTGACCGCCGCCTTGCGGGAACCAGCCGAGCTGGGGATGGGTCTGTCATCGAGCGGCGTTTGAAGCACAGCGTGCCGGAGGGGGCGCGCCGCGACGGCGTGTTGCAGCACGCCCTGCAGCGCGGTTGTAAACCTCGTGTGCGATCGATCCGCGACGTCACGTTTGGCGGCGGTCGCCATGTTGCCGTAGGTTGTCGTGCCGGGATCAAGCAAGATGGCAGTCGGTTCGACCACTTGGTTTGCGATGTCAGCCAAAAATCCGTTGCTGCCGTGTGACACGGTGCTGTGCACGCCAAACGGGTCAACCACCATCGGAACCGTGCCCGCGGCCATAGCGCTGGCCAGGGTCGACCCCATGTGGTGGTACAGCCGCCATTCGACGCCTAGGTCGAGGGGGTGCTCCCCCAAAAGCTCCTCCACGGCGGGCATCAGCATCCAGACGACGCGTGCCTGGGCAAGCAAGTGTTGCTGCCGCGTTGCGCTCTCGTCCGCGACGACGTCGACGTTCAGGCCACCAACCATTCGCTTGACTTTTTCGAGATACTCGGGGTGGCCGACGTCGCCCATCAAGATGAGCCGCGTGTCGGCCGGGATGCGACCCTGCAGGCTTTCAAACAATCGCAACGCCGTGCGGTGCACGTCTTCGAAATTGTACGCAAAATGGCCGGGGACGACAATATCGCGCATGGCGATGGTTTCATTCGATCGAGAAGCCGCGTGTACCGGGGGAGCCAGCATGAATGTTTGCGGGACGAGCGCGCGGTCGTGCACCAGGGGGGCGAGGTAGAGCTCGGTGTGCAACAAATACTGGTGCAGCGCAAACTGCGACGGCGCCAGCACGAGGTCGTACGTGGGCAGCGTGAAGAGTTGGCCGGGCGGCAAGCCGTCGCCGGGCCTGTATGGAAAGGTGCAGTAGTAGGCGTTGATGGCGCCGACGCCCCTGACGTCGGGCGCGCGCATGTCTCCAAATGCGACAAACACGCCATAGTCGGCGCGCACGTGCAAGCGGGCGCCGACGCGTGGCGCTGAAACGACCGCCAGGCGCGCGCCGTCGACGTCCAGCGCGTGATCGGCCGCCATGTCGACCAACTGGATGCGGGACCGGTGCGGCTTGCGCGGGTCGACCAAGACGTCCACAGAGTGCCCTAGGTCCTGCAGCGATACAACGACCGACAAAAACAGGTGCACGAACTCGTACGAGACCAGGATGTTGTCGGTGTACACGGCTGCTCGGGATGGCAGGCTGTCGGACGGGGTAAACGTCGACCAGTCGACGACTTGATCGCCGTCGCGGGCGCGTGGGCACGGTTGGGGCGGCGGGCGCTGCGCGCCATCGTGGCGGCGTCCAGAAGCCTTGAGTGGAGGTGGCCGCGCCGGGGATGGTTGGGGCAGGCCCCCGCGGTAGGGGGCCAGGCGCACCGACACCACGCCGCGAGGGGTGCGTGTGGCGGCGGCGCGGTCTGGTGCAGTTGCGGCACTGGTGGCCAGCGCAACGCAAGCGGCCATCAACAAAATGCTTCGAGTCGTAAACACCGTGCCACACCGGGGGAGGCGCAGGTTGCGCATCGCGCGGCCTCGCGCGAGGTGATGCAACTGCGAGGGTGGCGACCTACAGGGTTGTGCTTTTGCCGAGGACGACAGCCGACATAAAAAAAAGCAGCTGCATGAGCGACGCAGAAACTGCGGCGCAAAGTGGAGGCTCCACAGGCGCCAATTGAATTGTCACAGACTCGCAAAACGATTTTGCAAAAACGATTTCGTTTGGGCGGAAAAGACTAGAGCAGCCCAAGCCCAAGCGCACCTTTTCCAAACGCCATAGATTGTTGCCATGCCGACATCTGCCGCGCGGCTGTGGCTGCTGCCGGCGCTCGCGGCCGCGGCGGCCGCCGCCGTGCACCGCCCGCCCTTGTCGCGCTACCGCGCGGTCACGGTGCTCCACGCACCGGTGCCTCACCTGTCGTACACGTTGACCAATGTGGCGGGCAATCTGGGTGCCGAATGGCCGATTATGATTGTGCACGCCCCCGCCGCTACCCCGTCCCTGCACGCCTCGACCGCGGTCGCCCGCCTCGCGCGGCGCGGCCAGCTGCACGCTCTGCCCGCGGCATCCATCGGCGCGGCCGACCTGGGCGCCGCGGGCAACACGATCGCGTACACGCGCATGATGACGTCCGACGCGTTTTGGCGCGCGGTCGCCGCCGACAAAGTGCTCACCTTTCAAACCGACTCCGTGCTCTGCTCCATGTCCCCGTGGCGGGTCGACCACTTTTTGCGGTACGACTACGTGGGCGCGCCCTGGGTGCGGGGCATCCCGGCCGACATCCGCGTCGGCAACGGCGGCCTGTCCCTGCGCAGCGTGCGCGTCATGCGCTGGATAGTCGCCAACGTGCCTTTTAAGGAAGGCTACGTGGAGGACATGTACTTTGCGCGGGCGGTGCAGCGCATGGAGCGCGAGGGACTGCCCGTGTCGCTCGCGCCGGTTGGCGAGGCGTCTCGGTTTGCGTTTGAGGACGAGGACGCGCCCTCTGCGGCCCCGTTTGGCGTGCACCGCTGCATGGACGTGCGCGATGGTGCGAAAGCAGCTGTGCTGGCCGTCTGCCCGGAAGCGGCTTTTGGCGTGTGGGCGGCCGACCTGCCGGCGGCCGGGCTGGTGACCGACGCACGCGCGCCGGCAGACGGCATCCAAGCGCCGGCCGGGGTGGGGAAGGATTGGGACTGGGAGCTGACGGTGGCGGAGGCGCAAAAGGGGTATGCCCGTTGGGGAGGAGCGGCGGCGCGCCACGAAGCGCGTGCTCAGCTGCGCCACGGTGGCATGCCCGTCGAGGCGGCCGACGGCGCGGGGCGGCGGCGATCGCGCGAGGGTTGGATTTTGCACGATTGATTTGCCGGGCTTCCCCGCATTAAAAACCCGTTTGTGCCACGGCCCGTCGCTTTGCAACACAGCAACACTGATCCGACTCGCAAGCTGCCTCTCCGTCGCCCATGCCGCAGTCGGCTCGGTCGCCGCCGCGCGCCGCCACCGCGTAGAGCCGCGTGCGTCATCATCATGGTCGCGCGGTGGCTGCCGCCGTCCCTGCTGCCGCTGCTGCTGCTGCTCCTGGGCTGCGGCCGCGCCGCAGCCGTAGCCGCCTCATCCGCTCATCTATCTTTATACATCGCCGCCAACTTTCGGGACAACGCAGCCACGGTGCCTGCGTTCACCGCCGAGCTGCTCAAGCTCGCGGCCGACGTGGGCCCGCCCAACCTATTTGTGACGGTGTACGAGAGCGGCTCGGCCGACGGCACGCCCCACCTGCTGGACGACGCGCGGCGCGCGCTGGAGGCAGCGGGCGTGGCCACCAACATCACCGCCAACGGCCCCCTGACGCGGCGCGGCCGCCAGCGCATCGACTTTTTGGCCGACGCGCGCAACGAGCTGCTCAAGCCGCTGCGCGCCATGGCGCACGAGCGCCGCTTCGACCGGGTCGTGTTTGTCAACGATGTCTTGTTCGAGGCGGGCGACGTGCGCAAGCTACTGGCCGTGGGCGCCGACATTTCGTGCGGCACAGATTTCATCCCCATCGGCGACGCGCACAAAATCTACAAGCCCGCCGTGGACGCCAAGTACCCCATCTTTTACGATGCCTGGGTCGCGCGCACCCTGGACGGCCTGCCCCTGCGCGCCATGCCGCCGTACGTGGCGCCCGAGAGCGCTGTGCCGCTGATGCGCAAGGTGGCGCGGTTGGGGCTGTCGTTTCCCGACTACACGCGCGCGGTCAACGCGATCGAGCTCGCGGTCGTCGAGCCCCAGCCCGAGGTCGTGCAACTGCAGTGCTGCTGGAATGGGGTGGTGGTGGTCAAGGCTGAGCCTTTCTACGCTGGCCTCGTCTTTCGGTCCAAGCTGCCCGGCGAGTGCGGCGCTTCCGAGTGCTCGCACTTTTGTCGCGACATGCGCGCGCTCAACTACACCCGCGTCGCCATGCACCACGGCGTGCGCGTGGCGTACAACATCGAGACGTGGCACCGCGCTCGAGCGCTGGACGTGCCGTACGAGGCGGTGCCGCTGCCGCTCGCGTTTACGCACGCGCCGTCGCCGCACACACTCTGCTGCGGCATGCACCACATCGTGCGCCAGCCGTCGTACGCGCGCGACCGAGACGAGTCGGACGACGCATTTGCGTACCGCGCGTGGATGGCGTTAACCGAGGATCCTGTCGCCGACAGCTTCGCCGACTTTTTGAGCACGCTCGTCGCGGGCAAGGCCGAGGTGCGGCTGGCCGAACTGGCCACGTTCCTGACCGACGAACCGCGGGCTTCCTGTCGCATGGCGCCCGCAGTGACCGTCACGCCGGCGCCGTGCCTGGCGCCGGTCGGCCGCGCCATCCCGCGCCGCCTGACCCAGGTCGGCGCCGCCGATGCGCGCGACGCGCTGACGCCTCACACGTGGACGTGGCGGCGCCTGCACCCGGACCACGAGTACGAATTCGTCGACGCGTTTGGCGGCAGCGAGGGCGGCCTCCCCGCTTCGGTCGCCGCCGTCGTCCCCGCCCTGCTCGCCGCTGGCGCCAACCACACCGCCCTCGCGTCCGACCTGGCCACTCACGCCCTGTTGTTCGACCGGGGCGGCATCGTGGCCGCCCTGGCGTCGACCGCGGGCGGCTCGCTATCATGCGCGCTGGCCGCGGGCGACGCGGACGTGGCCGCGCACGCGCCCGGCGGCGGCGCCCGCCCGGTGGCCCTGGCGGCCGTGCCGGGGCACGCCACTGTGCGGGCGCGGCTGGAGGAGCTGCTGGCCCGCGCGGAGCGGGTGCTGCAGGGAGGGGGTGCAGGAAGAGAGGAGCAACCCGCCCTCGACGGCCCCGCGCCGCCCCCCCGCCGCGTCGACATGGACGCGCGTTCGGTGGATGTGCCCGCGTGGTGGCCCGGGCGCGGCGCGCGCGCCCGGCACCGGGTCGACGGCAGCGGGTTGGGGCGGGGCCTGGGCGAATTGTTTTAGAATCGGCGTTAGTTTCCCTGGGTCGAACGTTGGCCGACCACTGTTATATTCAAAGACGTGGACTACACTTTTTTAAAGTGCACCATGTACCCGATCGTGAACGCGGACGCGCACTCTGACGCGCGGCCGACCCGTCGCCATACGCGCTGCTCAGCTTCAGCATGTACGGTTCTTCGCCCAGGAACGGGGCCAACTCTGTGGGGCGCACGCTTTCCGCAACCATGAACAGCACCTCCCCACAAGTTTGCAGTCGTAGGGTCTTAGGGTTAGGGTTAGGCCAACTCTATGGGGCGCACGTCGCACTTGCCCGCGACGAGCGCCGCCAGAAACTCGGCAAACCCGTCGGCCATCGGCTCCTCGGTCAACGCCATCCAGACGCGGTACGCAAACGCGGCGTCCGACTCGTCGCCGTCGCGCGCGTACGCCGGCTGGCGCATGATGTGGTGCATGCCACAGCAGAGCGTTCGGCACGATGGCGCGCGCGCAAACGCGAGTGGCACTGGCACCGCCTGGTACGGTACGTCCAACGCTTTGGCGCGCTGCCACGTCTCATTGTCGTACACCACGCACACGCCCATGATCACGTTGGCGACCGCGGGCCCGCTGGACGCCCCGACGCCGTTTGAAGGCGGCGTCGCTAAACGTGCGGACACCATCAAGGGGCTGCCCACGCACGACCTGACCGACGTGCGCGACTTTTTGGCCGAGCGCGCGCGCAAGGGCGTGGGGTGCAACGTCTGATTTTCGTTCTAGGCGTGCAACGGACGGGCGGGCGCCGAATGACTCGAGCGTCCAGTGCGTTGAGGCCGCAAAATTGAGTCAATATGCTGCGAGGTGCTGTGACATTGATGGTCTGCCGTTTAGGCGCTTGTAAATGCGAAAAACCAAACTGCGGGCAGCGCCCCCAGCGATTCAAGCGGCGAGGTGGGGGTGGAAGGTTTTGGGACGAGAATTAAAAAAAAACGTCAGGCAGGCTTCAAGCACCCCCACATTCACTCCCCTCTTCCTCTCTCTTTCTTCTCTCCCACACGGCGAGTGGCTTGGGACGCAATTGCGGGATGGAGTTGATTTCGCCGGCCACGGCGGACGCGTCGGCGGGGTTTGGCGGCAAGGGTTGCCGGGGCTGGAAGCGGAGGCAGCGTCGCTGCCGTCGCCACGAATTGCGGTGGCGAGGGGTCAACCCAGCCGTGTGCGCCCGGTTTTGCACAAAACCCGGGATTGGTGTGTTACAAAACCGGGCGCCGCCCCGCCACTGGTCCGCGTTCGCTCACCACTACTCACGGGGGTTAATCGCCGGCCACCCCGCTTTGCGAGAATCACGGGTCGACCCGAACGATGCCGTCAGCATCCAGCGCCCGCTGAAACGTGACGGCGCGGCCCGGCCGGCGCCACCGCCGCGTCCTTGCAGAACGTCGCCCACCCTTTGAAAAAGAGCGCGTGGTGCTGCCCGGACGGCACCAGCAATTCGTACTGCACCGGCCAAACGCGGGAGTGAATGGCGTTGGAGAGCGTGACGGGCAAAAAAGGCTCGGATTTGCGGCGTGCCGCACCGGCGCGCCGTCAGGCGGCGCCCACTCGCGCGCGTGCACGTCGGCAAACAGGGCGCCAGCCATGGCCTTTGTAAAGTTGCAACGCCACGGCGTGCGACAGCGAGCATCCACTTGCGCCGCACTCGTTCGGCACAGCTCTAATTAAGTGAAACGCTTTCACGTTGGCAGATTCGAGCATGGCGCGAGCGTGAGCAAGACGGTAGGCGCCTTGGGGCAGGTTCATGAGAAAGACGTCATCAAAATTTGCAAAGCCGGCGAGCGATCGAGAGCGCGGCGGGGGGGCGGCGCCGGCGCGGGTGCGGCCGCCGGCGCGGCCGCCGGTGTCCGCGCCTGCGCGGATAGGCAAGCGCAAGCGTTGCAACAGCTGCAGCAGGTGACATAAACAACCGTAAGCGGCCGCAGTTTATGGCTATTTGACTTGAGAGGATTTCGTGCGTCGTGAAGCAAAAATGAGGCACAAACGCGGTAGATAAAAAGGTCGTCCTCAAAACCCAGTCAAAACAACCAAAACGTGCAGTCATGTCCATTTTGAAATCAACTCGCTTGGATAATACGTCTGTGTTGATCTTATTTGCATCCGGCTCAGTGTTTTTCAACCATGTCGCAGGCTTTGACTTTTTCGACGAGCCCCTGTGGAAATCGCCGACCTTGTGGCGGGCATACTGCAAAGCGCTGCACCCGGGACTGCAGCGTGCGCCTGTTGTGACGCGGACGAGCTCCAACCTGTCAGAGTCGGCGTACGACGCCATCCCCGTTTTCGTGTCATCCTTCAACAATCCGTCTTTTCTGCACAGCACGCTCCGCTTCCTGCACTGCTACGGCGCCAACGTGACCGTGTTTGACAACGCCAGCGACGATGAGTTGCACGCTGCATTCCTCGACCGCATCAGCCACTACGTCCCCGTCGAGCGCAGCCCAGTCAACACCGGCCCCCGCGGCTTTTTCACGCGCCGCCGCGTCGCGTCGCTGCCCAAGTTTTTTGCCTACACTGATGCCGATCTCCGCCCCCACCCCGACCTGCCGCCCGACTTTTTGCACGTGCTGGCCCGCATCACGCAGGCCTACCCCGGCAGCAAGGCGGGGTTTGCGTTGGACGTGTCCAACGCGCCCAACTTTGTGGCGGGCACCTACCATAAAGGCAAGAGCGTCGCCGACTGGGAGCGCGCGTTTTGGCGGCACCGCCTGCCCGACGCGGCCGGCCTGCGCGACCCCCTGTTCAAAGCGGACATTGACACCACGTTTGCCGTGTACGACCGGGACGCCCTGCTGGCGTCGCCCAGCACCAACAGCAACATGTGCGAGGCCGGCTACGAGGGGGTGCGGGTGGGGGGGTCGTTTGCCGCGGCGCACGTGCCCTGGTTGTGCTACTTTCCGCGCTACGTGAGTGGGCACGAGTGGAAAAGTTATTATATGTCGCGGGGCACGTCGGGGTCGACGATGGCGGGGCTGGTGCGGGCGAGCGGGGACCGGTTTGGACGAGACATGTGTGTGGGGTGATTATTTGCAGTGGGTGGCAGCGTTTGTTTTGGATGTTTCATCAAGCGATGGGAGGGCTCAATGGCTTGCAACCGTGCATGATCATCCTGCCAGCTCGGCAAGGGGCGCGATTTATTTTGCACGCCCTTTTATCAAATATTCCACGGCGCCAGCGCGCCGGCCCGTCTAGGTAGCCCCAAACTCTGGTCTGCGTCTACGCGTGGTCGCTTGGAGCTTTGGGGGCGCATGTTTTTTTGCATGTTGCGAATTTGTTATCGCCGCGGTCCTGCTCTGCACGCTCCGTCGCACAACGAACCCGGGGCGTGCTCGACGCTCGCGTGCTCCCATCCGGCGAGCGCCTGGATTCGATGGCCAGCACGGCGTCCGCGCCGCCGCTGCCAGGACTCTGGAACCACGACCATTTCCTTGCCTCAATTACGACGCTGGAACCTCTCGGCCCCTTGAAAGTAGACGAAGTTTTGAACGGGTCTGACGACGACGCGCTTCCGTTGTTCATGGATCGGTTTGTGAGCGTTCCTGTGTGGGAGGCCCCTCCCAGCTGTGCGCGCCACGCCGCTCCCGTTGTCGACCACTCCCCGCGTACAAAAGCGGGCAACGCGCGCCGGTGCCGGCGGCGGGAGCCGGCAAAGCGGGGCGACGCGTCGACGTTTGAGAAGCGCATCACCAGCAACACGTACCTGCGCCGCCTGTACCTGACGCGCCAGCAGGCGCTTGCGCTGGCGCCAACTACGTCACGCGTTGCCGAGATGCACGACCACACCAAGGACCCTGCGACCGCCGTGTCGGCCAGGGTCACCGTCTTGGACGAGCGCAACCTGGCGCACGACATGGAGTGCAAATGCTACCTCTCGTCGCGGGAGCGCCATTTCGTCCTGTGCAACGGGTGGAGCGCGTTGAGCAAGCAGAGCGGGGTCGCGCTGGGCGACGCCGTCGTGTTTAGCCGAGTCGGCCAAGGCCATTTCAGGGTAGTCCGCGTCAAAGGGGGCGTTTGAGGTCGCTATGTGGGGGCTTGCGCTCGTTGCGAGTTCACCATGGGGAGCGCACGGCTACTGTTCGTCCGGGACGAGGGGCCTGGTTCCAGTGTGTTGCATTGATGTCGTTCTGTCCTTTCTCCTCTACTATGCGGCCGCCGCCCGCAGCCGGCCCACCCCATCACCCTCCATCACCCTCTTCCCGCCCCCTACAGCCACCCCCCACGCCCTCAGATCCCGTGTGAACGCCGAATCAGGGCGCACGAAAGAGAATTCGATGACCCACGGATCGCGCGCGCGGCGCCCGCAATGTGGTTGGGGTTAGGGTTAGGGTTAGGCTTTCATCTGCCCGTCAACATCACGTTACAGGCGTCGACCGCCGCGCCGTGCGATGCGTGCCTGCATCAAGGGCTCGACGCGCAAGTCAGGTTGCACCGCCCGGTGGCGTACCCAAACGCCTTTCGAAGAGGACACTCTGGGCGGGTCGAAGTGTCGGTGTCGTGCAAATGACTGATTTGGGAGTGGCGTGGATAGGTGTGTGATCCGTACCCGCGACTGTGGGTACGCGGCCTATGCCTGCGACCGCTCAATTACAGCCTCGTGCAAATGCGTTTTGCGCATGATACATGGAACAGTGTCATGACCCCCCCCTACTCTGGCAGCAAGCACAGCGCGCTGCCCCCGATGTTCGACCGCGACTCGTGCACGTCGACGCACCCAAACTCGCCGCGCGCGGCGTCCAGGTAGGCGCCCGCGTGGCTGGGCGTCGTCATCCAAATCTTGTTGTGACCGTGCATAAACGGCACCAGCCGCGCCAGCGCGTGGGCCGCGTGGTGGCCTCCTGCACGCCCGTCCACTCTTGGTTGAACCAGTCGTCCACGATGACGATGCCGCCGTCGCGCACCGTGCACGCCGCCATGTTGACGTCGTGCAGCGTGGTCTCCAGCGAGTGGCCGCTATCCACGGACAGCATGCGCACGCGGGCACGCCGAGCGACGTAAAGTTGGAGGCGGTCAGGGTCAGGCTGTTGCCCGACACCAGGCGCACGTCGGCCCGCGGGATGCCGGTCGCGTCCATGAGCGACATCAGCTTTTCGGGGTACAGAATGTTGGCCGTCGACCCCGACCCACTCAAGTCGTAGATTTCGGATTGCGCCTCAAACAGGTCGACCGCCGCCAGCGGTTCAGCCGTCGCCGCGTTGCCGGCGATGACCGCAAAAAAATTGCCGTGGTGCACCCCGATCTCGCCCGCGGCTCCGAACACGCCCAACTGGTGCTGCAGCGCGGCCATCACGCGCACGTAGCGCACCTGGCGGTCGTTGAGCCAGCCGGAGACGCTGGGCGACGCGGCCGCATACGCGTCGTCATCGCGGGGCGTCCACCGGCGGGACGCCTCGGACGACCCTTTGGCGGGAGCTTTGAGCGGGGCGGGCGTGGCGTTGCACAGCGCGGGGTCGCACGCCGGCACCCGTTTGCGGTCCCACGTCGTGACCGCGTACTGGTGCTTGCACATCCAGTCGGCGGCGTCGCCGCCTCCGCCCAGACGGCGATGCTGCATGCGCACGCTCGAAGCGACGCCGTGGCTGCCTGTCGACTGGGGGGCGGACGACGTCAGCAGCAGCGTCAGGGCCGCGCTCAGCAGCGCCACCGCGGCGTACGACGCGCCGCGCTCGCTGGCCGCGTGGCGCAGGGCGGCGCGCCCGAGCGCGGTCTTGGAGCCCATGGTGGATGGGTTCAAGGTCAAGCTTTTAAAATTGTGTGGCGCGCAGGCACGCCAGCTGTACAGCAAAAATCATTTGCGCCAACAATTCGGGCGAGTGAAAAATGGCTGCCACATTTCTATTGCTGCAGCCTACATAATTCAAGGCACCGATTCGTTTGCGCCATGCCGCCACAGGCATCAGCCATGGCCCTCTTGTGCGGCATGGCATCGCTCATCGCCGCCGCAGAGGCGTTTTTGCCCAGCATCTTGGGCCAACGGTGCACAGCTGTGCCGATGCATCAGCATCCGCACCGCTCCAGGCGCGCCTTTCATGGCAAAGGGACTGCCCGCGAGACGGCCGACCGCGTGCGAGTCGGCCAAGCCATGTGCGCCGCATCGTTCGACAGGGTTCGAAACAACGAAACGTTGACCGGCACCAGCACCGACGGTCGCGTCCTGGATCTCCTTGAGCCGTTCAAAACGTTTTGCGACGACCCGGCCGGCGCCGAGCAGGCGCTGATGGGCGGTGGGTCACGGGACGCCTCGTCCTCAGCACGCAATTCGTCGATGCTGCTGTGCGTCGTCGTGCG
>Ga0315291_10008779_pt1 | contig 12398 bp, 7 predicted proteins | sample YL17G12_20_MG_FD_203070 | JGI IMG/M metagenome (GOLD analysis project Ga0315291, IMG submission 203070) | Sediment microbial communities from Yellowstone Lake, YNP, Wyoming, USA - YL17G12_20 | ecosystem: Environmental > Aquatic > Freshwater > Lake > Sediment | place: USA: Wyoming | collected... | reverse complement strand
AAGTGGACGCCTGCTGGCGGCATGCAATGCCTCAAGTAGTGTGCCTGTGGCTGCTATGGCTACTTCTCTTGCTCTCATTGTGTGCTCTCACCGGCCAGATGTGCCGGAACTAGAATCGAACAGTGTCCAATTCTCGACGTCAGATGGATGTACAGACCTGTGCACGCCAGATGCACCTTATCCCGGGATCTAATCTTCATCAAGCGATGGTAAAGTACCTGGCTGCTGCTCTTGTCCGATTTTCGGAGCGAGGTTAGAGTACGAAGCGAAGTGGAAATGCGAGTGGTGAAGTTTGGTGCTGATGGCATTCGGGGTGTTGCCGGCAAGTGGCCTCTTACACGGCAGGCTGCCCGGAGTCTCGGCTGTGCGCTGGGCCGATTTCTGCGCAGCGAATCCGGGGGCTTGACGGATCCACCACACGTCATAATCGGGCGGGACACCCGTCCCTCAGGTGTTAGGCTCGTAAGAGGTCTAATAGCCGGTTTGCGCAGTCAGGGTGTTGATGTGACGGATCTGGGGATTGTGACGACCCCTGGTGTAGCCTACTTGACCAAGCGCAAAAGCGCCAGTCTTGGCCTGATCGTCTCGGCATCGCACAATCCGCCTGAATACAACGGGATCAAGTTTGTGGACTCAAGGGGGCTCAGGCTCAGGAGAGAAGCGGAAATCGAGGATATGATCAACGAGTCCGCCGCCGAAGAATTGGAGCCCTCTGCCAATGAGGGTCAGCGGTTCAGCGGGCAACACCTTGTAGAGCTCTACATCCAAGATCAAGTGAGACTTTGTCCGTTCAAATCGCTGCATGGGTTGAAGCTGGTCCTCGATTGTGCCAACGGTGCGGCTTCACAGACTGCACCACTGGTCTTCAAGGAGCTTCATGCCGAAGTCTGGGTTATGAATGAGAGTGCAGAACACAAGATTAACGATCGTTGCGGTTCGGAGTATGTACGCCAACATCCACAGGACCTGATTGAGGCTGTTCGGCGCTACGGTGCGGCTTACGGTTTCGCCTTCGATGGGGATGGCGACCGCTTAGTGGTTGTTGACAAAGATGGCTACATGTACGACGGAGATGATTTCTTATTCGTCCTGGCGAGGTACTTCCACGAACTCGGAGAGTTGCGAGGTGAGACAATTGTCACGACACACATGGCGAACACGGGGCTAAAGAAGGCGCTAATTAGTTGGGGAATCAGCACAGTGCTCACCGAACATGGTGACAAGCATCTAGAGGCTGAGATTTGGAGCAAGAACTACTTGCTGGGCTCAGAACAGGTCGGCAACGTGATCATCCATGACGGCCATCATGCCGCGGCCGATTCCTTGTACGCGGCCATGATCATCAGTGGAATCATCTGCACTCAAGGTGCGCTATGTGATCTGGTCAGTCCTCTGCAAAAGTACCCTCAGGTGCTTGCCTCAACTCACGTTGCCAGGATGCCGCCCCTGGAAAAGATCGGGCCTCTGCAGAGACAGAGAGAAGGTATGCAGGCAGTCTTAGGCGAGAACTCCAGGATGTTGGCGTGGTACTCTGGCACTGAGGGACGACTTTTCAAGACGATGGTGGAAGGCAGCCCAGGCAACACTCTGGAGCAGGTGCAGAGCGAGGCGGTGGCGGTTTGCAGGATTGTTCAGCATGCCACTGGATCAGAAGATCAGGAACCGACAGTACTTGACCTTTCTTCCAGGAATCGCGTCAGACCTGCCAAGACTGGCTGAGTCGGGCGAATTTCCCTGCCGGACTGCAAGGAGGACAACATGAGACCTCTTGAGATCATTGGCGCTGTGGCCGAGATACTTGGCGTAATCTGGAATGTCATTTTCGGGCAGAAATCACTGCGGGATGCATTGAGAGAGTGGCGAGCGAAACGACGACAAGGCAAACACTCCGGCCTTTACGACGCGAACAAGAACTATCCGGCAACGGCGCCTGAGGGCGGATACCCCGCGTCCAGTGATTTGGGGAAACGGCCCAGTTCCGGTGCCAGCATAACGCGTTTCGACGATCTTGTACAGGAGGTGAAGGACCTGGTAACTTCGGCCAGGTACGAGGAAGCCGTGAGCACTGCAAACAGACACCGCGAGACCATGGTTGCCATTGGTGACAAACATAATCCAGCATTTCAACTGGCTCTGGGTGAACTCGACGTCTGGTATGCCCATGCCCAGATTTACGTGGGAGACACAGATGAGGCGATTGAGCGGCTGAAGAGTGTGATCGCGGACCTGGGGGGAAGAAGGAGATTGTATGAGGTTCTTCCACTTGGGACACGGCGTTGGAACCAGATACTCGGCCGCACTCACAACCACATAGGATACGCCTGTTGGATGGATCGAGGCAACTATGAAGCGGCCCTCAAAGAGTTCAGTGTGGCCATCCCTTATTATCTTGCCGAGAAACAGTTGGAAGAGGAATTGGCTACGACCTATGACAATATGGGCCGGGTGTATGCCCAGCTCGGCTACCAGATCCGGGCTGAACTACTGATTGAGCACGGCCGGCAGATACGAGAGCTTATACGAAATGACTATCGTTACGCTCTGAGCCTCAATTCCAAGGCCATTGCAGACCTGGCTTTTGGACAGCCATATCGCGCACTCGTGACGAGCGAAGAGGCACTGGGGCTTTTCAAACAACAGGAAGAACAAGGTGTGCGCGGCGTTGGTCTGGCACTGATCACCAAAGGGCGCGCTCAGCGGTACCTGGGTGCCTATTGGAGATACAGCCGTAAGCCCGCCAGATTCGAGCATCACCTGCGCGGAGCCACAAAGACGTTAGAAGAAGCCGAAAATATCTTCCTATCAGTCAAAGAGGACATTCGACTTTTCCAGGCATACAATGAACTGGGATGCGCCTATCGAGAATTGGTCGCATTGAGTCAGGGAGGCGATACCGAGAGTGCACTGCAAGCCCAATACTATCTGGAAAAAAGCCTGGAGGCCGCTCCCCAGGACAAATACCCTGCTCTCTATGTGGATGCCTGTGAAGACCTGGCTCGAGCCTACTTCATTCTCGGTAGGCGCGGAGAGGCAGATCGCTACCTGAAACAGACTGAGAGGGCGATTCCAAGGGACTACAAGATGATGAGGAACCGCCAGCCTTGTGTAGCCTCGCCAGAAGAATGCGTTGAGGACTATTGGCAGCAGTTGGGCAAGATCCACATGTTGCGCGGTGACATGATATTCGATGGGAAACAACCGCCCGCGAGCATTTCACAGGTGCGACAAGCCATAGAGCACTATGTTCTTGCTGCCTGCTATTTTGGACGTTTTCTGGAGCGCCCGCTGGATCCCTCATCCGTTTCTGAAGACGAGCATCTGTACCCACCTTCCCAACCACGACTGACGAGTCACCGGCTCTTTATTGAACACCTCTATGGCCACCTTAGCCAGTTGGAGGCAGAGGATATACTGCGCATAGGACAAGAGATCCTGCCTGAGTTGGAACGCACCTACGCGCTCAAACCCTCCTGGTTAGGTGTATTCCGGCAGGAGGTGCTGGAGCTTCTGGAGCACACGAAGACCACAAAGTTCGCTACAGAGTAAAGCCCTTTGAAGGATGCAAGATGGACTCTAGTGCCAGTGCCGGGCAGCCCCATACCAGCCTTGATCGCTGGTTGGCGGGAAAGGGTTTCCGCGCCAATCCGTTCGAGAGGTGGAACGCTGAGCACGATCAAGACCTGCCGAACTACTTTGTGGATATCGGTGGTTTTGACGAATTCCTCCGCCTGACTGTGCCATGCGTCATCTTTGCGCGGCGTGGCTGCGGCAAGACGGCTCAACGCCAAATGCTGGCCGCTCAGTGCCGCCCTCTTAAGCACGATAGCCCCTGGCTGGCGATAGCGTATACCTACAACGGGTTTGAGCGGGCACTGGGTAGCGCGGGCGGTGAGATACGGCGGGTGCAACCCATACACCACATCGGTGCGCTTTGCTACCTCGGGTTGACTGCGCTGGTAAATGAGGCATCGAGTGATTCCAAGACACAGAGCGCACTGGCGGATCCGGGTGTCGCGTCGCGCCTGGCAGTCTATGTGGCCCGTTTTGCACCCCATCTGGCGGATGCTCCAGCCACTGAGCTCTCGAGTGCGCTGGATGACCTCAGTTCACCGGAACTCTTGCAGGGCTTTGCCATGCTAGTCAAGGATGCTGGGCTGGAGGCCTGTGTGGTGCTCGTGGATGGTGTGGATGAGTTCCCTCCCACAGCCAATGATCCAGCCCAGGCCGTGGCGCTATTGGCCCCTCTGCTCGGTACGCTATCCCTGATCGAGTGTCCAGGCCTGATATTTCGGTTCCTGCTGCCGCAGGAACTGGAGCCCGCCCTGCGTACCTGCGGCTGGTTTCGCGCAGATAGGTTGCACATTTCTCGGATTGCCTGGGAAGACAATCGGCTTTTACTCGCGCTGATCCGACAGCGGCTCATTCATTTCAGCCGCAGGGAGCCTCCCTACGAAGACCTGGCGCAGCTTTGTAGAGATGAGCTGGCCCAGGTCATCAACGACGAAATCACCGACCTTGCTGGCGGGTCGCCACGGGCAGCGCTGATTCTGGCTGATATGCTGTTGCAGGGCCATTGCCAGCAGCCCAACCTGCCAGAACTGATCGCGCTGGCAACTTGGGGAGAGGTTAAGGCCAAATGGCTTTCCCGCCGCGACGATTTCGTAGCAGAAGAAAACTATGCAACGGCATTGGACAAGCGGCGGCGAGTGGCTCGGTTCGCTGATTACGCGGTTTTGTGTGTGGAGGATGAGAAACACATTGTTCGGCTCGGCGAATATGACATCACAAGTGAGATTCCGCCGCAGGACTACCGCGTGTTGGCCTGTCTCTACCGGCACCAGGACATGGTATGCACCAAGGACCTACTGGTAGAGGAGGCCTGGCCGCAAGCCGAGAAGCAGGGGGTCGCCGATCAGGCTATCGCGGCTTCCATCGCGCGCCTGCGCCACACGTTGAGGAAATTCTCGCAAGGTGCAGAGCATATCCAAACGATCAAGGGGCACGGATATCGCCTTCACCCTCATGGTTTCAAGGATGACCTTAGGCCAAACGACTGAGATGGCAGGAAAGCCCGGGATGGGCCAGATTTTAAGATCTTGCGGGTTCCAGAGCTGGTTTCTTGGAGTTTCTAATGCCGTTTTCATTGCATATGTCACCGTGCATTCACCATGAAAAACGATATTTGTGGTACAATAGGGGCGTTTTTTCAAGACCAAGCATAAGTGAGGCATAAAGACAGTAGAAATGGTAGGACGGGGCGATGAGTAGCAACACGGATCAGGGAATGGTTATATACCCCTATTCCAGAAGTCAAGAGAGATCAGGGCGTAAGCAAAACAAGGCCGGCAAATTGCGACCCAAACCTTGCCTTCTGTTCGATGCAGGTGGCACACTGGTATTCCCCAATCAGTCTTTCCTTGTCCAGCAGGCTCGAAAACAGGGGATAGAGTTAACCGAAACGCAGTTGTCCGACGGTTATTACCGGCTGATCCACGCACTGGACCGTCAGGCGGATAGCCAATCTGGTAAGTTCCCCGACCCGTGGCCGAACGGCTATGCATACGCCCTTTTTGAGATACTTGGCATCGCTGGTCCCGCTACCGATGCCATAGCCAAGGCTTTTCGGGACCGCCACCGTCGAAAGAACCTGTGGACTTTCACCTTTGACTGGGTGCGCGAGGCGCTGGATTGCCTCGCCATACAAGGGTATCGTATGTCGGTCATGTCGAACTCCGATGGCCGTACAGCCCGAGTATTCCAAGACTTGGGCCTGGACCATTACTTTGAGCACATCTTTGATTCCAAGATCCTTGGCCTTGAGAAGCCCGATCCAGCCATTTTTAGAGAGGCTCTACACGAGGTGAACGTGCCACCGGCCAATGCGCTTTACATCGGCGATATTTTCTACGTTGATGTCCTCGGTGCTAACCTGGCTGGCCTGGGCGGCATCCACCTTGATCCGTTGGGGTTATATGCTGGCTGGCGGGGAATCCACCTGCGCGATGTGCGTGACCTGCCAGACTGGCTAGACAACCACTATGTTCATTCCCCGGATTTGGATCTCTTCCCGCTAGACAGTCTGGTTTGTCCCGTCCCCACTGACCGTGATACTAAAGCCTCAGTTCTCCAGGCACCCTCGCTTGAGGGACCTTGGTGGCTTGGAGAGAGCCAACCTGTGCCTGTCGAGGGATGGCCTGCCTCCACAAGCGGTGCCCGTCACCAACCTCAGCCGGTTTGGACGGCCGGCTAAAGCGTCACAGCAGGTCTTGTGACGTATCCATGCATCGCTTGTCAACACCCCGTCATATACCTGTCATACACCCGTCAAGCATGACCCCAAAGAAGATGGTACAATTATGCTGGTGTGCCAGTGGCCATGCGTCAGCCTTACTATGGCCATACCGATGCTTCGCCGGCAACCCTCCTGACTCTGCCACGAGGCATCGGCGGTAAATGAGGGGGTAGGTGCGGCGAGAGGAACCGCAACAATTGTGACGACTGCGGCAACGCTGTGCGGCATTCGACCGGATTGAGCCTGGCAGCGACGACTCCCGTGTGTGCTGCTGCAAGTACTCCAATTGGCATTCTCCCCCTGTTCTAAAGACTCAAGCACCTCCAGACTTTTCGTCACAGAGGTATATTATGCATTCAGATTTTCGACTACAGCCCCGCCGGGCTCCAGAACCAGGGCGCCCTTTCGTCAATCGTGAACCTGAGCTCAAATTAGTTCAGGACAAGCTGGATCTTGGAATCCAGGGGAAACCAATGCCGTCAGTGGTCATGTGTTTTTGGGGAGCCTTTGGCATGGGGAAAAGTTGGCTCCTTCTAGAACTGAAAGAGCGTTACGAGCGTCCTGACCCGCAGGTACGGGGATCGAGTTCCTATCCGACTATTGCAGCGCGCCTGGACTTGAATCGGGAGATCTCCCCCGCGTTGTGGCAGGACACCGGACTCAACCGAGAGCAGATGATAAGGGAACTCTGGAAGCAACTGGCCTGTCAATTGGGGGCTGAGGTGCCCGATCGGGGAAGGGCCAGTGCCGATGAGTGGGCCGAGGCCTTTGTAAACGAAGTGGCCGCCTGGTCAGCCCGATCAGCCACTCCTGTAATCATGCTAGATACTGTGGATGACCTGGTGAGGTTCGACGAGCCAACCTTCTTCTGGCTCGAGCAGCACGTGGTGGAGCGCCTGGCGATCACCGAACGGGTGCTTTTCGTTTTGACGAGTCGAGGGGAACTGCGACGCTGGAAACGCTTCCATGTTCGGCGGCGCATAGACTCGCACAGGTTGACCGCCTTCGATGCTGAAACCGCTGGCAAGGAGGTAAAAGCGAGCACCGCTATGAGCGAAGCGCTGTATCGTCGTGCTTTTGGACATCCACTGATCACCGACTTTCTAGGGACTGCGTTAGAAGATCAAGGCGTCAATCTCCAAGGGCTGGAGGGAGTTGAACAACTCATTGAACCGCTACTGGTACAGACCATTTTGGGAGAGGTGATCGGTAAGATTCTGAAGGATATGCCAGGGCAATCAGCGGAACTGGCCAAGCCGGCGAGCGTGTTGCGCTGGGTTAGTGTTGAACCGCTGCGCTCCCTCGCAGAGGCCCTGAGCCTCGTCGAACGCGGTCGTGGCGACGCCTACTACCTGGATACTCTCATTGGAGAACTGCAGGCCCATCACCTGTTGTACTGGAATGGCGACAGAAACAGTTACGAGTTCGATCCTACGTTGCGCCGGTTGCTGGCCCACTTCTTGGAACTGGACGCCCCGGCGTTGTTTTGTGAGGCACACCGTGCCGCTTTTGACTTTCATAATGGCCACTTGAATGAGTACCCCCAGTACCTCGACCGATATGTGCCAGAATTAGCGTACCATCGCGCGATTCTTGGTCGCTGCGAGCGTCTGGAGCAGCGACTGCCTGCCATACAAGCCTGGTGGAAGCAATTCCTCTCCGAGCAGGCACCGACGAATCCTGAATCCTGGGCCGAGTTCGCACAGGCGCTCGAGCAGGATGAAGAATTGAGGGAGATCTTGCCTGGCGAAGATTACCAGTGCCTGTACTCGGAGGCCCAGAGGCGCGCGGTCGAGCAGGAAGGTTGACCCAAGGAGGTAAGAGCGATGCCAGAGTGGATCCCGCGCAAGATCATGTCAGAGGTTTGGGCAGCCATTGAGGCCCAGGACCGCTCCACTTGTGTCTTCTACATCACCGGCGAGGGGGGTGAGGGCAAGACGATCCTGCTGCGCCAGGTGGGAATGGAGTTGGGCAGCCCCGATGGCATAGCCCCAGGTCCGCGCTGGTCCGGTATCCTGGACCTGTATCATGCGGATGTGAACTCCAGCAGTGGCCTGGAAGTACGCCTCAGCCAGGCACTGGAGACGGCCGGCCAGTTCCAACACTATCGGAATGAGCGTGATGCCTGGACCGGGCGACGAGAGGCGGGGATGATTGACCAGCAGTTGGAGGCTCAACGCATAGGGCTGGCCTCAGTGTTCGCCGAGTGCATGAATGATGTTACGGGTAAGACCCGCGTCGTCGTAGCCCTGGACACCACAGAGCGCATTCAATACGAGGTAGATGCAATACAGAAGCAGTGCGGGATAGAGGGCGAAAGCACCACGGTAAGAGCCTGGCTTCTGGACCAGTTGTGTCGCTGGGAAAATTGCGTCGTGCTGCTGGTGGGACGTCCGGAGGGAGATCCTTACCTGCAAAAAGCCCTGGAGGAAACCCTGCGTACTCATCCACGGGTCCATTACAAGGCGATGACGTTGGGTGGCTTCGATAGGGACGAAGCCCGGGCCTACTTTGAGCAAGAGAAAGCAGCGTTTCCAGAGATGGGCGATCTGGATCCAGCGTTCTGGGACCGGCTGTGGGAGATGACCGAGGGCCGTCCCATCCGGCTCGACCTGGCCATGGAGGTAATCCGGCACGGGCTTGGCTTCGATCAACTCCAGGATAAGGTGATGACGGGGACAGCGGAGGAAGTCCGCGAAGAGATTGACCATCTGCTGACCGAGGCTGTGATGGGGAATGAGCCAGATAGGTCAATGCGCAGCATCCTACGTTATCTGGCGGTCGCGCGCAAGGGGCTTGATGCAGGGTTGTTGCAGCACCTGGCAGGGGAGTGGGATCGTAAAGAGTGCCAATCGCGTCTCGACGAGATCGCCAGTCGGCGCTTCGTGAAGCGGCATCCCGAAGATGAGCGTCTATTTCTGCACGATGAAATGTACCCGCTCTGTGACATCTACGTGCTGAAACCCGAAGAAGTCCAACGCCTCAGCAAGCGTATCGTGGAGTGGTACGAAGGGCAGATGCAGGCCACCAACGATGAAAAGAAGCGGCAAGATCTCCAGACTGAGTCGTTGCTGTACCGGCTGCGGGCCAGCCCCCGTGAGGGATACCACTGGTATGCCGAGTGTGCCGATCCTGCGATCGGCGCGGCACAGGTAGACTTCGACATGCGCATGCGCAGTGAGGTGATGGCGTTTCTGAACAGCCAGAGCCCCGTTGACCGGCAGCTTCTGCGTGCTACTCCGGCGTTGGTTGAGGAGTTCAACTGCGACGCGGCGGCTGGCTGGGTGAAGCGGGTGATGGTACGGGGCGAGAACGAGCGAGCGGTAAGCGTTGCCGAGAGGATATGGGACACCTGTCCTGGCCTGTATCCCCCAGACGATCCGAGGTTTGCGTTGGCCTGGGCTGATCTCACGGTATATCACGCCCAGGCTCTGACCTACACTGGAGAGGCGCAGCGGGCGGGCAACCTGCTTCGGAAAGTGATCGCCACACACGAAGGTAGCAACCTACCTGAGCAGTTGGCCCCACAAGATGCTAACACGTATGTTGGTTGGCGGCGTAATCTGGTATTGGGCACAGCGCACAATAACCTCGGATATGCTCACTGGATGCATCTGGGCCACTACCAGGCAGCGTTACGGGAGTTGCGGTTGGCGCTCCCCTACTTCCGCGCCTCCGTGTTGTGGGAGGAGTTGGCCAACACTAACGACAACCTGGGGCGCGTCTACGCCTTACTTCGTCACCGCACCCGTGCCGAGACGCTGGTAGACGAGGGCCTCCGGTTGCGCAGGCAGTTGGGCCGCGATTACCGCATTGGCCTGAGCCTGAACTCCCGGGCCATCGTTCACCTGGAGTTCAAAGAGCCTCACCGTGCTCAGCGGTTGAGTGCAGAAGCGCTGCGCATTTTCGAACAGTTGGGAACGCAGCGTGGCACTGGGCTTGCCCTAATCACGCTGGGTCGCTCGCTGCGCCAGTTGGGTGGGCTGTGGAAAACTGGCGAGTATCTACACCAGGAGTGTGACCAGTTCTTGAGCGACAGTGCCCGACACCTGGAGAGGGCGGTGAACATCTTTGAGAGGGTTGTGAAAGAGCCGGTGCGCCTGGTAGAAGCTCTTAACGAATTGGGCTGTACCCATCGAGAGCAGGCCAGGTTGGCCTATGAAACAGCGCCAGATAGTCCACGAGCCAGGGTGATCTCTCTGGAGGCTATTCGGTATCTAGAACGAAGTATTATGTTGGCAGAAGAGCACCAGGTGCCAATGTGGTACGTGGACTCCAGTGAGGATCTGGCGCAGATTTACTTCCTGCGTCACGACTATGGCAACACAAGCGACTGGCTACAGCGTGCTGAAGAGGCCGTTCCCGAGGATTACAAACTGAGAGCAGATCGGGTAAGGAAGAAGATACCAGAGGAAGAATGCGTCGAGGCTTTTTGGCTTCAAATGGGTAAGATCGAACTGCTCCACGGGAACCTTGCGTTTGACATCGGTACAGAGGGCGGCGCCAAACCAGCGACGTTGGAAGTGTTGGAGGAAGCCGCAGAACACTATCTGCTTTCCATAGCGTACTTTGAGAGATTCTCGGTGGAAGCCGTTGGCCTCAGCGCTACTTTCAAACATACATATGACGGCTTCAAGTATTGCACATTCGATGAACTACAGTACTTGCGTGAGAAAACATTGCCTTCCATAGCGAACAAGTATGCCATTGACAAGTCTCGCCTTGAGAGGTTTTTCGAAGACACCTTAGGCAGATAACAGAGCTCGTCCATCTGTAGAAACAAGAACCTTGAATGATTATTCCGCCGCAGGCCTTTGGGGCCTGCGGTATGCTTTTGTGTGGTGATAGCAGGCCGTTATGGATTTGTTGACATACTGTTCACCGTCTGTCATACACCTGTCATGCGACGCTGCTGCCTCCGAGTTATACTATAGGGCGTGGATTGGGAGCACGGCAGCACAGTGGTTCGTCAGGCTGGGCGGGAGCAGGAGGTATGCGACATGTACGGGTATCAAGGTTCGGGATCCAGAAAAGAAGTAGTGTTGCTCGTCGTTTTCCTACTCATTGGTGCCTTTGCTGCTGGCGTGATGATCGCCGACTCGTATTGGGGCAACCCTCCCCGGGAAGAGGCCGAGGCGGAGCAAATCCGCATCGAGAACAGGGGTGCGGAAGAACGTCAGCGAATTGAGTTGGAGGCCTACCAGCGGCAGAAGGACCTTGAAGTCCAGGCTGCGAAAGAGCGCGCCCAGCGGGCTTTGTGGTGGCAGGATCGCTGGAATGAACTGGGGATGGGATTGATCATCACCACCGTCGCGGGGCTCCTGACCATCGCCGGCATCCGGATCGCTGTCCCTGTGGCTGCCAATGCCTGCAGACAATACGCTGATAGCCATGCACGGCTCGTGAAATGCCAGACCGAGTTCGAAGCAATGCAAGCGACGCGCATGCGGGAGGAACGCCAGTTGCTGGAGGAGGTGCGCCGACAGCGGGCCCGTGTCACACTCGACCAAAGACAGGATGGTGGCAACGGTAGGGGGCACAACTCAGAACGGTCAACCACGATGACTCCCCCCGATGCGGGTGTACCCTCGACACGATCCAGGAACTGACGAAACGGGAGGATTGGCATGAAGGTCCCACGCGCTGCAACGGTACTCGGTGGTCTCGGGTCAGCATCCCTGAGGAGGTACTGGGCCGAGAGCCTCAGGAAAGGCAGAATCCCTGTGCCTTGTCCGGGTTGGGCTTCGGCACGAGGCCCGCCGGACAAGGCCTCGGCCCTTCAGCCACCCGCTGTCGGCGGCTGGACAGGATAGCATGAACCCAGGAGGGGGCGGTTCGCCGCCCTCCCATCGTCTCTGGCCCGGCGCAGCCGGGGCGCCACGTGCAACCCGTCAGGCCTCAAAATGCTTGGTGTTCCGTCCGCGCGATGATCTCATCTTGCAAGGCCTGACCCAGGTCGCAGAAGTAGTCGCTATAGCCCGCCACGCGCACGATCAGGTTGCGGTATTGGTCGGGGTTCTCTTGCGCCGCGCGCAAGGTGGCCGCATCCACCACGTTGAATTGGACGTGATGGCCGTCCAGCCGGAAGTAGGCACGGATCAACTGG
>Ga0315291_10008778_pt1 | contig 12400 bp, 11 predicted proteins | sample YL17G12_20_MG_FD_203070 | JGI IMG/M metagenome (GOLD analysis project Ga0315291, IMG submission 203070) | Sediment microbial communities from Yellowstone Lake, YNP, Wyoming, USA - YL17G12_20 | ecosystem: Environmental > Aquatic > Freshwater > Lake > Sediment | place: USA: Wyoming | collected... | reverse complement strand
TTGAGCTCCTCCCAGTAAAACACCTCTACCCTGATATGTTTTTTCCAGATATTTCGCTCCTTCCTGTATACTCAAACGTCCAGCGATGCAGCTCATCGGTGTTAAACAAGGAAGTGAGCCATCTTTGTCTTCGATTGTCTCGTAAGCAATAGACTTAGCTTTCTTATCAAGAAGCGAAATAGTTAGTGGTTTATCGGCTGCTAAGTGTAGATATGTATAAAGAATAAGTCCCTCACGAAAATATTTATATTCTGAATCGATCGGTTCTTTTACTTTAACCATCATTTCAATCTTAGTCCATACATCTTCTGCTTTTTTAACGATTTTTGCTCCTGCGGAAATATATTCAGAATCCTCAAATCCTGAGCCATCACCGGCTCCCGCTTCAATTAATACGCTATGTCCAGTTGACGCGTATGCATCAACAGAGCTAGGGGTTAGTCCAACTCTATATTAATTATTCTTAATTTCTTTCACTACTCCTATTATCATGATTTCATTCTCCTTTTACTTAAAATCAACAAATTTATACCCTTAGAGAGAATTCATTGGACTTTTTTGATTTTAAACGTTTATCTGCTTCTTCCAGTACATGTTTCCAATCTTTCACAAAACTATTACGAAACTTAACCACTGGTCCGAAGTCTTCATACTCCTTTGAACTGATTGCACCTTCTTCATATCCTCTTCGATAATCTGGCAACTTATCAAGCAATTCCTCAATCACATAATTCGGTACAGGATTAAATAATCGTTCTACCACTGCTGGATTTTCGTCAAGTAGTTTATCTGCTGTGCCTTTCCAGTTAATCGTCACACATACATCCCCCCCAACCATTTCAGTGAAATGATGCGTACCGCGCGCTCCACCGCCAATAAATGTCACGGGATAATTATTATCGCTATATACCTTGTAAACCTTCCGCGCAATGGATAAACCCGCCTGCCAAAGAATGTCAGGAGAAATATCAATATTATCCCTTTTAGATACTTCTGTAAGGTAATCATCATATATACCGGTAATATGCGAAATGTAAAATTTAGGGTGTTTACCGCTATCTTTACTGACCTTTTCATATAACTCACAAAGATCCAATGCCTGTTGGACAGCAAATACCTCTGTGGCGTTTATGGGAATATTCTCCGCTACCAGTGTTTCCATGGCTTTTAAACCAGATTCAGTGGCCGGTATTTTACAGCAAATGTTTTCACTCACTTCTCGGTTTTTACGCGCTTCTCGGATTATCATCTGAGGATCATGTTCATTGATCGGGTCGCCTTGAATGCTTACAAATCCATTCTCTCCCGGATTTTTTTTGTAAAGCGGCATGAACTTTTCAGCGATAACGCTCACTAAGCGGCGCTGCATTTCCTCTTCGGCTTCTGTAGCTGAATTGGCTTCTTTGATAACCTCATTAAAGATTCGGTTTACATATTCATTTTCTTCTGGTCGGTCGAAGAGCATTTTGCCACAATATGATGGATTGCATGTGCAACCAAGCGCCCCCTCGATTAACGCGATGTCTGCTTCTTCACGCGTTGGATTATTGATCCAAAATTTAGTAGGCGTCAATTCTTGCACACGCCTGAAATAATTTTTATTTGAGGAATTTTTCACCGAAGCCATAATATAGTCCTTTTTTACTTATGTAAATATTGTATATCATATTGTTTAAAACTACCATCTGGCTTTCAATTTGATTCCTCTTTAATTGTAATTAGGGATTTTTCAAATTATTTAAAAATTTTTCTTTACTTTCTCAAAAAACTAATTTAAAAGCATTTTCTCGGAAATCTTGTTTCATTGCTTTTCATCTTCCCTTTCATCTCATAATAGTGCTAAGCCTACTAGAATACGAGTTTTTATGTCCATCATCGATTTATTAACATTGTTACGCTAGCTGTAGCTACTGCAGGAATAATGGTATTACTCCCCAGAGTTATAAACATTCTGGTTGAAGGATTAATCCCTTTCTCGGAAGCAATGAAAGCATTTGTTGAAAAGCGTCTCCCAGGAAGGAGTTTCTTTATGGGATTGGACCTTGCAGTTATGGTTGGCGATCCTATGAATCTTACGATCGCGATCCTCATGTTTCCAATTTCAATATTAATTGCTTTGATACTGCCAGGTAATAAGGTATTACCTTTAGTAGATCTTGCAAGTATGCCTTTCTTCACAGCTTGGGCAGTAGCTACATCAAAAGGGCGTTTTACTAGATCATTAATAGTTTCAATAATCACGATAATATTTATGCTCTATGGCTCTACACTTATATCTCCAATATATTCAGACGTTGTGAAAATAATTGGTACCCCAGCAATAGATGGTCCAGTTGCATCGCTTGGTGCAGGAAATCCTCTGTATGTTTCTCTCTTATCAATATTAAGTATTTTTCACAGATAGAAAACTTGGTGAAATCTTTTCTATAGTTTTAAGAGGAGGTAATTACATATGGTTTTCATGCAAGATATGATAATAAAGCGCCAAAAGGCAACGGCAAAATTAAAAGCTGCATTAGCGAAAGCTCGCCCTGCATTAATGATTGGAAATATACTTAGTGAAGATCCTCGGCTTGTTGGTGCTGCTTTAAAGGCTGGAGTAACTCTATTTGAAAATAACCATCCTTCACTTGCACTAAAAATGGGTATAAACGGGGTTACTACTATGGGGATGGCTGAGGAGATCCGTTATAAGGTGCCTTTGTCTGCGACTTAAGAAACACTTAAAGCCCTTAGAAATGTGCATGGTGATAAGTTTTTCATTACTGTTGGTGTAGCTGGTCTTTTTACTGAACATGTTCCTGTGATATTTCCCGAGGAACATGCTTTCGCCTTATCAGTCGCTGGAGCAGATTGTCTTCACGTTCACAAGGCTGGAACTGAAGATCTTGAGGAGGTTGTAAGAATAGCTCATCAATACGGCTTATTAGTTGAAGCATATATAACACATACAATGTCACAAGATAATATTGTTCGTGTATCGAGCAATTCCACATCTGTTGAGTATTTAGGCATTCCAACAGAAACACCTTCTGATGCAGTCCGTATTGCTAAATGGATGCAGGATATTGGAGTTGATCTTATTGGTGTTGTGACTGGTATGGTTTATCAGGTTGGAGCTGGAGGGATTGCCGATTTAGTCTTAGACAGAGTAGATGCTGTAGTGAATGCAGTTGATGTTCCTGTCGTTCTTGAAGGGGGTCTGAACTTGGACAACTGGAAAGTAGCCAAAGAGCATAATGTTGACGTGATCATGATTTCAACAAGTATTGAATACATGCTTTATGAACACCTTGGCGAGATTATTCACTCTCTTGATATCTGACCTATTGATAGTAACTTTGTTATGGTGGCGGATATTATCAATTTTCGCCACCATAATCCTCTTCAAGATAATCCTAACCTCTATTAATCAAGAAGCAAAATAAATTCCTCGGGAGTTATTTAAATGAATGCCGGAATATATAAGGTAAATATTACACCTCCAATCGGCTCTGGCATATGTGGTTCCTATCCAATCACTTCAATTGGAATACATGATGAACTTTATGCAAGAGTTTTTGTTTTTGAACAAGAAAAATTGTATGCAGTATTGATTATTTTGGACTTATTATATGTTTAACGCTTGCTAGTAAAGGAGATTCGTGAGGCAATCAAAGATGCTACACGAATTCCAGAGACTCAAATTATGGTTGCATCCACTCATACACATGGAGGACCAGATACGTAATATCGGTTTAAAGGTGATGATAGATTTCTAAAGGTAGTATTTAAACGTGTGTTTCAATTTTCGGCACCGGATAATTCATACATAGACGTTTTAAAAAGGCAAGTTGTAGGTGCAACAATAAGTGCAATAAATCATATGGTACCGGTACATCTTGGTGTTGGTAAAGGCTCGATATCCGGGATTGGTACTAATCGTGAGAATCCTGCGGGACAAATTGATCCCGAAGTTATTGTCTTAAGGATAGATTCAATATCTGGTCAGCCTTTGGCAATACTATACAATTACTCATGTCATCCAACCGTATTAACACCCAACAATCCATATATTACATCTGATTTTCCTGGATATGCTAATAAATTCATCGAAGATGTTTTAGACTGCAAAGCACAGGTGGCATTCTCAAATGGTGCTTGTGGTGACATAAGTACCCGGTATACTAGACGAAATTCAAGTTTTCTTGAAGCTGAGCGTTTTGGGAAAACGCTTGCAGATGAAGTCATTAAAGTACATGCTTCTACTTCATCTCGTTCGATATCATCGCTACGAGTTTTACATAAGGAAGTAAAGTTGCCTGTTAAGGAAATGCCCTCAATAAATGAACTTAAGAAACAATTATCTAAGGCTAAATTATCACTTCAAAAGCTTCCTTCAAATTCTTCTGGTGGTGATCGAATTTCTGCGGAACTCAACCGAGATGGAGCACAGATTAATTTAAATTTATCCCTTGTATTAAGTGGCGTTGATCAAATATCCACTGAAATCCAAATTATTGAATTGGATGATTTTATTTTAATTGGGGTTCCTGGTGAACTCTTTGTTGATTTTGGCCTAGAAATTAAAAAGGGTATACAAGAAAAAAATGTTGCATCATAGGATATGCAAATGGATATGTTGGTTATTTTCCCACGACAGAGGCATTTAAGCGGCAAGGTTATGAATCAGGTATGGCAATTACTTCGGGTTTAGCTGGAGAAAGAATTGTAAAAGAGGTTCTCTCTCTTTATCATAGTAAATAAATATTATTACATGTGAATTTTGTACATTCATTAAAATATTCTCCATAACCTAAGGTCGTGATTCCCATTATTAATTCGACTAATACTCTGCGAAATTCATTCAGCGCTCGAGCAAGCAAAACGTATAGGAATAATTACCAAAAATCCTACTCAAAGCAATACCCTATCGAACTATTCATAATGGAGATGGAAATCTTCAATGAATAGCAGGTATTTGTTTTCCTGGTCGCAGCAAAACCATCCTGGTTTAGACTGATATATCAATTGGCTTTAGCCACTGGTGTACGGCAGATTGAAATACTTAGACTGAAGGGGGAAGATGTGGATTGAATCAAAAACCCATCACATTTCAGCACCAAGAATAATTAGTTGGTGGAAAAGTCATTGTACTTCTGGAACTTAAACCACGATCAAAGATCCGGCAAATAGTTCTGGGAAAGAGTATCATGGAAGAATTACACTACCATCGCAGCATATGGGAGGAACTGAAACCGAATCGGGGAAAGCTGTGGCAGGAGAACAACCTGATCTTTATCACTGGAAATGGCACTCCATTCAGTCAAAGAAATTGGACGCTTGATTACTCCAATTAAATACTCAGATTATTTCTTTTGAAATTCAATAATCTAGCCTTAATATCATTTTACGATTTTTATATGAATTAAATTGAAACCAAGAGTCTTATTGGGTTGTTACATTATTTTGGGAGTGTATCATTCATTAAGCAGCTGTTATATATGTCCTCTTTCCTGCACCGGTTTATGATTGTTGTCCTATCAATCGGTTTCCCCTTTGTCCAATAGACAAGTCCACACTTATCATAGTAGGTGAGACTTTTTTGATAGAACTTTGCCTTATATCCGTTTGTACGAATATATTGTACCAACTGAACAAAGAGATTTTCGTCTACATTCTCTCGAACAATGTACTCATGCGGCCATTCAGGCATGGTTATGTCAAACGTCCACGTTGAGGATTTTATAAATCACTCAAGGAAGCTGGCAACTTATTTATACAATTCATCATTCAATATTAACTGTTTTTTCATTCCCGTATATTAAAAACATGGATTTAAACCTGGGATCTGCAGATTAAGAGTCAGTATTCAGCTTGTCTACAGCGTGATACAGCGTCTAATGTGTCTAAACAGTGCACCAGATAGGGCAAAAAACGTCTATTGTGTCCACTGTGTCCACCCAATTTCATCCCAATTGCACCCGATTTGCACCCAAAACAGGAAAGGCGACTCACACTTATCATCCAAATTTAGTGCATAAATAATTGAAGGTATTAATAAGAATATAGAATTATATGTCCTAAACCCTTCTACTAAGCTTACTACGCCCACAGGTAGTAATTTTCATGAATTATTTTACATTCAGCCTATATATGGCTGTTTTTATATTTCAATTAAATTATGCTCCAGTATTATTATGGTTCAGGATATTTCATACGGGAAGCCTGTTGCGGAAATTCGTACTATAGTGATTAAAATAAGAACAAATACGTTCCTTCTATATTGGCATTGTGAATCCATATTCTTTAAGCACCCACTTAGGAAATTCAAAACGTATCGTGCGATTTGGGTCGACAACTTGGCAAAATCTCAGATTACCAACCAAACTCATTAACATTCCTATCTCATTTATGGAAATTCCAACAAACATCTTAAGGAAGTCTGCCATTGCATGGGTTGCTTGATAGGTTGCCTCGTCTATAGATGGTGAAGATGCAATTGTTGATACATATTCTGGATCTTCCAAAAATGGTGTCGGTAAACCTTCAAGATTTACGGTATCAATTCTAAATCGCACTGATCCTGCAGTTTCAGCACCAGTGGCAATTATTTCACCATCTCCCATCACTGTATGTAAATCACCACATCCGAATAAAGCCCCGGGGATTTGAGAGGTAATATAAATTTTGTTGCCTTTGCATACTTTAGCACAATCAAGATTTCCTCCATGTTTATCCGGGATTCCATTTGAAATACTCCCGAATTTTGGAGCCACTCCAATAACTCCAATCATTGGATTAATAGGAATTTTTAAATGATTATTAAAGAATAAAATATTTCCTTTTCTTTCTAATATTTTAGTCTCCGAATTTTCTATAATATTTCCCAATGTGCCTTGATTTGGGACAGCAGTAATTACCGATTGTTTCGCAACCTTTACTTCAAGGATATTGATTCTTAGAATATCCCCTGGTTTAACATCTTGGATGTAAACTGGACCGGTAGCTGGATTGATATGATTCCAATCAAGTTGATCGGTTAAATCAGTCGCTTTTTTAATTTGGCCTTCAAAACAATCATATGTTTCGAGAATAAATTCTTCACCTTTTTGAACTATATATATGGGATTAAGGGATGAGGAAAATGCATAAAAATTTTTTTCTTTTGGAATAATTACTGTCATCTGAACCTTTAATTAATATTTTTTAAAGACATTCTGTGGTTTCATAAAAATATAAAATCGAAAATTTGTCATGCAAGTATTTAAAGTTTATTATTTCATAATATCCAATAGAATTTATATATTATTATTCATAAATACTTGCTTCTTTTAACTCTTCTTTAACCATATTAATTCTTTTATCTTTTTCATTTACAAATCTTTCAATACCACTCAATATCCATTCAGGTGATAAATGAGCTTCTTCTAATACTTCATCAAGAGTCCCACCAGTCCGCCATCGATCATCCCAATCCGATGAAATTATATATTTTTCAGAAATATGGTTGAAAATCCAATCTTTCATCAATATTCTTGCTTGAGTTGTGATAACCGTTGAATTTATCCTATCCTCTTTTGTAATTATTTGATCTCGATAGGAAACAGGTCGCATTCCAAACAATTCAGTACTGGCTATATAAACAATTTTTACATTTAATTTTCTGGCTTTAAATAAGGGAATTATTTTAATTAAATTTGCAATAGCTGCAGTACCCTGTACATAAAACGTTCCACCATGAGGAAAGTTTTTATCATAATCTCTAACGATATATGCACCTTTTGCTGCTTTAAAATGGGAAGGAATGCCCAATTTCTGGCGATCTGGAATTTCAATTGGTGGGCGAGTTAAGTGCAGTGCAACTATAGGAGTATTTTGTTTCAGGGCTGCTCCAAGCAGAACAGGAACTTCATTATATTCCCACGGATGTAAATTAATAATTTGACCCTTTGGAAAAAGTTGGGTGACTCCGGTTTCGAAGATGCCAAAATGAGTCCGGCTATCATCGGCTGTTTCTGGACCCGAATGTCCTACTACCCAAAGTACTTTGCCAAGTTTCCATTGGCAGCTTTGGGCAAGTTGGCTGAACAACCGGAACATTCCATATTTCAAATAAGAAAAGGATCCGTAAGTTGAGCATGCTCCCCAAAAACCTATAAATTTCTCTTCTGGTTTTTCAGAAAAATTAACAGAAGCCATTCCAGTGAGCAATCCGGCATTCGCCATCTCGGTTATTGCTTGTGGCAGAAGAACTCCTTCATCGCAACTGTTTGCTTCATACCACCCATACCCAGGAAAATCCCCAAAAGGCTTTCCGAAACCGCTAATATTGGTAGATTCACAGAGGTCAGCAGAACATGCGATAAACAGCGGCTGGCCGTATTTTTGTGCTCCATACGCATTAACCCACGCGCCCCATTTACCTAAAGCTGCGCGATTGGGCAATTTTTCTCCTGGATTGGCATAAAGTTCAGTTGGGTAATTTTCATAGTCGAATATACGATCGTCAATAAACGGATCGCCTAATTTGCCCAATTGAAAACTTTGAATATCATTTGGGACAGAATCACCAATTTCTACCAACCTCTCAGAAAGATAATTAATGAGTTTCTGATCCTTGGTTAACACATCAATAACAGCTTTTAGATTATTTCGAAATTCACCTTTTAATTCTTCCGAATTATCAGGCGCGGAACCGCCATAATTTATAAATTCCGCTTTATATTTTTCCTTAAATACTTTTTTCGTTTCCCAGAAGATATCACTATTTATCGGATGTGGTGATCCATGAGAAGCGTTGTCAAATTTAAAGTATCCTCTCCCCTTTTTGGTTTTCGTCCAAATTGCAGAAGGCACTTGATCGGGATTTTCTCCATTAATTGTTTCAATCAGAGTAGATGCAACAGAGTGCCAATTTTCTCCCAATTCAGTTCCATTGATGCGCCATCCATGGGACTTAAACCAATCCTCCGGTTTCCCATAAACTATTTTGCTGTACGGATGGTCATCAATGCCGAAGTCATTCCAATCGATAAGGAAAAATAAATTATCCAGTTTCAATCCCCAAGCGGAATTCATGGCTTCGTGGTTTGTACCGGGTGTTAGTCCACCCTCACCTTCGAGAGCAAAAACATTTACACCTTTTGCCCCCGCTCGTTTAAGAGCCAAAGCTTCACCTACCGCAGCAGCACTGCCATGACCAGAAGCCCCTGTGTTAAATTTCAGAAATAAAGTTTTTCCTTCCATTTCCGCATGTCCGGAGAGACCGCCACGATGGCGAAAATTTAGCAAGTCCTCCCAAGTCAACAAAAGTCTTGAATCATTTTGTAACTCAAAACGATGATCACCGGTTTGGTCAAATTTCACCCTCATAGATTCATTTAATATCGCCAACGTGCAATAAACCAGCGGTATTGTATGCCCAGCAGATAAGATAAAGCGATCTCCAAATCGTTTCCCTGGATTTCTGATATCCCATCGCATCGCTCCTGACAGCAATAAGGTAAGAAATGCATGAACTTTTGATCGAGATCCCCCTGGATGACCACTTTGCCTGTAGTTTAATATGATATCTATCAGCTGATCTACTAGATCTTTGGTTTTTTCCCAATAAGCAAAATCTATTGAACCGTTTATAAATAATTGCATCAATTTATCCCTATATTGTTTTTTTCCGTTCCAAGACTTTAACAATAGCCTTTTCAATATGTGAACTTGATAATCCATATTTTTCAAGAAGCGATAAATATGGGCCTGATTCTGCAAAATTGTCATCAATAGCAATTCTCTGCATAGGTATCGGATAGTTTTCAACCAATAATTCAGCGACTGCGCTTCCTAATCCTCCAAACTTAATGTTATCTTCAGCAGTGACTATCGCTTTGGTTTCTTTTGCTGCTTTTAAAATTGTTTCTTCGTCTATTGGTTTGATTGTATGACAATCAATCACCCTGACAGAAATGCCTTGCTTTTCTAATGATGCTGCTGCCAATAAAGAATGCGCAACCATATCTCTATTTGCAATTATTGTCACATCCGAACCATCTTGAATGACTACCGCTTTTCCGATCTCAAAAGGGAATTCGCCAGTATATAAAATCGGTAATGGTTCTCTTGTCAAACTGATATAAACTGGGCCGATATAATCTGCTGCTGCGAAGGTTGCCTTTTTACATACAACATGGTCAGCTGGCGCAATAACACATGATCCAGCAATTGAGCGCATAATTGAAAGATCTTCCTGTGCCTGATGGGTTACACCATCAGAACCAGCCGTTAATCCACAATGACTCGCTGCTATTTTTACATTGAGTTTAGGGTAATGAATATTATTTCTCACCTGATCAAGAGCTCGCATGCATAAAAACACAGCATAACCAGAAATAAAAGGGGTTAATCCTGTTGATGCAAAACCCGCTGCTGCTGATACCATATTTTGTTCCGCAATGCCAAAATTGAATTCCCTTTTTGGAAATCGACTGGCAAAATTTGATGTGTTCAAGGATTTTGCTACATCAGCATTAAGTACAATCACTTTGGGATTTTTTTCCCCCAGTTCTAGAAGCGCCTCAGAATAGGAATACCTGGTTGCTTGCTTCTTTACATTGGCAAATGCATCACCGGAATTCAATGATTCAACAATTTCAGGTAAGAGATAATGATAAGCTTTATTATTCATTCAATTATCTGATTCAATTCATCCATTGCCAATTCAAATTCATTAGCTGTAGGCGCTTTTCCATGCCACTCTGGATTATTTTCCATAAAAGAAACGCCCTTACCCTTTATCGTCTGGGCAATTACGGCTGTTGGAATATTTGGGGTATTTTTAGCTTGCATTAGTGTATTGAGAATATCTTGCATATCATGTCCGTTACATTCAAAAACCTTCCAACCAAAAGATTTCCATTTATCAGAGAGTGGTTCAACTGGCATAGTAATTTCTGTAAATGAATCATTGCCAATCTTGTTGTCATCCACAATGACTGTGAGGTTATCTAGTTTCCATTTATTACCAGCCATAGCAGCTTCCCAAATAGATCCTTCTTGACATTCACCATCCCCCACAAGAACCCAAGTGTAATAATCCAAATTCAAGTATTTTGAAGCAAGAGCCATCCCGATACCCACACCTACTCCTTGTCCCAACGATCCAACAGTCATATCTACACCAGGTGTTTTGTTCATATCTGCATGTCCTTGTAAAATGCTGTCCAATTTCCGCAAGGTATTGAGTTTGGATTTATCAAAATAACCTCGTTCTGCCAGTGCTGCATACCAAACGGGGCAAGCATGCCCTTTTGATAAAATAAATCTATCGCGACTTGGCCATTTTGGATTTGATGGATCAACATTCAAAACCGAAAAATATAAAGCAGTAACAAGATCAGTTGCTGATAATGAACCACCAGGATGCCCAGCTTGGGATATAAAAATTATACTTAATATATCTTTGCGAATGTCATTTGCAATTTTCTTTAATTCCTTGATATTATAGGGATTTCCCATATATTTATTATTCTTCCATGATGTTTAATAAGAATTTCTTCTGATTCACTTGGAGCTCTAACCCAAGTTCCGGTTGTTTGTTCAGAAGCTATCATTTTTGCTACATTCATCACATCAGATGTCAAAGAACTATAGTAATAGGTAGCGATTACTGCTTCTTTAATGAATTCATCCTCTTCAGAAGAAAATATATCAAATTCTGTCATTTTAAGTTATGTATTATCCCGATCATTTCTCTTGCTCTTTGAGTATTAGCAATTTTTCTACCAATTCTTTCAGCAATTTTTACAATATCCTCAACCAATTCTGCATTAGATTTAGCACGTTCACCATTGCTTAGAAAGGGTCCATCTTCAAAACCAACCCTAACATGTCCTCCTTTTTCTAACGCCTTTTCAAAACTCTTTGATCCGATAGCGTGATGACGTACTAGAAACCAATTATTATTTTTAGGAGCTTCATCAACAAAAATATCCAAATATTTGTCTCGATATGGCAATGAATCTGGAATATCAAATACAAAACCAAGCGTGTATGGTTCAGATATTAAACCATTACTTATCAAATTGTTCAGGTTATGGAAATGAGAAAGGTCAAAGCAATTTAGAAATGGAATAATTTTTCTCTTTTTTAACTCTTCTGTATAAAATAAAATTTCCTTTAATGGATTTAGATAAACACCACCAAATAGATTTATTGATCCCAAATTTAATGAACCCAACTCAATTCCTTGTACCTTGAATGAAACGCACCTTTCACTTAATGTGTGTTCCGGTGCGCCACCTGTTGAACCTTCAATTATGATTGGGCAATTTTCTTTAATTTTTTTTATGTCTCTGATGAACCTGTCCAGATTTACTGTCTGCAACCCACTTTCATCCCTTACATGTAAATGGGCTATAGAAGCTCC
>Ga0315291_10008777_pt1 | contig 12400 bp, 10 predicted proteins | sample YL17G12_20_MG_FD_203070 | JGI IMG/M metagenome (GOLD analysis project Ga0315291, IMG submission 203070) | Sediment microbial communities from Yellowstone Lake, YNP, Wyoming, USA - YL17G12_20 | ecosystem: Environmental > Aquatic > Freshwater > Lake > Sediment | place: USA: Wyoming | collected... | reverse complement strand
GAGATCCCCACAGAGAATTCGGTGTTGATCGCTCCGGTTCACATTGCCAAGACCGCTGTGATCAAAGACTCGGTTGTGGGCCCCTACGTCAGCGTAGCCGAGGGCGCCACCATCGTGCGTTCCATCGTACAAGACTCGATCATCAACGAGTCTGCCCGCATTGAGGACGCCAACCTGAGCCAGTCCCTGATCGGCAAAGACGCGCACGTGCGTGGCTCAGCCCAGAAACTGAACGTGGGCGATTCATCGCAGGTGGACTTGGCCGGCCACGAGTACGACTAGCGACCCGGGCGGGGCGGCTACGAATGGCATCTAGTGCCCTGTTAGTGTGCATCTTGTTCTTCGAGAACTGGATAGGGCCGTGTTAGTCTAGTGCATGCGTCGTTGGTGGTGAACTGCCAGGCAATCCTGACTTGCGCCTGGCTGCGCTCCTCTTCCCAGGCGGTTGCCTCGCGCGTTAGTGTCTCCACAGCGGGCATACGCCGTGCCAGACACTGCTACGCACACGACGGGGCGCTTGGCATCGTACAGTCGTCGATACACGTCCAGCACATCTTCTATCTTGGCCACACAGCGCGCCGATGGTTGGCCAATGCACGACTTTACCCGCCAAGGCCAAGTCCGCTTTCCCCGCAACTCACGCACCGTCACATGGCTGATGTACTCGACATAGCCCAGTTCCATCATCCGGTCGGCCAGCAAGCGCAATGTCCAGCGGCCATGTCCCGCTGGCGGGTCACTGCAGGCCAGCACGGTGAGCCTGGCCTCGACCTCGCCCGTGAACTTGGGTTGTGCACCAGGGCGTGGCTTGTCGTACAGGGCAGCACCCAAGCCACCTTTCTCAAAACGGAGACGCTCATCCCAGACCGTACCTGTGCTGGACAACGGTGCAGTGGCAATCTCCCCATCCGCGCGTTTCTGACCCTGACTACGGTCGGTCAAAAGCAGGATACGCGCTCTGGTATGGGTGCGGGCGGGTGCGTTGCCAGCACGGATTCAGAGTCTCAGTTCTGTACGTTGCTCAGCGCCAAGCGGATCGGAGTCTGTTTGCCCATGCACATATCAGACTGCCATGGGCCAGGTGGTCAACACATACCCTAACGGAGCAATAGTAGTGTGCGCTCCACCGCGCCCTGACGCACTTGCTCAGTGCGCACTGGAGCGCGACTCGCACGAGTTGAAGCTGGAACGGGCCCCCTTTGGAAATCACTCCACGCCCTCATCGCGGTCTCAACACCCTACAGACCTGCCTTCAACTGCTCAGCCGAAGTCCTTTACCCCAAGTCTGAACACTTACCGCGAGCAGGTGATTTGACAAAACGTTCACTTCATGCTATCATGTCTGCTGTAGCTTGTCAGACAGGTAGCTAGCCGACATCCGCTCCGCAGGGAGCCGGACCGGCGCGAGCTAGTGCGGTGCTAGGAGCTTTGTCAATGATCATCGGAATCCCTGAGGAGATCAAAGACAACGAACAGCGCGTGTCCATGACCCCTGGCGGGGTGCACGCTCTTGTGGCGGAGGGGCACCGCGTCCTCGTGCAGCACAGTGCGGGGCGGGGCTCTGGCTTTGCGGATGATGAGTACACCCAGGCGGGCGCTGAACTCATCGCCGACGCCGCCCCCGTTTGGAACGACGCGCAAATGGTGGTCAAGGTCAAGGAGCCTCTACCAGCGGTGTATGATTTCCTCCGGACCGGACTGCTCCTCTACACCTACCTCCACCTGGCTGCAGACGAGGAACTCACCCGTAAGCTATTGGCCCACGAGGTCGCAGCCATCGCCTACGAAACCGTGGAACTGCCGAACGGCTCCCAGCCACTTCTAGCCCCCATGAGCGAAGTGGCCGGCAAGATGGCCGTGCAAATCGGGGCGCACTGCCTGGAAAAGCCATCCGGAGGGCGGGGCACACTCCTGGGCGGCGTCCCGGGCGTTCTTCCGGCCGACGTCGTGGTTCTCGGCGGAGGCACGGTGGGCATCAACTCCGCCATGGTCGCCCTTGGCATGGGCGCTTGCGTGCTCATCATCGGCGTCAACGTCGATCGGTTGCGGTACCTGAACGAAGTGCTGCACGGCAATCTGAAGACCCTGGTCTCCACGCGCCGCAATATCGCCGCGGCGGTCCGGCAGGCCGACCTGGTGGTTGGTGCGGTTCTGGTCAAAGGGGCCAAGGCCCCCAGACTGGTCACCCGCGAGATGGTTTCAGCCATGAAACCGGGCAGCGTCATCGTGGATGTGGCAGTGGACCAGGGCGGGTGCACCGAGACCACCCGGCCAACCTCTCATAGCCAGCCCACCTACGTGGTGGATGGCGTGGTGCATTATGGCGTGCCCAATATCCCAGGTGCGGTGCCCCGAACTTGCACTTACGCCCTGTCTAACGCCACCCTGCCCTATGCCCTGAGACTGGCCAAGAGAGGCTTCTTCAAGGCGGTCAAAAACGATCCGGCCCTGGCTAAAGGGGTCAACGCACATGCCGGGAACCTTGCCTATGAGGCGGAGGCCTGTGGCCTTGCGTGTCGACCTCTCGGCACTTTGTTGTCTCGCCAAACGAGTGTGAAGGGCTCGAGACCGGGTTTGGCATGATGAGAAGACCGAAGGAGTATGCTGGGCGGCTTCACCTGTTCGTCAGCTCAATACCTTACCCTGGGGACGTGCGTTCGTAGTGTGGCATTCATGGAGGAGTATCTCGTTGACAGAGAACAGATCGCTACTGCTGATGAAAGCGTCGCGCCCTGCGCCCGTGATCAGGGCTGCCAACGGGAGCAATAGAGATCAAGAGAGGAGCTAAGGTTAGATGACAAAGAGAACTGTATCACGTGTGGCAATTTTGGGTTGCGGTAGAGGTGGTCCTGCCGAGGCTTGTCACTTTACTAAGGAGGGCTTCGAAGTACGTTTGTTTGAGCTACCCGGTATGGCTCGCAATATTCAGCCCTTTCAGGAAAAGGGCGGTATCGAGATCTCAGGGGCTATTACCGGTTTCTATACGCCCAAGTTGATGACCACCGATATTGCGCAAGCGCTACGAGGCGCGGAAGTGATCATGTTGACTTCGGCGGCCATGGGTCACCAAGCCCATTTTGAGTCAATGGCCCCTCACCTGGAAGATGGACAGATCATCGTGGTTAACACTAGCTACTTTGCGTGTCTGCGTTTTCGTGACTTGATCGCATCAACTGGCAAGAGAGTATATCTCGCCGAATCGAACTTGCTGCCATACATGGTTGAGCGCATGAGCCCGACCAGTGTGCGCTTGGATGGCATCAAGGATGAGTGGTGGGTTGCTGCCCTTCCCAGCACCGATACGCCGCATGTTGTGGAACAGGTGGGTCAAGTATTCCCTCCCATCAAGGCCGCTCCGAGTGTCCTTTACACTTCCATTAGAAATGAGAACCCTGTGGTGCACCCGGCGGTGGTCCTGTCGAATCTGGCGCTGGTAGACCATACGAAGGGTGACTTTGAATTCTATGGCTATGGCATGAGTCCATCGGTGGGCATGGTTGCGGACGGTGTAGATGCCGATCGGTTGGCAGTGGCAAGAAAGTTCGGGTTGACTCTTCCGACCTACGCGCAGTATCAGTCCGCTGCCTATGCGAAATACGGGTCTCGCGGGAACAACGTCTACGAGGTGTTTCACACTAGTCAAGCGCATCTGCCGGCCAAATACGCGATTCCATCAGTGGCCGAGTTCAACCTTTTCAATGAGGATGTGCCGTACGGTCTGGTACCCCTGGCTTCGCTGGGACATCAGATCGGCGTGCCGACGCCGACCATTGACGCGATGATCCATCTCGCTTGCCTTGTAACAGGCATCGACTACAGACAAGCAGGCACGACAATGGAGAAACTGAACTTGGCCGATAAGACTATCGAGCAGATCTTGAACCTTGTGGCTACCGGAGCGTAGGCAGGAATCGCAAGAAGGCCTATGGGTACGTGACTGTGGGTTCGTCAAGGCGGCGACTGCCCGGGACATAGGATAATCGATGAGCCGCGCGTGGGGGGAGTGGCTTGGATGGGCGACCTCGACAAGCGACGTGGAAATTGTGTTTCGGGGTGTCTCGTAGCCTCGCATCCCATGACGGCAGGCGTGTGCAAGTCGACGCCCCCAGTCATTCGGATTAGGAAAGCGGCGTGGCACCCTATGTCTCCAGCACGATACGTATCGATATTCACCATACGCTTGCCGCGAGCTAGCGCCCTTGGTCTGGCGCGTCCTGGTCTTGACGGGCGCAAAAGGCGACTCAATGGGATTGGTCGTGCGCAGGTGAATCCAGTGCTCGGCGGGAAATCGAAAAAGGTCAAGTATGTCGCACCAGAAAAGCAGCAATACCCACCACCGACTGCGTGCTGGCGTACGTTTCCGTCCTGTCAATAACCTCTGCACGGCGCGGGCAAGACACTTGTTCACCTCCGCTGAGGGTGCCTGAAAGCATACCGGGCAAGGGCGGAGAGACGACGCAGGCCCCGATGGAAGCGGGGCAGAAAGGGGGGGTGAGACCGTGGAGTATACGTAGCTTGTAGAGTTGGATGGGCGAACACGTGAGTGTGCCGACAGAGCATTCTACAGATTGCCAACAAGGAGGAGAGATGTTTGCGACCAGGAAACGAACAGGTGTAGCCATTCTCATAGTTGCTGCCTTGTGTCTTGCGGCCTGCGCGCCAGCCGCGACACCGACGCCGGCGGTCAAAGTTGTAGAAAAGGAAGTTGTGAAAGTCGTTACTGCGACACCGCCGCCTGCGGCTCCACTGCCCAACGAAATCGTGATTGGTGTGGTACTAGGCATGACCGGCGCGCTTGCCGGGTATGGCGCTCCGAACTGGGAAGGTATACAGCTCGCCTACCAGGAGAAACCCACCGTGCTGGGCAAACCCGTCAGGCTCGTATTGGTCGACGACAAGAGCGACCGGGCAGAGGCCGCGCTTGCAACCCAACGCCTGATTGAGGTCGAGAAAGTAGTTGCCATACTGGGCCCCGAGAACAGCAGTGAGGCCATGGTCGTGGCACAGATCACGGAGAAAGCGCGCATTCCAGCGCTTGCGACGTCTGCCACCAACCCATTGGTGACAGAAGGGAAGCAGTACTACAGCCGGATCTGCTTCATCGACAGCTTCCAGGGTGAGATGATGGCCAAGTTCGCCATAGAGAAGCTGGGGGCCAAGACCGCCGTCGTGAACCTCAACATCGACAGCGATGGTCCGGTGGCAGTGGGCACCTTCTTCAGGAAGTCCTTCGCAACCCTGATGAACGATCCAAAGAGCGTCCTGGCCCTGCTCTCCAGCCACTTCGGTGATGTAGATTTCACCGCGCAATTGACGACGATCAAGGCTCTCAAGCCGGATGTGGTCTTTGGCGCCATGAACTACAACGAAGCGGCGTTAATGCTGAAGCAGGCCAAGGGGCTCGGCATCACGGGTACGATCTTCATGGGAAGCGATGACTGGCAAGCACCCGAGTTGATCCAGATCGCCGGGGATGCTGCCGAAGGGTCGTACTACAGCTCCCACTACCATCCTGATGCCTTCACGCACCCACGCGGTCAGCAATTCAAGGACATGTACACGAAGAAGTACAACAAGCCTGTGGTTGGCTGGGCTGCTCTTTCCTTCGATAGCTACGGCGTGCTATTGGATGCAATTGAGCGCGCTAACTCACTCGACGGAACGGCTATTGCCAAGGCCATCCGTGAGACCAAGGGATTTGTTGGTGCGACGGGCGAGATCAACATCAACGAGAAGGGAGACGCAATCAAGCCAGTCGTGGTCTGCACGATCAAGGGAGGCCAAGAGACCCTCGTGGGCCTCATCGGCCCATAGTTCGGACCGACCGGGGGGAGCCCACCAAGGGCCTCCCCCGGTTGCCTGTGTGTGTTGCGTGGCCGCCGCGAGCAAAGAGGCGTACTGCGCACGCGTAGAACAAGGGTAAGCCAGCGGCCAAGCTGCTTTCTGCAGGGCAGGGGCCGGTGAAGTTAGGGAGGTCTCGGGACTTGGTCTGCGGCATCGGATCGCAGAACATAGGCAGGAGACTGCTAACATAGGCGCTGTCGACAGTCCCCTGCATGTGCTGAGCACATGCCTTCCGCTACCGCATACTCGCCCACTATGGATCCACGCCTTGCAGTGCCAATCACGCCTTGGCTGCGCGGCATTGTCCACCAGCAGAATCCGTTGTTCAAGATGAGGAGAAAGGGGTAGCGCATGACACTATCGCTGTTCCTTCAGCACGTCCTTAATGGAATTTCCTTGGGCAGCTTGTATGCCCTGGTAGCCATTGGCTACACAATCGTTTATGGCATACTGGGCCTGATCAACCTGGCTCATGGGGACATCTTCATGGTGGGGGCCTTCCTGGCGATGTGGGGCGTGACCAGGTACCATGTGCCTTTGCTCGCTTCGCTCTTCCTGGCAGCAGCGGCGGCGATGCTGGTGGCTCTGCTGATAGAAAGGGGCGCCTACCGGCCGTTGCGCGATTTCAAGATGTCGGCCTTCATCTCCACGTTCGCGGTTTCGTTCTTTCTGCAGAGCTTCATGGTTGTCTTCTTCACACCGAGGCCGCAGCCCTTTCCAGTTCCGGCGTTTACCACGGCAACGCTCCGCCTTGGCGAAATTCGTCTGCCGGCGGTTACCCTGCTCATCATTGCAGTATCGGGCATTCTGTTCTTGATTCTGAGCTACCTAGTCAACAGGACGAAGATGGGCACGGCCATGCGGGCGCTCTCCAAAGACATGGAAACAACCAAGCTCATGGGTGTAGACGTAAACAGAGTGATTTCCTTCGCCTTTGCCATTAGTACCCTGTATGCAGCGTGCGGAGCCTTCATGTGGGCCTTCAAGTTCCCCTCGGTCAGTCCGTACTCTGGTGTTCTACCAGGCCTGAAGGGGTTCATTGGCGCGGTGATTGGGGGGATTGGCAGCATCCCTGGCGCTTTGCTGGGGGGCTTCATCCTGGGCGTGGCGGAGATCATGCTGGTGGCCCTGCTGCCGCGGCTTTCCGGCTGGCGCGACGTTTTCGCTTACATAGCCCTGATCCTCTTGCTGCTCTTCAGGCCCGGAGGGCTGTTCAACGTGAAACTGACAGAGGAGAAGGTGTAACCATGAAGAGAGACGCTTTCGGCAAGGTACTACCGATCCTGAGTGTGGCGTTAGTGCTTGCCGTCCTGTTCTGGGCACAAGGCCGCCTGGGAGGCTACTACAAGATCTTCCTGTATCTCTCGGGCATCTACACGATCTGGGCTGTCTCCTTCAATCTAGTATATGGCTACACGGGGCAGTTCTCCTTGGGCTTGGCCGGGATCGCGGCAGTCGGAGCCTACACGATGGCGCTTCTCACTGTGCCCCCCGAGATGAAGCAGTTGACCTTCATCCTCGAGCCTCCCGTTTGGCCCATCAGCGTCGTTCACTGGCGCTTCTTTCCAGCCTTGATCATGTCCGGCATTTTGGCGGCCGTTGCTGGCTTCATTATCGGGGCGCCAGCCCTACGAGTTCGCGGCAACTACTTGGTCATCGTGACGCTCGGTTTCTCGGAGATCATACGTATGACTCTCACCAACCTTCCTAGCTTCTGTAACAGCTCACTGGGAATCAAGAACATTCCCACTGATGCGAACCTAGTGTGGATCTGGGGAGCAGCCATACTGACCATCTTTGTCACAAAGAGGCTGGTGGACAGCGCCTATGGGCGAGGTATGAAGGGCATCAGAGATGACGAGGTTGCCGCTGAGGCTATGGGTATCAACCTTTTCTACCACAAGACCCTGGCGTTTGTGGTCTCTTCCTTCTTCACTGGCATCGGAGGGGCGCTCTTCGCCCAGGTGCTGGGGGCCATCGCTCCCGATAGCTTCCCCATTGCGCTTACCTATGTGGCAGTGACGATCGTCGTGCTCGGCGGCGTGGGAAGCATAACGGGCTCGGTCATCGCCGCGCTGGTCTACACCGCCGCAAGCGAGCTGCTAAGGGCTGCCGAGAGTCCCTTGAACATACTGGGTTATCACTTGCCCGCAACGCCAGGCCTGAGGATGCTGGTACTTGCGGTCGTGCTCTTGGTGGTCATTCTGCGCTATCGTAAGGGACTGCTGGGCGCGAAGGAGTTCTCTTGGCAGTGGGTGCAGTCTGTGGCGAGATCTGTTGTTAGAGGAACACGTAAGCAGGGGGCGTAACCATGGGGATTCTTGAGATTCAGAACCTCTCGATGCGTTTTGGGGGGTTGACTGCTGTGTCCGACTTTAGCCTGAAGCTGGAGAAAGGAGACCTGATCGGTCTCATTGGGCCCAACGGGTCAGGAAAGACAACTGTATTCAACATGATCTCCGGGTTCTACAGGCCCACGGCCGGAGCCATTCGTTTCGAAGGACGTGAGATTGCTGGGCTGAGGCCAGACAAGGTGGCCAAGTGCGGAATCGCCAGGATCTTCCAGGGCAACCGCCTTTTCCGTGGGCTCACTGTCCTGGACAACGTGATGGCAGGGCATCGCTTGCGGCTGCGCTCGTCGCCTCTTGCGGCCGTCCTCGGGACTCCTGGCTACAGCAGACAAGAGCAAGAGGCCTACCGGTACTCTATGTGGTTACTGGAGAGCCTCGCTCTGGCCGAAACGGCTCAGGAACAGGCAGGGTCCCTGCCTCATGGCGTGCAAAGGAGGATAGAGGTTGCACGCGCCCTGGCGACAAAGCCCAAGCTGCTTCTCTTGGATGAGCCGGCCGCCGGCATGAGCGTTGAAGAGAGAACCAGCCTGATGGACTTCATTCTGCGACTGCGCAAGGATTTTGATCTGACCATCTTGCTGATCGAGCACACGATGCAGGTGGTCATGGGGATTTGTCAGAGAATACTCGTCCTTGACTACGGTCTGATCATCGCCGATGGCACACCAGACCAGATCCGAAGCGACCCGAAGGTCATAGAAGCTTACCTCGGAGCAGGCAAACATGCTTAGCATCAAGAACCTTCACGTCTTCTACGGCGGGGTTCACGCTCTCAAGGGCATTTCGCTTGAAATCCCCAAAGGCAAGATCGTGACCTTGCTTGGGGCCAATGGTGCCGGTAAGAGCACAACCCTGCGGGCCATCTGTGGCCTGGCGCACCCCGGTCAGGGCGAGATTCTGCTCGAGGGGAAGGACATTGGCGCGCTGCAGACCTTCCAAAGGGTCCAGGCGGGCTTAGCCATGGTGCCTGAGGGCAGAAGGGTGTTCAGCAACCTGACTGTCCTTGAGAACCTGCGCATGGGAGCTTACAGCAGAACCGACCCGACTGCTGTAGAGCGGGACCTGGAGCAGGTGTATGGGCTGTTTCCTCGGCTGAAACAGCGTCTGGCACAAAAAGGTAGCACCTTGTCGGGCGGGGAGCAGCAGATGCTGGCGATTGGCCGGGCTCTGATGTCAAGGCCGAAGCTTCTGCTGATGGATGAGCCTTCTCTCGGGCTTGCGCCAAACCTGGTGACTGAGCTCTTCGGCACGATCAGCCAGATCCACAGGGAGGGCATGACGATCCTTCTGGTGGAGCAGAATGCTATGGCCGCCCTCGAGATTGCCGACTACGGGTACGCCCTCGAACTGGGTCAGGTCGTTCTGCAAGGATCGGCCGGCGAACTGGCATCCAACGATGCCATCAGGAAAGCTTACATGGGAAGCTGAAGACGTCGAGGAGGTGTTCTGGGAACAGTTGGCAGCATCACAATCACCAAAGAAGCAGTCGGATGGTAGAAGTGATCGATTTGCGCAGTGACACCGTCACGTTGCCTACCAAAGCCATGCGTGAGGCCATGTACCGTGCCGAAGTCGGCGATGATGGGTTTGGTGAAGATCCCACCGTGAACCGCCTGCAGGAGATGGCCGCCCAGAGGATGGGGAAGGACGAGGCCTTGTTCGTCGCCAGCGGTACCATGGCCGACCTGGTCTCGATGCTGACCCACTGCGGCCGCGGCGAAGGCGTGATCATGGGCGACCAGTCGCACACGTTTACGTCGGAGCAGGGCGGCTCGGCGGCCTTGGGCGGACTGTTCCTGCGCATGGTTCCCAACCAGCCGGACGGCACGCTCGACCTGGCCCAGGTCGAGTCCGCTATCCCCAGCGAGGACATCCACCATCCGCGTGTCAAGCTGCTCAACCTGGAGAACACGCACAATTTCTGCGGCGGCACGGTGCTCAGACCAGAGTACATGGCCGCTGCAGCGGCGTTGGCGCACAAGCACGGCCTGGCCGTGCACCTCGACGGTGCGCGCCTCTTTAACGCGGCGGTGGCGCTGGGCGTGCCCGCGCGTGAGCTGGCCCAGCACGCCGACTCGGTGGCCTTCTGCCTCTCCAAGGGCCTGTGCTGCCCGGTGGGCTCGTTGGTGTGCGGCAGCGCCGAGTTCATCGAGCGTGCGCGGCGCATGCGCAAGATGCTGGGCGGTGGGATGCGCCAGGCGGGTGTGCTCGCTGCGGCGGGCATTGTGGCATTGGAGCAAATGGTGGACCGCCTGCAGGAGGACCACGACAACGCGCGCCTGCTGGCCGAAGGCATGGCTGCCACGCCGGGACTGCACGTCGACCTGGCGCGCGTGCAGACCAACATCGTCTTTTTTGACCTGCACAAGCCGGGCCTGACGGCGCCGCAGTTCGCAGAGGCCCTGCAGCAGGAGGGCATCCGCCTGATGGCCTTTAACGACGTGCGCATGCGCGCCGTGACGCACCACGGCATCGAGCGCGCCGACGTCGAGCGCACCCTTTCTGTGATGCGCCAGACCTTGTCGTAAGGGAGCCGGGGCTTGTCAACACAGAGACACAAAGTCACAAAGACACCAATCCCTTTTTGTGGCTTTGTGTCTTGGCACCCTGCGCCCGTGATCAGGGCTGCCAACGGGAGCAATAGAAATCAAGAGAGGAGCTAAGGTCAGATGACAAAGAGAACTGTATCACGTGTGGCGATTCTGGGTTGCGGGAGGGGTGGCCCCAGCGAGGCTTGTCACTTTACCAAGGAGGGCTTCGAAGTACGTTTATTTGAGCTACCCAGTTTGGCTCGCAACATCCAGCCCTTTCAGGAAAAGGGCGGTATCGAGATCTCAGGGGCTATTACCGGTTTCTATACGCCCAAGTTAATGACCACTGATATTGCTGAAGCGCTACGGGGCGCTGAGGTGATCATGTTGACTTCGGCGGCCATGGGCCACCAAGCCCATTTTGAGTCAATGGCCCCTCACCTGGAAGATGGACAGATCATTGTGGTTAACACCAGCTATTTCGCCTGTTTGCGCTTTCGTGATTTGATCACCTCCACCGGCAAGAGAGTCTATCTCGCAGAATCGAACTTGCTGCCTTACATGGTCGAGCGTGTGAGTCCGACCAGTGTGCGCTTGGATGGCATCAAGGATGAGTGGTGGGTTGCGGCTTTCCCAGGCACTGATACACCACATGTGGTGGAGATGGTAGGCCAAGTCTTCCCTCCGATCAAGGCCGCTCCCAATGTCCTTTACACTGCCCTTAGGAATGAGAATCCTGTGATACACCCGGCGGTGGTCTTATCGAATCTGGCCTTAGTGGACCATACTAAGGGCGACTTCGAATTCTATGGCTACGGGATGACACCTTCGGTGGGTAAAGTGGCGGAGGGGGTAGATGCCGATCGGTTAGCGGTAGCCAAGAGGTTTGGTTTCGCCCTTCCAACCTATGCCCAGTATCAATCCGCTGCCTATGCTAGATATGGCTCTCGCGGAGACACTATCTACGAGGTGTTTCACACAAGCCAAGCGCACCTGCCGGCCAAGTACGCCATTCCCTCACCTGCCGAGTTCAACCTCTTCAACGAAGATGTCCCGTATGGTTTAGTGCCCATCTCTTCACTGGGCCACAAAGTCGGCGTGCCAACGCCGACCGTTGATGCCTTGATCCATCTTGCTTGTCTTGTGACTGGCATCGACTACCGTCGAGAGGGAACTACGATAGAGAAACTGGGGCTGGCAGGTAAAACAACGGAGGAGATATTGCATTTGGTAGCAGTCGGAGGATAGACAGATTCCGCGAAGACGACTTGAGCCGGCGTATCCCTGCATTTCGGGCGAAGGTAGAGGGGACTTCGGATTTGCCCCCGGTCGACTCCTCGCCAAACGCACCCGCGGTGCGTTCCTTCTGCGCCGCGGTAGCCGAAGTGACAGGGGAAACACCGACGCCAGGGGGTGTGCCGTACGGCACGGACGCAGCGCTGCTTGTGGCGCCGCTCGGAGTGCCGATGATTCTGTGCGGGCCGGGCAATCCGGACTTGGCCCACCAGACGGACGAATACGTCGAGATAGCCAAGCTGGTCGAGTCTGCCAAGATCCTGACTCTGGCCGCAGCCCGATTGCTGCGCGCATAGAGCCGAGCGACATCACTTGCCGATAGAAGGAGGCTTTCTATGAGACCCATTCGCCTGAGCGTCCTTGCCGAAGACGAGAAAC
>Ga0315291_10008776_pt1 | contig 12400 bp, 12 predicted proteins | sample YL17G12_20_MG_FD_203070 | JGI IMG/M metagenome (GOLD analysis project Ga0315291, IMG submission 203070) | Sediment microbial communities from Yellowstone Lake, YNP, Wyoming, USA - YL17G12_20 | ecosystem: Environmental > Aquatic > Freshwater > Lake > Sediment | place: USA: Wyoming | collected... | reverse complement strand
TTCGTAAAGATTTCCTACATCGCTTGTCGAGACAAGATCGACAGGTGAATCAGCAATAGTGTTAATATAACTCAAAAGTTTGTCACCTGCCTCTTTATCTGAGATAACATTTCCTGTAAGTGCTGATTTAGGCATGAAGAATGCGACCAATACCAAAATAATTATTCCGAGAACTATTGTCGCAAGCATCCAAGGATTGTTCTTAATCTTCTCTATAATATCCTTTTCCTGTTTCTCTTGTGAAACCATTCTTTCCAAAGAAAGAACTTGTTTAAAAATGTTTTGTTTGATAATTTTCAATCAAATTTATATATTATGCATCTCTGTTTAGTCTATGCCATACGACATAATTATAGGAAGGGACGAGTCAGATAAAATAAAGTTTGGCAACAAGGGACTGGTGTATCTTGGCAAGGGATTTGTCAGGATGGGGCAATACACGAGCTTGAGCAATCCAATCTACCTGGATGTTGCAAGAAGCCATGTCATACTTGTTTCTGGAAAAAGAGGAAGCGGAAAATCTTACACTCTTGGAGTTATTGCAGAGGAACTTGCGACAATGCCTGAAGAAGTGCGCGAAAATATTGCAAGCGTGATATTTGACACAATGGGAATCTTCTGGACAATGAAGTATCCGAATGACAAGGAGAAAGAACTGCTTGCAAGCTGGGATCTTAAGGCAAGAAAAACACCTGCCCAGGTCTTTGTGCCATTTGGATTTATTGAAGAGTATGAGAAGCGCGGGTTGATTGCTGACGCCAAGTTTGCGCTTGACCCAAGTGAGATGAATATTGAGGATTGGCTGATTACATTTAATCTTGAGTTCATAGAGCCTGTCGCGGTTTTGATTGAGAGAGTCATTGCTTTCTTGAAAGAAGGCGGGAAGTTTGATATTGATGATATTATTTCAACAATAAGGGCTGATAAAACCAGTCCTGATGATGTAAAGAATGCTGCTGTTGGAATATTTGAAGCTGCAAAAGGCTGGAAGATTTTTGCCTCTAAAAACGAGAAAGCAACCGAGACTTCTGATTTAGTCAGGGCAGGCATAACAAGCATACTTGACTTGAGCATGTACAGTTCTGTGTCTACCTTTAATGTTCGCGCGCTGGTTGTAAGCCTTGTCACAAGGAAAATACTAAACGAGCGAATGAAGGCAAGGAAAACAGAGGAGATACAGGCTGTTGAGCACGGGCTTGACTACCTGACATTCAAGGTTAAAAGAGAGATGCCCATGGTATGGTTTTTCATTGATGAAGTCCATGAGTTCCTGCCTGATGTTGGCAAGACTCCTGCGACAGATGCTCTTATCCAGCTTCTGCGAGAGGGAAGACAGCCAGGACTTTCATTGGCAATGGCAACGCAGCAGCCTGGTGCTCTGCGAAGAGATGCAATCACACAAGCAGATGTTATAATATCTCATAGAGTAACTGCTGCTCCTGACATTACCTCTTTGAACCAGATAATGCAGTCTTATCTTTTAGAAAGCATAAAAAGATATATGGATGAGCTTCCTGCTTTGAAAGGAAGCGCAATAATACTTGATGACAATTCTGAGAGAATTTATCCTATGAGGGTAAGACCAAGATTCACATGGCATGGCGGCGAGAGTCCGACTGCAATAAAGATTGAGAAGAGGATTTGATTCAGGCTGCATTTGCTTGCCAAATTTCTTTGCCTTGTGCCGTATAAACTCTTATTATTTTTTCAGGGGTTACAATTCCATTATGGGCACAACTTCCAATTGACAAGAAACTCTGATACCATGTTCTTGTTCGCGAGTCTTCATCAGGCAGAAGTTTTGGAGTATCAAGTTCTGCCTCGATTACAACTCCTTTAGCATCCCTCTTTTTATTAACTATAAAACAGAAACATGCTGCTTTTTCAAATGTTCCAAAGTAGACGCAATCTATTTGGGGGGTAAAGAAACCAAAAATATCCCCTTCACTATCCCAGTTATGCCCCATATTTTGATTCCACGGCAATAGCCCTTCTTTCAGTATTCTTTCTATGAATCTTTCAGATGTTCCATGGAAGAGCACTGCTTTTTCAAGATTTTTCAGCTTCTCTTCTTCAAATCATTCATAAAGGTTTTTAGGGTTCATCTTAAGTTTTATAATCAAACCCATCACTAAAATGATTATTTAAATATTCTTGCTGTCAAGTTTCAATAAAACTCTATTGTAAAACTTTGAAATCTATTCTCCAACGAAACTTGTAAGGTGCGATTTCGCCGGCTCTCTTTACCTTCAGGATTTCAACTTTCTTTTTTTCTTTTTTTGCCTGGGCTTGTATCTTGTCAAGAATCAGTCCTGGCTCTTTTTCAAAGTCATAATAGAAAATGATTGTGCCTTTCTTTGCAGCTAGAAATGCTTCTTTCAGGAAAGTTTCTTTTAACTGCGGGCGGGGCATGATTATCTTTTCGAATTTTTCTTTCAATTTTGGCACGACTCTTTTAACATCCCCCTGCAGAATTTCGATGTCCATGTTCAGAAGCTTGTTCAACTTGAGATTTTCGATAGCATATTTACAACACTCGCGTCCAAGCTCTATGCTTACAATTCTTTTTGGCTTTGCAAGCTTTGCGAGAACTATTGTGAATGGAGCAACTCCTGAAAACATTACCAAAACTTTGTCTGAAGTTTTTATCTCCCGCGCTATTTCAAGCCTTTCATTTGAAAGACGCGGAGAGAAGTAGCAAGTGTCAATGTTTAATTTAAATGAGCATCCGCTTTCTCGATGAATAGTTTCTTTTGTTTTCTCGCCAGCCAAGAATTTTGTTGTGATGGTGCGAAGCCTGCCTTTGACTTTCTCGGTTTTTTCCAGGATAGTCTTAACACTTGAGCGCTCTTTCAGTATTTGGTTGGCAACTTTCTTTTTGTCAGCAGGCTTTGTTCCTTTTGGAAATTTCAGGATAACTATGTTGCCGATTGTATCATAAGAATGGGGGATGTTCATTTTAATGTTAGTTCTGCCATATATTTAAGTTTAACCGGTAATATACGCTTGGCTTCTAGAAGCTAACCATTTTAGGGTGAATTGCTGTGTTAACAATAATTTTGAAAAGTTTTTTAAACTGCAAATATCTATTTCTTTTATGAAAAAGATGGTGGGATATGTTGTTATGCTGGCTGGCGCGGCATTGATTCTTGCCAGGATGTTTGGAAGCAAATTTAGCATAGTTTTGCCTGAAGTTCTAAGCGGTTATATATTATGGGCTGTGGCTGGCGCGTTGATTGTTATTGGGTTTTTCCTTACACTTGGAAAAACAAGGAAGATTTTTGGCGCAGCAGAAGTTCCGATTTATCGCGGCGCCCAGGTTGTGGGGTACAGGAGACAATGAAACACAAATTTATTTTTGGACTGATTCTTTTAATGCTCTCGTTGCAGATGGTTTCTGCTTATAATGGGTATGGTTACGGATGGTCTTCGCCTACCCAATGGCTGCAGAATGAGTGGGTTGTCTTTGGATTAATATTCGTTATTTTCTTTGCAATGATTTTCTTTGGTATAAGCAAGACAATGAAAGAGAACCTGGGGGTTGCTGCTGTGATTGCATTTGGACTGTCTGCATTCATTGCATTCACGATTTCACAAAGAACAATATTCTATGGATATGTTGGCGAGGGACTTGGAAACTGGTTTTTCATAATCGCGATACTGATTGCTGCTGTCTTTTTCATAAGATTTATAACAAACATTATTGGTGGAGCCGGAATGTTCTTGGCATTGTTTGCCATATGGCTTGTCCTGAGCAATGTGGATCCTTATGCTGTCCTGCCTTCGCAATTTATGTACTCTAATTATTTCTCGCTTTACCAGTTTTTCGCAAGCTCGACTTTTTTGGTTATCTTAATAGCAGCATTTGTATTTATCATAGTTGTATCATTCGGCAAGCAAGATATCAGCAAAAGGGTGGGCAGATGGCTCTGGGGAAAGAAAGAGGAAATGAGCGTACTTGAGAAACTGACAAAATCAAAAGCGTGAAAATAACTATTTAATATCACAATATTTATAAATCGCAAAAGGTTAAACTGAACATGAAAAAAGCAGGGAAGATTTTAGGATTATTTGTTCTGGGTATAATAATGATTTCTTTAATGGCAGAAAGCGTTTTGGCTTTGCCAACGTGGAGTGATGTCGAGAATTTCTTTGTTGGTATGTTAGCGCCAGAGGTTGGGATAGCCAGCGGGCCGGTTGCTGTGCTAATTGGATTGATAGGCGCAATATTAATTTTAATGATTATTGGAGACATATTAAATTTGGTATCTCCTCTTAGTAATTATGTTAATTGGAGTATTGCTGTTGGTGTTACAATAATTATGCTTGTTGTCGGATGGGTTAGAACCTTTATTGCAGTTATTATGAGTTTTGTTGCCGGATTATTTGGAGTAGGGGGCACGATTGTGTTAGGCGCAACAGCGGTTCTTTTCATATTTGCCATATTATTTTTGTATTTTGGTATAATGCCTTGGGTGCAACATTGGATAGTTAATATGAAAGCAAGGAAAGAGGAACTGAAGGGGACAGAAGCTGCTCTGTCTGAAGCTACTAGAATCAGGAAAGGAAAGATTATTCTTACAGAGGCAGGAAAACCAGTATAACTTGAGCAAGAGTATCTGAGATATAAACTTTAAAAACTTCTTTTCATTAAGGTTTGCATGAATAAAAGAGTGTTTATTATTTGTGTGATTTTGCTGATGTTTATTATGCCTCTGGCTTTACAAATCGTTCTTGCCCAGATTCCTGGGATTGATACAACTTCACCTGAACAGATTCCAGAACAGTTGGAGCAACTGAAAAATCAGTCTGCTTGGGTATATCTTGGGCAGAGGTTTCAGGTAAGCTTAATGAAAAATCCAGTGATTGCTGCGATTGATGGTTTTTTCAATAAGATGTCATTTATTTTTCAGCTTTTATTTGGGATGCCTTACTCACTTTCTTTGACTTTGCTGTTTGTAATTGCCTTGTGGATTGCTGTCTTTTTTAATTTAGCAGGTTTTTTGAATATGACATCTCCACTTTCAAAACCAATACATTACATGATGTCATTACTTGCTGTTATCCTTATTGCTCAGACTGGAGCATTCAGCGGATTAATCAATCTTGCTGGAACAGTAATATTTGCAAGAGAGGCGTGGTGGGCTCGCTGGCTGCTTGGATTAGCATTCTTATTTGGATTTGCATTGTTTCTGTATTTTCTTCCAAGTATACTTAAGAACTATATGAAAAAGCAGAAAGAACAGAAGGAGAAGCAGAAAACAGAGCTTGCGCAGAAAAAAATACAAGCAACTGCAAAGGCATATGAAATTCTTGGAAAAGCTGTGAGAGAGTAGAATTAATTAAAATCAAAACTAAACAATCAAGGAATTCTTGATTCTTTGAAAAGCCTGAAATACATAAATGCTGCTGCGAAGAAAATATAAATTATGCTGAAGATGCTGCCGGTGAGCAAGTCTGGGCTTGATATTCCCTGGAACATTGCAAATCCCGTAAGCTTTGCATTTGCGAGTATGCTTATCAGGAAGATTGGCGAGAGGATATAGAAAATTACTGAGACTGCTTTCTCAACCATTGAACCGTGTTGCTTGAAGAATCTTGATTTTATTTCTTTGTCTGACAATGTATATAGTGGATATCTCAAGAGCTCTTCAAGAGAGTATTGCTCTGCATAGGCATATGGCTTGGCGTGAGTGTCTAAAGTTCTTATCATTTGTTTAGTCCGAAGTTTTGTTTCAATTGCTTCTGGCACATCCGCGCATCTTACAAATTTCGGCTTGTATGCTGTCAAACTGCTGAGAGATTTTTGTATCAGCATAGAACGCTGTTCTTCACCTGTATTTTGAGCACTGAGCACAAATTCGCGAAGGCTGTCATAATTGTTCTTGTATAAGCCTGCTTCAATCATGTCAATCTCAGAGATTGTAGAATCTGGCATTTTCCTGAGCCTGTCAAGTGTTTTTTTGTAACTGGTGTACAGATTCCTGAACCTGGCTGAGAATTTCCTGAAATCAATTTTTCCTATTTTGAAATCATTGAGAAGCTTGTGCAACTGAGAGTAATTCTCGGAAGTTTTTATTGCAAGAATCTGTTTTGCTGTCTTAACGCGGGCTTCCCGTGCCTTGAGCATCAGGTACTCTTGTTTTAATGCTTCCTCGTCTTTTTCTAGTTCGTGGGCGAGATTGCTGAAATTCCTTGGCTTTCCATGGAAAAGGTGCTCGAGCTCTGTGCCTTTTGTTAGTTGTCTTCCTAAAGTCTCTCCAAGCCTGCCAAAAAATTCATGGACTTTTGCATCCTGCTTGTAGTATGGAATGCCTTTTTTTTCCAAGGTGATGTGCCTTAGAGCATGAGAGGCTTCTTCAAAATATGCTGAGCCTTTGTTTATGTCTTTTTGCGAGATTATAATCTTTCGTTCTTCTGGAATGTAGAATGAATGTTCTGTATCTTCAAGGAGAACTTGCGGTAAGTCTGTCTCGGTAAACGGTGTGCCTGAATTCCTTGCCAGGATCATGAATGCCCTGACTGCGCGTTTTTCAACCTCTTTTTCTGCTGTCATCTTATTTGTTAAAACAATGTCTTTTGCTTGAGTTTTTCCTTTGATTCCTTTAACTTGGCAAGTCCTGACTCTATTCTTTCTGCTGAAAAGTCATGCGAAAGAAGAATCTTTCGCACCTTGGCTTCATTAAGCTTTGGAAAATCTACTTTAATATCTTTTACATCAGGCTTCTTGAACAATGGGAAAATTTCCTGCCAGTCAAATGCCCTGCCTTCTGCTTCCTGGGCTTTTATCTTTTCTTCAACGCTTTTGAAAATTAATACAGGCTCTTTATATTTTCTTACTATGTCCAGGGCTTTTTTCGGGCCTATTCCTCTCACACCTCCAGGATTATAATCTGTGCCACATAAGATTCCAAGGCATATCATTTGTTCTAGATTTATCTGCAGAGAATTAAGAACATGCTCGAGTTCAATCATTTCTGGCGAGATATATACAAAGCCTGAAACTGTTTTCCTTTTTCTGGCAAGAGTTAAATTTTGAATTAATCTTGGTGTTCCAAAGAGAATGCTGTCATAATCCTGGCTTGCTGATGCATATGCAAGTCCATTCCTTGCGATATAAGCTGCCTGGGCTTCTGCTTCGCCTGGAGCCTGCACGCATTGTATACCAAGAGCTTCTAGAAGTTCCATGCTTTCTTTCTTGATTTCAGGCGTTAAACTCGCAAGCTGTTGTGAATATCGTTTCATTTTTTCAATGTCCTCTTCTAACCTTGCTTCTTCATACCTTGCATGAGCCTCGGCTTTTGTCTCAAAGCGTTTTTCAATTGTTTTCCTTTTAAGAGCAGGCATCTCACCATCAAAAACATAAATTAACTTGAGCCCTTCCTGCAGCAAGGCAATGTTTCTATAGAATAATCCTGACAAGTGGCTTGTGATGTTGCCTTGCTTGTCTTTTAATGGTGTGCCGTCAGGCTGCCTTATTGTTGACAAGAACTGGTAGATTATGTTTGATGCATCTACAGATAGTATCTTGCCTTTCATTTGCGAGAATTCAATTGCCTTTCTTGGCACTATATCGCCTATCTGCAGACCCATGATTTAGTATAAAGAATTTGATATTAAATAATTATCTACTTTGTTCTGGCTTAGGCACGAGCTTCTTTGCGTCTAGCACTAAATCACCTTTGTTGAGATGATTTTCTTTCCAAATGTGGAGCCTTTTGGAGTCTGTGTTGCTAGGCCTGTATTCAGTGCCATCCAGATGACTATAATCGAAATGAACAGGTGCAAACCTGTATGAAGCAATTCCCTCTTCAAGACGTTCAGAGACTGGCTGATAGTATTGAAGCCATGAACTTCTGCAAAGAGCGACAATTTCTTCTGGCCTGCAAGTAATTATTCTTCTCAAATCCTCAGCATTGTAATGCTTGAGGCTTAATCCATAAGTGTTCTTAAATCTCATGCTTGCAAGTCCGGCTTCACCATCTTCTCCAGCCACGCTGCTTCTGAAAAACTTCTTTCCATCTTTGTAAAAAACAACAGCAAACCTTTCAAATTGTAGGTTTCCTTGGCTGTCTCTCGAGTTTATAATTTTACGATGAAGATTATCAAAACAATCGCCAGGATAAATTTGATCCACCAATAAAACAAGCCCCTTATCACCAACGACAATGTAGCTGGATTCTATTGCCTTTCCATCTACTAGATTCTTATTTCTTGGTTCAACATGCTCTTCGTTAAGCCTAAGCTTCTCTACGATATATTCCTGCATCCTTTTCTTTTCTTTTTGTGAAACCATAACTCATCCTAAGAACTAGGCTTTATAAGCTTTATGTTTTTGTCACTCAAAAGTAGTTGTTAATGGGGGTTAAGGAGCTGAGTTTCCTAAGAAATTGTAAAAAACAGAATTTGCACGCGGGCTAATAGTAACTGGAATAGATTCTGTTGTTCCATTAGGCTTCCAATTTATTTCTGGCTGTTTTGTTTTGATGTATTTGTGGCCGCCCTCTATGTATTTCATAGTCAAAGTGTAAAGTTCATCGTTGCTTACACTCTCTATACGAGATGGAATGCGTCCGTCTAAAAATGCCCCTCTCATGGCATATAAGCATAATAGTTCGCGGTTAGTCACTGCTCTATCAACTTTTCTGGGAATTGTAGTGCCTGTTGATTTGATTCCCATCCAGATGATTGCGAGTGAATAGTCTTCAAGTGCACTTAATTGGTTTGCCAATTCTCTGTGCGGAATACCTTCTTGTATTCCGACAACAAGCTCTAATCTTGAAGGAATTGCTTGAGGATTATGCGAGTCTGGATTTCCGGCAGAAGCCTTGTATTTGCTTGAGGCTATGTGCTTATGTTTGTATGCTCTTGTAAGCTCTCTTCTTTCATCTTCGCTTAATCTTCTTATAGCATGTCTGAGTCTTACATTCGTCATTCCTAAACGACTTTTATAGGCTTTAAAAACCTTATTATTGCCCTTTTAGAGTTACAAGGCTTTTGTATGGCAAATAAATTTAAACCGCGCTTTTATTGATAGATTATGGAAATTGAGTTTATTCCTGTGGATTATGATTATTTTGACTTTCAGGGAAGGAATTATGTTGAAGTAATAGGCAGGACTGGTGATGGCAAAAGGGCAGTGATAATTGACAGTTTTGAGCCGTATTTCTGGGCAATCTTAAAGCCAGGCATCTCGGAAAAAAAGACTGAAGAGATAATGCGAAGGATAATGGTGATAAAAGTTGAAGCAGTCAATCGCATAACTCGGGTTTTGAAAACAGAACTGCATGACAAGAAGTTTCTTGGCAAGGACGTTCAGGCAATCAAGGTAGTTATCTCAAACTACAAGGACGGGCATGCTATTGCTGACCAGATGGGCTGGGACGAGATTGAAAAGAGAAGAGAGTATGATATTTCTTTGCTGTCCAGGTATATTATGGATAAGAAAATCCTGCCACTGAACTGGTATAAGGTTTCTGGAGAAGTGCTTAGTAATTCAGAAGAATTCGGAGGAATTGATGCTTCGCTTGATACTGACATTGTTTTGAAAGCTGAGAAGTTTGAGCGAATGAAGGAACAGCGTGATTTTGAACCAAGGATTTTGGCTTTTGATATAGAGGCTGAGGAGTTTGAGATTGGCAAGGGAAGCATTTTGATGATTTCACTTTATGGCAAAAACTTTCACAAAGTATTGACATGGAAGAATTGTCCGATAAAACAGGATTTTGTAGAATGTTTTGAGGATGAAGCAGAGATGCTTGAAAAGTTTGCTGAATATGTCAAAAGCTATCAGCCGGATATTCTTGCAGGATATTTTTCAGATGGTTTTGACTTGCCGTACCTGAAAGCGCGGGCTGAAAAGAACAAAGTAAGATTGAATCTTGGACTTGACAATTCGCAGCCCAAATTCTCAAGAGGCGTTGTAACTTCTGCAAGCATATTTGGAATTGTGCATGTTGACTTGTTCAGGTTTATAAGCTCTGTATTTTCCCAGTATTTACAATCAGAAACACTTTCCTTGAATGAGGTAGCAAGCGAGCTGCTTGGCGAGAAGAAACATGAGTTTGATTTTTCTAAGCTTGGACAAATGAAAGAAGGCGATTGGCACGACTTTTTTGCTTACAATTTGCAAGACTCTGCATTGACATGGAAACTTGCAGACAAGCTTTGGCAGGATATGCTTGAGTTTTCAAAAGTGATACAAGAGCCTTTGTTTGACATTACAAGAGACAGGATGGCAAGCCATGTTGAGAACCATATTCTGCATAATTTATACAGGTATAACGAGATTGCTGAGAAAAGGCCGCTTCATGATGAGATAGCTTTGCGAAGAGGCTTGGGAAAGTATGAGGGTGCATTTGTTCTTCAGCCCCAGCCTGGACTTTATGAAAATATATGCTTCCTGGATTTCACTAGCATGTATGCAAGCGTGATTGTGACTTACAATCTTTCCCTTTCAACCTTGGCTGACAAGGGACATGAAGTTGATTTGCAAGAAGGGACAGTTCATTTTTCAAAGGAAAAAGGATTTTTTCCTGAAATGCTTGAAGAAATTATCAAGAAAAGAAAGCAGTATAAAAAAGAGTATAAGGAAAATTCCACAAATCTTTTGAAAGCGAGAAGCAATGCTTACAAGCTGCTGGCTAACGCGGCTTATGGCTACCAAGGATTTTTTGGAGCAAGGTATTACTGCAGGGAAGCTGCTGCTGCGACTGCTGCCCTGGCTCGAAAGAGCATTTTAGAAACAATTGAGAAAATCAAGAAGCAAGGATTTGAAGTTATTTATTCTGATACTGACTCGATTGCATTTTTGCTTGGAGACAAGAGCGAGAAGCAAGTTCTCGAGATTTTAAAGAAACTTAATGCAGAGCTGCCTGGAATCATGGAACTCGAGTTGGAAGATTTCTATAAGCGTGGAATTTTTGTCTCAAAAAGGACAACTGGAGAAGGCGCAAAGAAAAAGTATGCGCTTTTGAACGAGAAAGGAAAAATAAAGATACGAGGTTTTGAGACTGTAAGGAGAGACTGGTGCTCGCTTGCAAGAGAGGTGCAGAGCAAAGTTCTTGGAAGTGTCCTGAAAACAGGAAAATCAGACGATGCTTTGGAATATGTGAAAGGAATAATCAAGAAACTGCAGAAGCGGGAAATAGAGAAAGAAGAACTGGTAATTAAAAGCCAGTTGACAAAACCGATTTCAGAATATATTGCAATTTCTCCGCATGTCACAGCAGCAAAGAAAATGCTTGAGCTGGGCTTGCCTATCCGTCCAGGAATGATGATTGAGTATTATGTTGCCGAGACAAAGGCAAAAGAGAAAGGCAAGCTGCTGGTGAGAGAGAGAATAAAACTGTCCAATGAAAAAGGAGAATATGACATTGAATATTATCTTGGGCATCAAATAATTCCAGCTGTTGGAAATATCCTTGAAGTCTTTGGCATAAATTTAAAAGAAATGGCTGAGAAAAAGAAGCAGATGAAACTGGGAGAATTTTGACATGATTGAACCAAAACCACTTTTTTTGGAAAGGCTGAAAAAGCTGATGCCTGATGCCGCTGATTTTGCCAGATTTAATGAGATTATTCATATCAAGCCAGTTAATTCAATCAGGTGTAATACCATAAAGATTTCTCCTTCAGATTTGAGAAAAAGACTTGAGGAAAAAGGCTGGAAAATCAAGCAGCCATTTTCTGAGCATAAGGAAGTAATGATTGTTACAAGCGAGCTCGAGCCGGGCGAGCTTGGAAGAGCAAGAGAGCATTTGACAGGATTATACTATATACAAGAAATTTCAAGCATGCTGCCTCTGCTTGCTTTAAAGCCAAAACAAGGAGATCTTGTTCTTGACTTGTTTGCTGCTCCTGGAAGCAAGACAACGCAGATGGCTGCTTTGATGGAGAATAAAGGAACAATTATTGCAAATGACAATGACATTTCAAGAATAAGTATTCTGGCAAGCAATATTGAAAGATGTGGTGCTATGAATGTGCTTGTTGCACGGCATGATGCTGTTATTTTATGCGGGAAACTTTTGAAACTTGGCATAAGGTTTGACAAAATTCTTTTGGATGTTCCTTGCAGCGGAGAAGGAACAACAAGAGGCTCTCCAAAAACATTTATTATCTGGAATCCAAGGATGATAAAAAAACTTTCAAGAATGCAGAGGAAATTCATTGCAAGTGCTGTTCCTCTTTTGAAGGAAGGCGGAGAACTTGTATACTCAACATGCACGTATGCTCCAGAGGAGAATGAAAAGAATGTTAATTTCATTATCAAGGAGATGGGCTTGACAATCCAGGATGCTGGCTTGCCTGTCAAATGCCGAGAGGGAGTTACAGAATGGGATGGCGAGATATTTAGCGATGAAGTGAAAAAGGCATGCAGGATTTTGCCCCAGGATAA
>Ga0315291_10008775_pt1 | contig 12400 bp, 10 predicted proteins | sample YL17G12_20_MG_FD_203070 | JGI IMG/M metagenome (GOLD analysis project Ga0315291, IMG submission 203070) | Sediment microbial communities from Yellowstone Lake, YNP, Wyoming, USA - YL17G12_20 | ecosystem: Environmental > Aquatic > Freshwater > Lake > Sediment | place: USA: Wyoming | collected... | reverse complement strand
GACGGCCCCAGGACATACCCGGCGCTCAACACGAAGGTCGGAAACCGTATTCATGAGAGGCAGGATAGCACGTGCTCAGAGATGAAGGAATCGCCGAGGAACGCCCGGATAGGGTTTCTGGGGTGCACAAGTGCTTGCTGCGCGATGGGTCGGTTTCGAAGCATCAGCTGCAGGCCAAGGGCAAGGTCACGTCGGTATGGCGCTCGTTTTCCCAGCACCGCAAAGACCGGGCAGACCATCGGCGGGAAGCTCAACCCGGACTCGTTTTGATGGGCGATGCCGTTCTCGACATTATCCGCTTCAGCCATGAGGGCGCGATCAGAGTTGAGACGAACACGATCATCACGACCTGGGCATAGAGATCCCCCTGGATAACGCCCTCTCGCAGCCCCACACTCGCGAAGATCAACCCGACCTCACCGCGAGGGATCATGCCCACGCCGACCGCCAGTCGGCTTACGCCTTTCCGTCTCACACCCGCTCCCGCGAGCAGCTTGCCAAGTACGGCTATGACAAGCAGCGCTGCTCCTATCAGGGCAGCATGCCGATGTCCTGCATCCAATGGGTTGACCGTCGCCAGGTTCACGTGAAGTCCCACCAACACGAAGAAGACGGGAATGAAGATATCCGTGATCGGCCGGATCTGCCTCTGGATGTCGGTCCGGTCTTGCGTTCTCGCAAGCACCAGCCCGGCGGCGAACGCGCCGACGATCTCTGCCAGGCCTATCACCTTGGCGAGTCCGGCCAGTGCCAGACAGAAGAGAAAGGCCGTGGTGACGAGGATGCCGCGCGTCCTCAACCGCTGCGTCAGCCCCACGAGAGGTGGGGCAAGCCGGATGCCGATCAACACCGCAGCGACGAGCAGTCCACACGCGAGCCCCGTGGTTGCGATCACCCGCCAGACTGAGGGAATGGCGTTTGCGGTGAACTGAAGGACGAGGGAGAGCAGGAGCAGCCCAAGGATGTCGTCGATCACCGCCGCGCCAAGGATGATCTTCGCCTCCCGCGACCGGGCCGCCTGAAGGTCAGACAGCACTCGCGCAGTGATCCCTACGCTGGTGGCGGTGAGCACCGCTCCCAGGAACAGCGCCTGATGCAGGTCGTGCGTCAGGACATATGCCACTGCCGCGCCCCCCACGAGAGGCGCGAACACCCCGATCATGGCGACAAGCGTCGCTGACACGGCAACCTGCGGGAACTCATGCAGTTCGCTGTCGAGGCCCGCCTCGAACAGCAGGAGCATGATGCCTATCGAGGCGAGGAAGACGATAGCGGAGCTGTCAGCGGCGGAACGAAGCGGTGTCAGCCCAAGCAAGACGCCGACAACGAGCTCGCCCAGCACCGCAGGCTGTCCGAGGCGCTCCGCCAGCTCGCCGCCGACCTTCGCCGCGGCAATGATCACTATGAGGAACAGGAGCGTGTGTCCGGTTTCCATATCCTGTTGGCACCGGGCGCTGGGCCTCTCGCAGGCCGTACTGGGTCATGAGTCGGCCAGCGGGCCCTGGCCTCTTAGACTTCGCCCTGCGCCCGGAAGGGCGAGTCCGGTGCTCTTGATCGTCCCGATCTCTCACACCTGCGGCGCGCCCTTCGTGCGCCCGACAAGGTGAGGACTGAACCCGTCACCGAACTGATCGTTGAAGATTCGGAAGTAGAACAGCTCCTCCTTCGTGTTCAGGCTGATGCCGTCGCGGAGACGAGGCTCGCGGTGGAACTCCGCGTCTGCTATCTCCTGCTCGGCGTGCGCTTCCAGCACATCGCCTACGCCGGCTCCCTCCCAGAACTTGGACTTGGGCCGCCAGAGCACCTCCTCCGGGAGCAGTCCGTCCATCGCAACTCGCAGGATCCACTTCCCGACGCTGGAGCCGTTCCCTCTGATTTTCATGTCGGGGGGAATGCGCAGGGCGAAGTCCAGCACCTCACGGTCCAGGAAGCCCGTTCTCGCCACCAGCCCGTGACTCGCCGAGCAGCGGTCAACTCGCTGAAGCGCGGTGTTATGCAAGCGCTTGGTGATGTCCACCAGTTCGTCCGAGAGGTGGCCTCGGTTGAGGTGCTTCAGGTAACTGTACCCGGCGAACAGCTCGTCACCGCCCTCGCCCGACAACGCTGCAGGGACGTGCTCGGCGGCAAGCTCTCCCACCAGGTAGTTCATGACGCTAGAGCGCACCAGCAGGGCATCGAAGGATTCGAGATGGTAGATCACCTTTGGCAGCAGGGCCAGCATCTCATCGAGGGTCGGTACCCTCTCGTGGTGCTCGGTCTCCAGGAAGTGCGCCACCGCGCGCGCGTACTGCAGGTCCGGCGCGCCCTCCATGCCCACCGAGAAGGTGTGCAGCTTCGACACCTGACGCCGGGCGAGGGCGGTCATGCTGGCGGAGTCGAGGCCCCCCGACAGCCACGCGCCCACCTCGCCGTTGCGCGTCCGCTTGTGCACCGACGCCGCCAGCCGGTCGCACAATCGTTTGGCCACCCACTCTGGGGGGAACTCCAGCTCAGGGCCCGACTCCAGACGAGCGTACGGAACCACCCCGCGCTCCGGGTCGTATACGTGCCCAGGAGGAAACTCATGGATCTGTGCGGCCCACCCGAGAAGGGCCTTGACTTCCGAGGCGAAGCACACACTCCCTCGGTAGAGGCCGTAGTACAGGGGCGACTTGCCGACGAGGTCGCGGGCGAGAAAGACACCATTGGGTCCGGCGATGGCGAGAGCGAACGGGCCGTCTATCTTGCCGACGAACTCAGGTCCATTGGTCCGATAGGCGGCATCGAGCGCCTCGAGCGGGCAGGTGGCGCCATCGGCAAGATCCGCCCAGTTGTGGACCTCGCCGTCGAGGACAACGGGGACCGTAGCTGCGCTGGCGGCGAAGCGCGCCTGTATGCCCGGCCAGACGAGTCCCATGGTGGCGTTGTCGAGCGACTGAACGCTCACCCCATCTTTCCCCCGGTGTGTGATCGTGTCAAGCGCCTTTCGTACGAGCCGCTCATTGTTCCCTTTGGCGACTCCAACTATGCCAGCCATGCTGCTTCTCCTTTCTCCGCACGCGCGCTGCGCCACCCGCGCAGCGCAGCGCCGTATCAGCCGCCCAACGGCGGGCCAGTGGCGGGGTGGCGCGTCTCTGTCTCGGTGACAGCTATGCCGCCGGTCGCCGGCCTCTGGCTCGCCGGTTTCATGATCACCGTTCGGATCGGAAATGGGATCTCGATCCCTTCCTGCTGGAAGCGTCGGTGGAGGGCCTTGACGAACTCAGACCGCAGCGCGTACTGAGCGGCGAAGTCGCGCACGCGCAGAACGGTGACGAAGGTGATGGCGAAGTCGCCGAAGTCCTTCCAACGCACCACCGGTTCCCACTCGGTCGCCGCGCCCTCCACCTCCCCCATGACCTTCCGGGCGACTTCGACGGTGACGCGCTCGACCCGGTCGAGATCGCTGCCATAGGCGACTCCGCATGGAACGTAGACCGACATCTCCTGCATCGGCAGGAAGTAGTTGGTGATAACGCTCTGACTGAGCTTCGAGTTGGGGATGACGACCACGTTGTTCGCCCAAAGGCGGACCCGGGTGTTTCGCCAGCCTATCGCCTCCACGAAGCCTTCCTCGCTCGATTCGAGCTTGATGAAGTCTCCCACGGAAACCGACTTGTCAATTGCCATGGAGAAGCCGGCGAACAGGTTGGCGAGCGTGTCCTGAAGCGCGAGCGCAATCGCCAGGCCGCCAACGGCGCCCCCGGCGAGCAATGGGCTGATGTCCGCCCCGGCGACACGCAGGACATAGAGCAGACCGATCGCCAGCACGAGAACATTGGTGGCCTTGCGCAGCAGGCCGGCCTCGTGGCTGATGTCGCGAGCCCCCCCCCCGGTCGGTGGAGCGACCAGTCCGTATACCAGCGCACTATGCCGTTGAACACCCTGAGCGAGGTCCAGATGGCTACCACGATCCAGCCAATGCTCAGAGCCTTCGCCAGCAGCGGCATCAACCTTGGCGTCTGGTGCACGTACTCCAGGCTGCTAAGCGAGTAGTACAACCCCAGCAGCAGCATCCCCCAGACGGCCAGCCCTCGCAGTGGGACGAGCAGGATGTCGTCGAGCTGGGTATCGGTTCTCCTGACGAGCGGACCAAGGGCTCGAACCCACACGAGTCGGATCACCAGCATCATCAGGAGAAACGCCCCCAGAACACCGGCGGCGATGACAACGCCGCCCGACTCGGCAGATTGCCAGAGTTTGTCTAGCTGCAAGATCCTGCTCCTTTGCTGGGGTTGGCGCGGATGCTGGGTCCAGCCACCGAGCCGCAACTCACAGAACCGCCCCCTCGGCTCGCAGCAGCTCGAGCGTCTGCCGGGCCCGCTCCTCCGGTTCGATTACGTTCCCCGACTCATCCACAATCTTGACGCTGCCTCGCACCACGCGGGTCTGCCATCGCACGCCCTGCGGGAACTCGTCGCGCCCCTCCCACAGGTACGGCACCGGCAGGAAACCCAGCTTCATCACCTGGTACAGCCCCTCCGCGGAGTATGGAGACGGGACGGCCCGCACGATTGCATCCAGGATCGCGCGAGCGCCCTGCTCGATTTCCTCCACGCGCGCCGATACCTCTGGGTGGCCTGACATGTTCTCGATCTCGCCGTGCCTCCTCAGCTTCCGGTACTCGGTCAACGCCGCGCGGGTGATCTGAATGCTCTCACTGACCACGTCGGGGTCGGCCAGGTGCGATCCCTCGGAGTAGCTCACCACGTGAACGATGGGAGGGCTGCCCTCATCGCGAGGATCGATGTCGTCCATCAGGGCGGTAACGGCGGCGAGCTGCACCTTCGCTTTCTCCAGGTCGTGAGAGAAGTAGTCCAGCCCGGCCCGCGGCTGTAGGACCACTCGGAAGCTCTCATCCTCCAGCTCTCGCACCAGGGTCAGCATCGCCCGTGACTTCGCGAGATCCTGCACGCCCCAGGTTGCTTTGGGAGTGTTGAGCATGTTCTGAAGGACCAGGTGTCGGATGCCCAGCGCCTTTGCCGTCCGCGCCGCGAGCACGGCCGAGACTACATACGTGATGTCGTCCGCGCCTCGGAAGGCAAAGTGATGAGGGGTGTTCGGCTCGAACGGTTTGCCCGACTGCGCGACATAGCGCAGGGCTTCAAGATGCTGTTCCAGGTTCTCTCGGACCGGGTACGGCCCCCGTCCATCAATCTGGCAGAACCACCAGAAGGAAAGCGCGTGCCAGGCGATGTTGATGGTCTCCTCGTAGACCCGTGCCAGTTGCGGGATATTCCTCGTCCCGGCATAAGTGCGCACGAGCATCGGGCGGGAGGCGTCCCACACAGCGCGGAACTCCGCGGGCGAGTTGATGGGAACACCTCCGCCGTTGGGCCGGTCAGCCCAGTCCTCACCGAAGGCGGATTGGCTCAACTGCGAGGTCCCGATGGAAAGCACGTCCAGGAATCCGGCGTCTGCCATTCGGCGACACCACTCGAGGAACAACTGCACCGCCTGGAGGCGATCCGGCAGGTAAGGGCCGACGTGCGCCCGCATCAAGGGCAGAAGTCCCTTCTGCGCGCTGTGGCGGAGCCTGGAGACCACGGAGTCTGAGCGCGTGCCATAGCCCTTGTACTCGTAGCGGCCCACCGGTTGTACATCCAGGTGCTTGCCGGTGCGGAGCAGATCACGGGCAAAGGCAAGTCTGGACTGGTCATAGGCTGTCTCTTGTACCAGCCCGGGCGGCCTCAATGCGAGGGGGATGCCGATCCTGTCCAGCGTCTCTCCCGGCGTTTCGTCCCCGTAGAAGACCTCCACTCGGTCGCCATGCTCGCGCCTCACCAGGTCGCACGCTTCCGGTAGGCCGGCGAAGTAAAGCCCGACGACGGGGCCGCCCTTCTGCGTCAGCAGCTGGTGTCTGTCGAGCTGGCGAACCAGGCGTCGGAAGGCGTCGGCGCCTTCCCCCGGATCGAGCCGGTAGCTGAAGCCCAGTCGCGTGATCCGCTGCTCGCTGATCCAGCGCTTCAGCAGGGATGCGCTGCCCGGCTTGGCCGGGCTCCCAGCGGCCTGGCACACAGCCGAGTCGGCGATCACGGTGCGGATGCCGCAGTCGTTGAGCAGTTGGGCAACCGACGCAAGACCCAGTGTGTGGGCGTCTATAGCCGGCCTGACAAGGCCGAACACATCCTCATTGCTGATCGGCGGCGGCACGACTTGCTCCCTTCCGCCTGGTCTGCCGGCTGGTTCTCTGCGGCAGCTTCCCTTCCAGGACCAGCTGCCTGATCTGCTGGAGACTGAGTCCGGCCAGCCCCAACCTATCAACGGTTCGCCCGGTCTGCCAGTAGTCGCATCCGAGGACAAGGTTCGCCAGATGGATAATGGCCTTGATGGTTGGGCACGGCACTCCAAGCATGTCGCCCATGGAGGCAATGGGCACGAGGCTCATCGGCACGTCCTCGTACAGATACCGGTGATCGAGGCGCGTGGGAGCCTTGATGCCGTAGTAGCCTGGGTTCGCCCGGATCGCGTCGTGAAGGGTCTGGCCGGCCGCGTCATACGCTATGTAAAGCCACTCCCGGGCGCTCATGCAGTTGAACCCGAGTGCGGCCCCGACCGCCACCCGCTCCGCGTCCAACGCCCCAAGCGCCAGCGCCACCGACGGGGTGATTCCGTCAATGTAGTACTCGAAGTCGCCGTGCGTGCTCTCGATGCGCGCCGAATTGAGCACCGTGACCGCGGGATGGAACACGGCCCCGATGTTGTCGAGGCTGGTCTTCATGACATTGTCGCCGGGAACGAACTCGCTGTAGGCGACGGAGAGCGCCTTGATCACCTCCGGTGTCCGGTACGCCGGAATGGCCGCCACGGGAACGCTGTTCTTGACGCGGAAGATTTGCACCTGAGCCGGGTTCAGCGAACGGCTGGCGTAGAGGAAGGTCTGTGCTTCGGCGACGATCACATCCGCCTTGACCTTCTTCTGCCGGAGGATGTGGTGGAACTCCAGAGCGCCCCCGGTGCGCCCCGGATGCAGCACCACGATCTGACCATCGCGGAGATGGGGCGCGCACTTCTCAGCCATGAAGGCGTGGCCCGTGGCGGGAACTGCCACCATCAGGATGTCGGCGCGCTCCAGTGCTTTGGCCGCATCCGAGGTCACAGTCCCGAGTCGCGCTCTACCACGCGGCAGTTCGTCACCATCGTGGGCGATCACCTGGATAGCGCCCGCCTGCTGTATGGGCCGCAGCCGCTCGGGGGTGCGGTTGTAGAGGTTGACGCGGAAACCCTTGAGCGCGAGATGGGCGGCCATCGCCATGCCGCCGTTACCCGCCCCCAAGACGCAGAAGATCGGCTTTTCCTGTGTCTCTCTCGTCTCAGACATCCCATCCTCCTATTCGCGCATCCCCTGTGCGCAAGAAGCACAGACCCGTGCAAGATGCCAGGGCGACTGCCGCCGGCAAGAGTGGTGCATCAGGAAGAGGACTTCGAGGAGGACCGGCCACGCATGAAAGCGGACATCAGGCCGGTCAACAGCGTCACCGACTCTTCCTGCCACGCCTGCGGGGTTAGCTGCCGGGCTGGGATCGGAAGAGTGACCCTTCCCCGGGTGACCGGGGATTCGCCCCTACTGTTGGTTCCCCCGCTCCCGCACACAGGCGGGACTCGGCGCCCTTGTTTCCGTTCAAGAGCATCCCTGCAAGAGCTGTCCGATCAGGGATGTGTAGCCAACACCTGGCGCAGGCCGTTCAAATGGACCTCGTGGAACTCCTCAACGAGCTCCAGTATGCGCGGAATGCGCGGACCTCTCAGACTGTAGATTCGCTGATTGCCACTCGGTGTGCATACCAGAACGCCCGCGTTGAGCAGCGCCGCAAGGTGGTGAGAAGTAATGGACTGCTTCAAGCCTGCGGCCTCGGCTATCTGCCTAACAGACGAAGGGCCGCTGGCCAGATGCTCCAGGATACGCAATCTGGAGGGGTTGGCCAGCGCTGCGAACATCCTGGCCCCAAAGCCTCGCTGTTCCGGCGTCACTTGCGCCTCTCCAGCGTAACAGTCAATGATAATATTACTATTATCTAATGCTTCTGTCAACCCCCATAGGTCACACCACGCGCCGTGCCAGCCCCGAGCCTGGGCGACCCAGTGCAGTTGGCGCTACGCGCGTCTGCCCCACGCGAGCAGATCCGACGGAGAATCCCCGCAAGCGTTCGGAGCAAGGGTCCTCCTGGTATCATCTCTTTCTGCTCCAGCTTTCGGCTAGGCTAGTTGCTCCCCGACTCCGAACCCGCGGGCAGGGGAACAGACCGCTTCGGGCAAAGACCTGCCCGAGTGAGAACTGCAGGAATGCCATGACTGCTGTCGGCGCGAGAACCAATACCGGGCGGATACGTCTAGGCCTCGACAACCCCTACGCGTTCATCCTGCCGGCAGTGCTGCTCTTCGGGATGTTCACGCTTTACCCGATCCTCCGCTCGCTCTACCTCAGCTTCTTTGACTACAACTTCCTCCGGCCCGACCAGATACACTGGGTCGGCATCGGAAACTACCGCGAGATCATCCACGATGAGCGCGTGACCGGCTGGCCGGGCCTGGTGCTGCCGAAGGGTCTCGCCTGGTGGCAGTACCCGCTCTATCCCGTGCTGGCGCTCTGGCTGACGATCAACAGCCCGGGCGGCGCCTTCTGGAACACCGTTCGGTTTACCCTCATGTACCTGCCGCCAGCGGTGATCATCCCGCTCTTCCTGGCAGTGCTGGTCGAGCGGGCCGGCCGTCTGTCAACGCTCTTCCGTACGCTGAGCTTCATTCCGGTGGTGGTTTCCGTGGCGGTGGTCTCCATAATCTGGATGTGGATCTACCATCCGGAATACGGAGTGGTGAACACGCTGCTGCGGCAGTACGCGGGAATGCGAGAGGGCTACTCTTGGCTTTCCGACCCGAAGCTGGCGATGCCGGCGGTAGTCGCGATGTGCGTCTGGCACGGCCTCGGGTTCAACATGCTCCTGTTCCTGGTGGGACTGCAGCGCATTCCACCGGAGCTGGCCGAGGCAGCGCGGGTGGACGGCGCCACCGGATGGCAGGCGCTGACGCGGATCACCATACCGCTGCTGCGACCGACCATCTTCCTCGTCGGGCTGCTCGTGATGATCGGCGCCCTGAAGGTCTTCGGGCAGATGTTCATCATGACCCAGGGCGGGCCGGCGGATTCCACTCTCTCGATGGTGCTGTATCTCTACAACATCGCCTTCCGCTACGGCAAGTTCCGCTTCGGCTACGCCTCCGCCCTGGCGTGGGCGCTGGCCCTCTTCATCTTCGTAGTGTCGGTGCTGTCGTTTCGGCTGTCGAAGGAGCGGAGCTGATGGCGGTCATCGCGGACCGGGCCAAGCGATACGGCGGAAGCGGTCTCCTCTACCTGGTGCTGGGCGCGGTGAGCGTGCTCAGCCTGCTCCCGTTCCTGTGGGTGATCTTGTCCTCGCTGAAGTCGCACGATGAACTCTACAGCAAGCACCTGACTTTCTGGCCGCACCACTGGACCTGGGAAAACTACACCCAGATGTTCCAGCGCATGGTGGGCTTCGGGCTCTACTACCGCAACAGCGTGCTCGTTTCGCTCGGAACGGTGGTGCTCACCCTCTTCGTTGGCAGCCTCGCCGCCTATGCCCTCTCCCGCTTCCGATTCCGGGGCAACCGGGTGTTGCTGCTCATCTTCCTGGGAACCATGATGGTGCCTGGCGAAGTCGGGCTCATAGGCCAGTACGAGTTGCTGAGCGCCTACCGATTGCTAAACACGCTGACCGGCCTGACGCTGAGCTACTCCGCCTTCAGCCTTGCGCTCACTATCTTCATCATGCACAGCGTCTTTACCGGCGTGCCGCAGGAGCTGCTCGACGCGGCTCGCGTGGATGGGTGCAGTTGGTGGGAGGGCTTCTGGCAGATCATGGTACCGATGGGTGCGAGCGGCCTCGCCGCCGCCGGCACGCTCGTGTTCCTCAACTCCTGGAACGAGTTCATCTTCGCCCTTACGATGAACAACTGGAGCGATGAGGCGCGCACGTTGCCCGTCGGCATCCAGCTCCTCCAGGGACAATGGCAGCACTGGGACTACGGTGTGCTCTTCTCCTCTGTGATGCTCTCATTCGTGCCCGTTATCATACTGTTCCTGTTGCTTCAGAAGTACTTCATGCGCGGCCTAACGGCCGGCGCGGTCAAGGGGTAGGCGGTGCACAAGACCATCGCCTTGGGCGTCATGGGCCTGCTCCTGATCGGCTTCGCCGCCGAGCGGCGCCTTAACACTTACGACCCGCGCCGGGGCGGCGTCACCACCGTCCGGGTAATGGTGGACTCGTGGCAATACAGCGAGTTCATGACCCCGGACAAGGATCTGGAGCGGTGCATACGCGCCTTCGAGAAGCGCCACCCGGAGATCAAGGTGGACCTCCGCATCATGGCGGAGGCGAACGAGATCACCCTGATGCTTCCCTGGCGGGCGAACACCACTCCGTTCGATCTGCTGCTCACCACCAACAACGAGACCATTACGCGCTACGCCGAAGGCGGCTTCCTCGAGCCGCTTGAGGACATCCTCAAACCAGAGCTCGAGGCCGGCTTGCTGCGCGAGTTCCTGCCCGGCTACCTCCAGAACTGCCGGCTGAAGGACCCGCAGACGGGTGAGGAGCATCTCTACGGCCTGCCGTGGTTGGGCGAGATCATGGCCCTCAACTACCGGCGGGACGTGCTGCGGGAGAACGGCTATTCAGACGCCGATGTGCCCGAGACCTATCAGCAGCTCGAGGCACTCGCCCGCAAGCTCCGCGATCCGGCGAAGAAGCAGTACGGCGTGACGCTCGACCTCTCGCCGGGGTTCTTCAGCCAGAACGCGTACGTGCCCGTGCTGCGCTCCTTCCGCGGCAGCGTCGTGGACGAGCGGGGCCGGCTCGACGTAAGCAGCCCGGAGGCTGCGAAGACCTTCGAGATGCTGAAGCGCTGGTACAGCCAGGGGCTTATGCCCAAGGGCGCGCTCACGCCGTACCAATCGGCCGACGACTTCCGGGCGAAGATCGCCGTCTTCTTCCCGAACTGGCAGTCGCGGGGCTTCTGGGCGATCCGTGAGATGAAGGACGGTGAGAAGCACATCGGCATCGGCCCAGCGCCGGGGAGCCGGAAGGCGGGAGCGCTCGTCGCCCACTACATCGGCGTCATCCCGAAGGCGTCTCCGGTGGCGAGAGAGGGTGCGCGGGTGTTGCTCGAGGCATTCTGCTTCGACCTCCAGCCAGGGGTCGGCAAGGCCGGCAAGATGATCGTGATAGACTACCCGTACACCCGCCAGCGATCTGGCTACCGGCCTGACCATGTCTCGAAGCAGATCGCCTCGTTGCGCGCGCTCGTGGATCCAGCTTATCGCTTGCCGGCCTGGATGGAGTCGCTGCGGCCAACGGTGGACAAGGGCTACTGCATCCCCGATCCGCTGACCTGGCAGCGCGTAGCCGACATCGTCGGGGTGGAGTTCCAGAAGTACCTGAACGAGGACATTCCGGCGACCGAGGCGCTCGCCCGCGCCAAGCGGCAGATTGACGCGGTGTACGAGTAGCCGTCCGCCGGTATCACGCCGCGCTGGAACCGGCCTCTGTGTGATGGACAGCAGAGCGCCTCGGCAGTAGGCGCTCCGCTGTGTTGGGTCCAGATCACTGCGCCGACAGGTATGTTTACCCCCCGATACGGCACGCGCTCATGTGCAAGGCCGAGACGGCCAGGGCGCAGGAAGAAGCAGGGCCGGGGTCCGCCAATAGAGCAGTCACCTGCTCCCAAATCCCTGCTGAGCCATCGACCTCGCCAACGAGTGTTGCCCAAGGAAGGCAGGACGAGAGCGAACAGAGCTGCTTGAGGACAGACGCAATGTCCGGTCTGGCCGCAGGGAGGTCATCGCTATGCGCCGAAACGCGGCGCCGGAAGAGGAGGGCAGGAGATGGGGAGAGGCCGGCGGTGGCTGAGGGGCGCGGGTCTGGTCGCCGTCGTGCTCATCGCGTCAGCGGCATGGGTGATAGCACGAAGGTCACAGCAGCGCATTCCCCGGAGCCCGGGGCCGTCGGCAGCCGTCGCCGGGCGGCGGAATCCGCGGGTGCTGGTAAAGCCACCATCGCGGGGCGCGGGCAAGAGCCCGTCTGAGGTGGATGGCGCCGGCGCGGATGCTGAGTACCCCCCGGCGATTGACGACAGCCGCCAAGCACGCGAGATAGCCGCCATCACTGTGGCAGGCAAGCGTGCAATCGGTCCTGGTGAAACCGGCCGGGGTGGCCGGAGCCCAGCCGAGCTTGTCCCGCCCACGGAAACGGCCCTGATGCAGGGGCAGCGAGGCGGCGACCGACCCAGGTCCGGTTCTGCTGTTGGCTCGACGCGTGGCGCGAAGCGGGATAAAGCGCTGTCGGAGGCGCGCCGGGCCCTCGACCAA
>Ga0315291_10008771_pt1 | contig 12403 bp, 5 predicted proteins | sample YL17G12_20_MG_FD_203070 | JGI IMG/M metagenome (GOLD analysis project Ga0315291, IMG submission 203070) | Sediment microbial communities from Yellowstone Lake, YNP, Wyoming, USA - YL17G12_20 | ecosystem: Environmental > Aquatic > Freshwater > Lake > Sediment | place: USA: Wyoming | collected... | reverse complement strand
CCCTCCCTCCCTTCCACCCACCTCTCTCATCCACCATGCGCACCGCCCTCATCCTCGCCCTCCTCGCCCTGGCCGGCGGCGCGTCCGCCAACCGCCGGTCGGTCATGCCCATCGTCCCGGGCGTCTTCACGACCGTCGCGCCGGTCGTCGCGGTCCAGCAGGTCCAGCCGGTCGTCGTCCCGGTGAGTATTGATGGGAGGGGGGGGGAGGGGGGGGGACTCGTGCGCACTCTCGCTCTCGCTCGCTCCCCAGCCCCCTCGCGTACCCCCATCTTTCAGAGACGCTCACCCTTCCACCTCGAACCCAAAAAAAAAACGCTTCTTCACTCAAAAAAAATAATAAAGGTTGCCCAACCCGTTGTCTACCAGGTCGCCCAGCCCGTCGTCTACCAGCCCGTCGTCCAGCAGGTGATGGCGCCCGCGCCCATCATGTACGCCGCGCCCGTCGCCGCCGCTCCGCAGCAGGTGGTGTCCAACGTGTACGCCGCGGATGAGGCGGGCAAGTGAGGAGAAAATTAACACCCTAAACCCTGACGCGCGCGTGCTTTCTTTGAGGCGCGTTGTTGTTTGTTGTTTTGATGTGTGTGGATGGTGGTGGTGATTAAGTGTGCGTGTTGTCGAGGAACGGGCGAGCGTAGAGGAACGGGCGCGCGTTTTGCTATCTCTTGTCGTTGTGGGAAGGAGCGGCGTGGCTGTGCGGCGGCCACGTGGAGAGGAGAGGAGAGGAGAGGAGGCCATTTGTAACAATCCTAATCTCTTCTCCTTCACTCTTCACGTGCAAGCTCTCCCTGCCTGATGGCTGGCAAAGCTCACTGCCTCCTCGCTGGCGGCGGCCACTTCTTATAAAAACACACCCTGCCACGACCTTAGAAAATCTACAAACACACGCCCCTCTCTCTCCCATGCATCACGTGCTTCACCCTTCCGCCATCTCCACCGCCCCATCCCCCTCCGCATCCCCAGGGAGGGCTGGCAGCCCCGTCCCGACCTTGCCCCACCCGTCTGGCCTCCGTGCGTCCGCGTCCGCCTCCACCCCCGCACACGCCGCCTCCAGCGCCCCGCACTTGGCCACCGTGGCCGCCCACTCCGCTTCCAAGCCGTCAATGGCGGCGCCCGCCCGCTGGTGGGCCAGCTTGCGGGCCCGGTTGACGGCCGCGGCGTCGGCTTTCAGGGTGGCCGTCTGCCTTTCAACGCCCTTCAACGCCGCCTCCACGTGCGCCGCCGCGGCCGCCGCCGCCCTGGGTCCGTGGACGGCGAGCAGCTCCAGGTTCAGCAGCCGCCCCGCCTGGTGTTCCAGCTGGGCGCGGGCGTTGTCTAGGGCTGCCCGCCAGGCGGGGAGGTCGCTCGCTTTCCTGGGCGGGTCCAGCCGGTAGCGGCCCGTGTCCAGGCCGGGCGGGGCCGGCGCGCCTGCCGCCAGGCGGGCCAGCTCCGCGGCGGCGATCGGGTGGTTGGCCAGGGTGAAATCCGGGGCGGGCGGGAGGGCGGCCAGGTAGTCGGCGGGCGTGGCGGCGGAGGAGGCGAGCTGGAGAGGGATGAAAGCGAGAAACGGTTGAGAAGCGGCAGCGCACAAATCCCGCGGCCTCCCGCACCCCCACACGCCCATGTAACCTCGCTCCCTGCATGCCTGCACCGCCTTGACACACGCGTACAGCTCCCTCCGAGGCGAGACACGCGCTGCCCCCCCCCTCTTTCTTTCTCACCTCGTCCGCAATCGCTGCCTCCGCCGCGGCCGCTTCGGCCGGGTCCAGGAGGTCGACGTATGGTAGGGCGTCCAGTAGAGCCTCGTCCTCCCGGAACGCGTGGGAGGCAGAGTCCAGGGCGAGCGGGGTGGCGGTGGTGGTCGCCATGGGGCTACGTGCGCGGGGTGCGGGGGGGCTGGGCGTTGAGAAGAACGACTGCTGGTTGTGAAACCTTGCGTTGTCTGCATCTCGCCTCTCTTTTATTCTTTTCCCTCCGTTCTCTCTCTCTCTCCTCTGCGACAGAGAGAGCCAGGACACACCCCGTCGGCGGGCGGCTGGCGACGCTTTACCATTTACAGCGTGGGGTTAGGACCACACAGGGCGTCGACAGCGGGCGCGCTCATTTCGCAGGGAGAGAGCCGAGCCCAGCCCGCACGGGAGGGGGCACACATCATCCTTTTCTCCGTTACAAAGTCGCGCACACACCAATGGCGTCTCACAGACGCACAGAGTCGGTGAGCAGGGGTGGGGAGTGTGTGAGCTGGGGTTGAGCCGGGCTGCGCGGGCGGTGGCGCGTTGCCTCGGTTTTCCTCGACCCGCGATATCCCCCTTCCCTCTGAACCCCCTCTCCCCCCCCCCCCCCCCTGTCCATCCATTCAGCTCGACCGGTGGGCCGTCCTGGAAGCCCTGGCCCTCGCCGACGGCGGGGGCATGGGCAGCGCCCCCAGCTCTCCCACCTTTCGCAGCGGGGCGGGCACGGGCGAGGCGGGCGGCGGCGGCGGCGGCGGCGGCGGCGCTGCCGTCAGTGCAGCCTTCAGTGCGGCTCAGCCTCCGGTGCCTGCGACGCGACTGATCCGCCTCGGCCCGCCCCCCGCCCTCGCGCCGGGCGCGCCGCCCGCCTCCAAGCCGCCCTCCTCCTCCGCCCACGCCCGCCACGCCCAGTACAAGGGCAACGCGGTGCGGACGGCGAAGTACAATGCCTTCACCTTCCTGCCCCGCTTCCTCTTCGAAATGTTTGCCCGGTCGGCCTACCTCTACTTTTTGGCGCAGGCCGCGCTCGCCTACTGGTCGGTCGTCTCGCCCTTTGCGCCCTGGGGGTCGACCCTGTCCCTGACCTTCATCCTCCTGGTCGCGGCGTCCAAAGCCCTGGCCGAAGACCGCAAGCGAGCGGCGGAGGACCGGCGCACCAACAACTCGCCCGCCCGCCTGGTCTCGCCCGACGGGCGGACGCGGCCCATCCGGTGGCGGGCGGTCCGGGTGGGCGACGTGCTCGAGGTCCGGGACGGCGAGGACGTGCCCGCCGACCTGTTGCTGCTGTCCGTCACGTCCGCCGACAAGGTGTGCTACGTGCGGACGACCAACCTGGACGGGGAGAGCAACCTCAAGGTGCGGCGCCCGGCGGACTTGGGCCCGGCCGCACCGGCCGGCGCGGCCGGCGCGGCCTCCCTGGCCGCCGTCCTGGTGTGCGAACCCCCCAACAATGACCTCCACCGCTTCGCGGGGCGCCTGGTCGCGGCCCGCCCGGCGGGCGGGCCCGCCCCGCCCGGCCCGCCCGTCATCGCGCCCGTCACCATGGACGAACTCCTGCTGCGGGGCTGCACCTTGCGCAACAGCGGGGCGGTGCGGGGCGCGGTCGTGTATGCCGGGCCGGACACGCGCATCCAGCAAAACGCGGCCCGCCCGCCGCGCAAGTTGGGGTCGTTCGACCGCTTCCTCAACGTCCAGATCTTCCTGCTGCTCGCCCTGCAACTGTCCCTGTGCGCGGGCCTGGCCTTCTGCTCGGCTGCCTGGCGGCACTACGCCGGCACGTCCCGCCCGCACCTGGCCTTTGGCAGCGAGAGCGAGGGCAACCTGACCTCGCCCGCCGCCTACATGGGGATGCTGTTCGTCTCCTTCTGGATCCTGCTCTCCTACATGGTGCCCATCAGCCTGTTTGTTACGATGGAGATCGTGAAGTTCGTGCTGTGCTCCGTGTACATTGACCGGGATACAGCGATGGTGCGTGCGGAGACAGGAGAGATAAAAGGATGGGGTGGGATTGGGATATGGGGATGGTGCCATCTCTCATATTACTCTCCACCAACATTCCCCCCTTTTACCCTTTACTCTAGATCGACCCGGCCTCCGGCGAGCCCGCCCGCGCCCGCAATTCGGACATCGTGGAAGACCTGGGCCAGGTCGGCCACGTCTTTTCGGACAAGACGGGCACGCTGACGAGCAATGAGATGCAACTGCGCGCGGTCGCGATCAAGGGCATCCCGTACGGGGGCACCGCGTCCGCCCGCCTGGAGGACATGCGCCCGGGCCCGGCCGTCGAGGGCGACCCGGCGGGCGCGGCGTCGGCGGCCGCGGAGGCCATGGAGGCGTGGGACCCGCGCCTGGCGGCGGCGACGGAGATCATGCACACGGCCGGGTTTTGGGAGGAGGGGGCGTGGAGGGGCGGGTCGGAGACAGCGCTGATGGCGCTGCCGACCTCCTCGCCCTCGCCCGCTCTGCTCTCCTCCTCGCCGCCCGTCCTCCGCCTGGCCTCGCCTCGGTGCTCCCGGCCGCCCTCTCCGGCCAACCGGGGCGGGTCCGCCCCGGCCAGCCGGGGCGGGAGCGCGGGGGCGGGCGGGGGCGGGAGCAACCTGCCCTCGCCCTCCCACCCGCCCATTGGGCAGCAGCGGCCCCGGACACCTGCGGGGCGGAGCGCGTCGGCGCCCGCTCCGCCCGCCCCGCCCGCCCCGGCGTCGGGCTTGACCACCCCGCCCGCTGTCAGTGCCTCGGGCCGCCGCCCCCCTCTCCCCCCGGGCGCCCGCCGGGACAACGGCGCCAGCGCCGCCCCCAGCGCCGCTGCGGCCGCCGCGGCCGCCTCCCACTCCGGCGCCCCGCTCCTGCCGCCCGCCGGCCCGACCGAACTGGCGGCCGCCGTCCTGGGCTATCACGTCCTTGACTTTTGGACCAATGTCTGCCTGTGCCACTCCCTGATCGTGGAACAGCCCGTGGCAGCGGAGGAGGGGGGCAAGGAGGTGGCGGTGGGTGAGGGTGGTGCGGGCGTGACCGACGCGTCGGAACCGCCCTCCTCCCGCGGTGCCCCGCCGTCTGTGCCGTCCTCCTCCTCCGACAGCGGCGGCGGCGGCGGCGGCGGCGGCAGCGGCAGCGGCGGCAACGGCGGCGGCAACGGCGGCGGCAACGGCGGCGGCGGCTCTCGCGACGGCACCGCCCCTCCACCCTCTTCCACCCCCTCCCTGCCCCTCCCCGCCCCGCCCTCCTACCAGGGGCCCTCCCCGGACGAGGTCGCCCTGGCCGACGCGGCCCGCCGCCTCGGCTTTGAGTTCGTGGGGCGGACCCGGAGCACGGTCGCCTTGTCCATCCAGGGCCACCCCGTCGTGCACGACCTGCTCAACGTGCTGGAATTCTCGTCCGAGCGCGCCCGCATGTCCGTCATTGCCCGGGCGCCGGACGGGACGATCCGCTTGTACGCCAAGGGGTCGGACGCCGCCCTCCTGCCCCGCCTGCGCCAGGGCATGGACGCCCGCCTCCTGGCCTCCACCCACGACAACCTGAACTCCTTTTCCGTGCAGGGCCTGCGCACCCTGCTCCTGGCGTCCCGGGTGATCCCGGAGGGCGAGTGGGCGGCCTGGAACGCCACCTACCAGGCAGCCGCGTCGTCGATGAGCGGGCGGGAGGCCGCCCTGGCGGCCGCGGCGGAGCGCGTGGAACGCGACCTGGAGCTGGTGGGCGTCACCGCCATCGAGGACAAGCTGCAGGAGGGCGTGCCGGAGGCGGTGGCGACGCTCATCGACGCGGGCATCAAGGTGTGGATGATCACGGGGGACAAGCAGGAGACGGCCATCAACATCGCGATCTCGTGCGGCCTGGTCCGGTCCTCCCCGGACCGCCTGTTGCGCGCCAATGCGGCCGGGTCGGCGTCCGCCGCGGCGGCCTGCTTGCGGGGCCTGCTGGACGCGACGGGCGGCCAGGGCGTCCTGGCGGGCGTGGTCGTGCCCGGCGGGTCGCGCGCACCGTCCGCACCAGAGACGCCCCGGGCCGGGTCGCTGGCGGGCCTGGACCACCCCCTGCCAGGTGGCTGTGGCAGCGCGCCCTCCCTCGGCCCCCCGGGCGGCCGGGCGCCCTCTCTGTCCCCGTCCCCCACCCCAGACGACCCTCTGGACTCGTCCGACGACGCACCGGACGGGCTCCTGGGCCGCCCCGAGCTCGTCATCGACGGGCGCACGCTCTCCCGCGTGCTGGGCACGCCGGCCGAGGCCCTCCTCGCCGAACTGGCCGTCCGGTGCGCAGCCGTCATCGTCTGCCGGGCCTCGCCCTCCCAGAAAGCGGGCATTGTCGTCATGATGCGGCGGCGGCGCCTGCGTGAACAGCTGGCCGCCGCGGGCGTGGCCTTGCCGGCCGACGGGTCCCTGCCCTCCATGTCCCTGCGCGCGCGAGCGGGCCGCTGGGCGCGCCACCCCCTGCGCACCCTCTCCACCCGGGCCGCCACCGACACCCAGCGCCTCCTCGCCATCGGGGATGGCGCCAACGATGTCGCCATGATCCAGGCCGCGGACATCGGGGTCGGGCTGCTGGGAAAGGAGGGGCGGCAGGCGGCCAACAACGCGGACTTTGCGTTCTCCCGCTTCCGCTCGCTCACCCGCCTGCTGCTGGTGCACGGGACCCTCGCCGATTACCGGCTGGCCCGCCTCATCAAGTACTCCTTTTGGAAGAACATCGCCTTTGCCTCCATCTTCTTCTGCTTCCAATTCTTCAACGGCTTTTCGGGGCAGGCCCTGCTGGACGGCGTGACGTCCGCTTTTTACAACGCGTTCTTCACCGCGTTCCCAGCCGGCATGCTCGCCATGACCGACCGCCCCGTCCGCCGGCTGTCCACGCTCGCCTCCCACCCCCGCGCCTACAACGCCCGCCCCTCCCTGACCGCCCGCGCCTTCTGGCGCACGGCCGTCCTGGCGGGCGCGGTGCAGGGCGCCGTCATCTTCTTCATCCCGTACCTGAGCATGCGCGCGTCGGGCGGGTCTCCCGCCCTGGATGACGTCTGGACGCTCGGCAAGACGCTCTTCATCGGCGTGATCGGGGTGGTGACCCTCGAGGCCGCCCTGGTCTGCCGGTTCTGGACCTGGCCCTTTGGCCTGGTCCTGTGGGGCTCCTACCTGGCGACCTGGCCCTGGCTGCCGATCCTGCCCCTCTTTTACCGGGCGGTCGGGCGGGTGGACATTGCCCAGTACGGTGTGGGCGAGAACCTGCTGCGGTCCCCGCTGTACTGGGCGGAGCTGGGCCTGATTTATTGCGTCACCTTCTCGGCCCGCCTGGCAGAGCACGGGTCCTCCTGGAATGGCAAGCCCCGGGATGACATGGTGCTGGCGGAGATGGAGAAGGTCCAGGACGAGGAGGCGCGGCGGAAGCGGGGTGGGGGTGGGGGTAGAGGGAAGGGTGGAGGGAATGGGGTGGCAGCTGCGCCCGCTGTGATGGCGTGAAGACGGAAGTGTGTGTGAGAGAGGAGTCGGTGTAGACGGGAACGGGGCATATATGTGGCGGGGAAAAAAAAACTGGCAGCAAACTAAAAAAAAAAAAAAACTCAAACCCGCTGCCGCATGACCTGCACCACCCCCTCCGCCAACTCGTCCGCGCCCACCCCTACCCCCGTGTCTACCCGCACGTACATGCCCGGCCCGGCCCGGTCAACCAGCCCGGCTTCCCGCCAGGGTAGGGCGAGCGGGAGCGGCGGGCCCAACCCAGGCGGCGGCAATGGCGGCGCGGCCTGGTCGACCGCTTCCCCCCTCGTGACCCGCCCCTCCACCCACTCGTGCGCGCCGTTGTACCCCTCAACCAACGCCCACACCTCCCCCAGCGACGCGGGCTTGTGCGATGCGCTCCCCGCCTCTGCCGCCCGCCCCCGCAGGCGGCGGTCCCACTCCTCCTCGCCTCTACCGCACACCACTTCAACCACCAGCACCCGCCCCGTACTGGCGCCCGCGGCGCCACAAACCTCCACAAATAGGGCTTCCGAGGACAGGGTGGTGTCAAGGATGACAACAGCGGGCGCTGCGCTGGAGGCCAGCGCCTCGCCGGCGGCCCGAACGGCGGCCGCGTTGGCCGCGGCGTTGAGGGCGGGGTGGCCGGGCGCCGGTGGGTTTGTGTTTGTGTTCCTTTCGAGCGCGTCCCGGTGGGCGTCTTTGGATACGATGGTGGCAGTGATGCCAACGCTGGCTAGGGCGTGGACCAGAGCATTGGCAAGGGTTGATTTGCCGACGCCTGGGTGACCTTTCAGGGCGAGGAGGAGTGGCGGAGGCATGTGAGGCCTCGCAAAACAAATTAGCGACACTATTTTGCGCACTGAGCGACTAGTCTCATTTTTTCTCTCTCCTCACGCCGCGCTGTTTGACGGGATCACAAGAAAACAGGTGGAGCGACCACGAACGTGGTTTGCGTGCGCAGGGGCGCAGGAGCGGACGCACACACAAAACGGCCAAAAAGATGGGCCCCACCACCTCCTCCGCCTCCTCCCCTCTCGACGCCGTCGCGGCCGCCCTGGTGGCCCGCGGCAAAGGCATTGCCGCGACCGACGAATCCCCGCCCACCCTGGGCCGGCGCCTTGAGGCAGCAGGCGTGGCCAACACGCCGTCCGCGCGGGCGGCGTGGCGAGCCTGCCTGTACGGGGCGGAGGTCGGGGACAGCCTGGCCGGGTGCATCATCTTTTCAGAGGCGCTCAGCCAGGCCGCGCCGGACGGCACGCCCATCCCGGCCCTCCTGACCCGCCAGGGCATCCTGGTCGGGGTCAAGGCCGATTTGGGGCTGGAACCGCTCGACGGCGGGGCGCCCGGCGAGACGGTGACGCGGGGCCTGGACGGCCTCGCCGCCCGGGCCGCCGTCTGGAAGGGCGCGGGCGCGTCGTTTGCAAAGTGGCGGGCCGCGCTGCGGGTCGGGGCGGGCGGGGCGCCGCCCAGCCCCGCCGCCATCGCCGCCAACGCGTCCCAGCTAGCTGAGTACGCGGTGGTGTGCCAGGCCGCGGGCCTGGTGCCCATCGTCGAGCCGGAGGTGCTGATTGACGGTCCGCACGGCGCGCCCGCCTCCGCAGCCGCGCTGGAGGCCGTTTTGAAGGGCGTCGTCTCTGCCCTCGTCTCTTCCGGCGCCCGGCTCGAGGCTCTCCTCATCAAGCCGACGCCCGTTCTGCCGGGCGCGGACTGTGCATTCGATCCCGCCTCCAACAACCCGCGCCCGTCCTGGGAGATCCTAGCAGGTATGACCTTGGCCGCCCTGGCCGCCGCCCTGCCGCCCGCCATCCCGGGCGTCGCCTTCCTGTCCGGCGGCCTCTCCGAGGCGGACGCGACGGCCTGCCTGAACGCGGTCAACCAGGCCAAAAACGCCGCACCCGCACCCGCCGCCTACCCCTGGGCCCTGACGTTTTCGTTCGGGCGGGCGCTGCAGGCGTCGGCACTGCGGGAGTGGACGCGGGGCGTGGTGGCGGGCGGGCTGCCTGGGCCGCCGGCCGCGGTCGCGGCCGCCCGGGCGGCTTTCCGGGCCGCCGCCCACGCCAATGCGGCTGCGAGCAGGGGCGAGTTTAAGGGGCCACACCCGGCAGAGGGGGTGACCGCCAGCCTGCGGGAGGATTTCAGGGGGTGGCGCGGGGAGGGGGAGAAGATCGGCGTGTGAAGGGAGGCGCGTGGAAAGGCGGGTGAGCACAAGGGCCAGCCCCTCACTTCATCTGAAAAAATGGAGCCGCGACGACCGAGCCCGGCCCTCTCGGCCGCCTCCTCGGCCGCCTCCTCCATCCCCTCCACCTCCAGTGCCGTCCGCGTCCTGGACGCCTTCCACCATGCCAACCCGGACACGGTGGTGACGGCCCTGGCCGTGGATGAAGGGGGCCGGCGCATATTTATCGGTGAGAGAAGAGAGAGAGATGAGCGCGCGCGGCCCGTCGCATTCATTTTTTTTGTCGCCGCCCGCGTCTGCGACGGTTGTGCTCCCGCACGCCCCCAACACAGGGACCCATCACCAGAGGCGTAGAATACGTAATCAAGCCACGCCTGAAAAACGAAAAGGAGAGAGAGAGAGAGAAAGACTCACCCCCTCATTTTTTCAACCCACCCCTTCATTCACAACAAACCAGGCACCTCCGACGGGTCCGTCGAGGAGCACGCCCTCCACCCGGGCTCACCCTCCACCCTCCAAGCCCGGCGGCAGGTGGGGGCAACACGGAATGTAAGAGAGGGAAGAAAAAAAGGAGAGAGTGCGCTCTCTCTCCCCCATCTATCCATCCCATCCCACCCATCCATTCACCCCTCTCATTCTCTCTCCCTCAACTCCAGCCCATCGCCACTCTCTCCTACCTCCCCGCCGCCCGCGCCCTCGCCGCCCTGGCCGACGGCGTCCTCCTCCTGGTCGACGAGGAAACGCTGGGCTCGGTGCCTGTGGCGGGCCTGTCGACGGTCACAGCGATCAGCGCGGCGGCGGTGGGAGCACCAACAACGACGGGCCCTGCCCCTCCCTCCTCCGTCTCCCGCCTCGTCGCCGTCGCCCGCCTGCCCCGCCGCAAGTCCCGGGCGACTGTCCTGAGCGTGGTCTCCGGGGCGGGCGCCGCCCGCGTGGGCGCGGCCACGGGCGGAGGCGGCAAAGCGGCGCTCGTGACGCACGAAGCGTCTTTCCCCGACACGGCCCCGACCACCGCGGCTGCCTGGGCCGGCGGAGGGGCGGCCGTCCTCGCCTCCGCCTCCCGGTACGCGCTCTGGCGCCCCGCGTCCGGCGAGGTGGTGACCCTGATCGCCTTCCCCGCAGACGCGCCGGCGGTGTGGCCGTTGGCGGTGTCGGTGACCCTGCCAGCGTCCGCGGCGTCTCCTCAGCCCGCCCGCCCGGCCGTCCTGCTTCTAGTCGACCAGGCCGGCGTCCTGGTCTCGCCCGACGGCACGCCCGCCGGCCCGGGGCTGACCTTCTCCCCGACCGCCGGGCCGCCGTCTGCTGTCACCCCCACCGGTGGGCGGTACCTGGTCGCCGCCGGCGGGGCGGGCCTCGAGGTGCACGACCTCCTGACCGGGGCCCGCCTGGCGGCCCTCCCCTTCCCTGGCGGCGCGCGCCCGGCGCCTGGGCAGCGCCTCCTGGCGGCCTCCGCCGGCGGCGGCGCCGGCCTGGCCGTCGTGGCGGGGGCGCGCAAGGCCTGGGCCCTAGTCCCTGTCAGCCCGGCTGAACGGGCGGCGGCTGCCCTGAAGGCCGGCGACGCGGCGGGCGCCCTGGCGGCGGTCGTGGAGGGTGGGGGAGGTGGGGAGGGCGGCGCTTGGGCCGGGGCGGCCCGCGCCGAGGCCGGCCTCCTGCACTGCGCCCGCGGGGAGTGGGCCGCGGGCGGGGCGGCCCTCGCGTCCGCCCAGCCCGGCGTCGACTTTGAGCCGGCTGAGCTGTGGGCGAGGGGTGGCTGTGGCGAGCTGGTGGCGGCGGCCGTGGCGGCGGCCGGGGAAGAAGAGGGGGCTGGGGGCCCGGCGGCGGCCACCACTCGCACGGCGCGCCGGGCGCTGCTCGGCTTGGGCAGCAGCCCCGAGCACGCTGCCGCCGCCACCGCCGCCGCTCCGCCCTCCTCGCCCTCATCTGTCGCCGTCCTCGTGGACGTCCTGCTACGGTGCAGGCGGGCCGGCCGGGCCACGGCCGCGGGCGACGCGGTCGCGGCCGCCCTGTTGGCGAAGGGCGGCGACGCCCGGCGCTTGGGCGCGCTGGTGGGCGCGTTGAAGGCGGAATGCGTCACTCCCGCTCCTGCCCTGGCCGCGGCCGGCACCGCCTTGGAAGCGGGCGGCCACTCAGATGCCCTAGCCTCCCTGCGCGTCGCGGCGGGCGACGCGGCCGGGGCGCTGGCCGTGTGGAGGCGCGTGGCTGAGAGTGGTGGTGGTGGTGGTGGTGGTGGGGAGGCTGCCGCTGCTGCTGCCGCTTCGTCCGCTGCCCGCCTCCTGGGCGACCCCGTAACCTGCCCGGACACGGCCCTCCTCACCGCCCACCTGCCCTGGGTCCTGCGGTGCGAGGGCGTCGTGAGCGAGGACGAGGAGGGAGAAGGCGCCAGTGATGACGACGCTGCGACCCCGGCTGGCGTGCTCGCCCTCGCCGCCCGGGCGGCCGCCCTCCCACCTTCCGCCGCGCTAGCCCTCCTGTCCTCGTCCCGGGCTCGACGCCAGTACTTGGAGGTTGTGTTGCTGGGCAGGGACGGCGGCGGCGGCGCGCCCTGCTCGACTGACCCCGCCCTGCGTGCCACGCTCGCGCTCGCGCTTGCCCGCCGGGCGGCCGCGCTTTCCTCTTCTTCCACTTCCACTTCCTCCTCCTCCTCTTCTTTGGCCACCGTCAGGGCATCCCTGGCTCGCCTCCTCGACCCGTCTGCCTGGTCCTCCCCGATCCTGGACGCCCGGTCCATCAGCGCCGCGCTGGAGGCCACGCCCCTGTGGGCCGAGCGAGCTGCCGCGCTTGAGGCTGGTGGGGACGCGCCCGCCGCCGTGCGCCTGTTGGCACTGTCCGCCCGCGACGTGGGGGCCGCCCGGGCGGTCGGGGCGCGGGCGGCGGCGAGGGCAGGCCCGGGCGAGGGTCCGGGCGAGGGTGGCGTCGCGGCCCGGGTGGACGCGGCGGACGCGGCCTTGCTGGACCTGCTGCTCCACCCGCCGCCCCAACCTCGTGAGGGCGGGCCATCAGCCTCCCCGGGGGGGGGCGGGGGCCGCCCCCCCCCCCCCCCCCCCGCCCCGCGCGCCCCGCGGCGCCGCCCGCGCCCCCCGC
>Ga0315291_10008768_pt1 | contig 12405 bp, 28 predicted proteins | sample YL17G12_20_MG_FD_203070 | JGI IMG/M metagenome (GOLD analysis project Ga0315291, IMG submission 203070) | Sediment microbial communities from Yellowstone Lake, YNP, Wyoming, USA - YL17G12_20 | ecosystem: Environmental > Aquatic > Freshwater > Lake > Sediment | place: USA: Wyoming | collected... | reverse complement strand
AGTGGGTTCTTCCTGTTCAGCAGAAAATTGAGGAAGGGATAGATGATTATTATGTACAGTTCCCTGATGATTTGTTAGAAGCAGCAAATCTTAAAGCAAATGATTTAGTGGAGTGGATTTCTCAAGGTGATGGATCTTATCTTTTGAGGAAAGTTTGATGTCTCTTTCACCTAAAGTTAAAGAAGAACTATTAGAAGCACAGAGTCACCTTCGTGCTGCACTCAAAAATGCTGCTGTGAATGAAAAGAGTTTTGTATGTAAGCATCTTGCAGAAATTCTTTACGCACTTGATAATCTTGAGAAAACAGAAAATATGTTAGATATGCTTGAGAACAGAAAATTTGGAAGTAGTGGATCTTTTGGTCCTATGTTTGGAGATTAAGAAATACAACAACACTCTTAAGACATTATTAAGTTATACAACAATATAGATAGATAGTGTTAGGATACGAAGATATTTCGATTAAAACTATGACCTACGCAAACAAAAGAAACACTAAACTTACAGATAGTGAGTACAATGAGATGGTTGCACTTAAGAATGCAATAGATTATGATATCTCAACAGTAATCCCAGAGAAGATGGAAGAGTTTAGTGAGTATCTTGTAAGAAGTCTTCGGGAACGTGGTGGTTGATTGGTTAAGTAGTAAAAAAATATCATGAATCACTATATAATCCACTTGAGAAGTTTATGTAAATGAGATATACATCCACAAGTCTTTATCGTTATGCTGGCGGTAAAAATAAAATGAAAGATGAGATTATTAAGATTATTAATGAGATTCATCCAAATCTTTCTTATTTGATGTCACCTTTTATGGGTGGTGGTTGCATTGAACTTGCTCTTGCAGCAAGAGGTATGAAAGTGCAAGCATATGATTTGTTTCAACCTCTTGCTGACTTTTGGGAACTTCTAACAACAGAAGGTGGAAAGAGAATTGGTGAAGAGGTTGCAAAGCATTATCCTCTTAAAGATAGAGAACACTACAAATCTTTTCTACCACTATTAACGAGTGATAATAAGTTCACAAGAGCATGGTCTTTTTATATTTGTATTAAAGGTGCATTTAGTGGAGATCTTGGACATACATCCGAATCATCAAGAAAGAATTTAAGTCTTGCAGGTATTCATAAATTGATTGGATTTCATAATCCAAACTTCTCATTTTCTTTTGGTAATTGCTTTGAGACAATACCAAAGCATCATAATGACTTCATGTATTTGGACCCACCATACTATAAAACTACATCATACTATTATGGTATTGATGGAAGCACTCATGAAGGATTTAATCATGATAAACTTGCTGATGTCTTGAAGCAACACAAAGGTGGGTTTGTGATGTCTTATGACAACACAGATTATCTCAAAGAATTATATAAAGATTGGACTGAATTTCGTTATCTTGAGTTTGACTATCAGATGGCGGGTGATGTAAGTTGTAGAGGTAAAAAAACAGAACTCATTATTATCAAACAACCAGAAGTTAAAGTTGAATCTAATGTAAATGTATTGGAAACTTTATTGTACTAAGGACACTTGAAGAACTGTCACACAGGTGCTCGCAGGGGTCGCAGGAGACCCTATAATAACAAGGTAATCAAAACAAAGCACTCAAATGTCTACAAGGAGCAGAATTGGACTTGAACTCTCTGATGGATCAGTAATTTCCTCATATTGTCATTTTGACTCCTATCCAGAATTTCTAGGAGTCAAACTTGTAGAGCACTTTAACACCCGTGAGAAAGTTGAGGCACTCGTAGACCTTGGAGATATTAGTGCTGTGTGGACTAATCTTGGATTCAATCAAGAAACTCTTCCTGAAACTGGACCACTACCTTATTCTTACCGTGGCGAAGAATGTCCTCCTCGTTTAGATGCTGACCTGTGCGAGTATCTGCTTCCTGATGGTAGTGAAGAGTATGCTTATGTCTTCCGCAGTGGTGAGTGGGTGTGCTATCATATGCACCAGTTTGAGGATGATAAGTTGCCCGAAGTTGTAGAAATCCCCTCTGCTGTTCTTGCCATATGATTAACTTTATTTCCGGAACCATCTTTGGTATTATTGTTGCTTCTATTGGATTTGGACCTATTGCAAGTGCTTTAGATGGTATGATGTTCAATCTACAGAAAACTACTGTAGAACTAAACAGACCACAACTTCCTTCCCCGATAAAATAAGTATCAAATGACCTATGAAACCCAAGTACATTCTTTACTCTCTCTTTGCTTTTGCTGCAATCATTGGATGGAATGCATTTCTCATTCAACGTGATGATGCCTTGTATAAATCTTACTACAAGCAACAAGCAATTGAAAACCTCAAACGACCTCTTACTAGTGAAATTCGATGATTGATTACAACGAAAACCGTAAGGATCTACAGATTGATCGGTTACATGAAAATCTTGTAGTAGAACTTGAAGAGAAAGCATCTGCACTTTCTGTAACTGTTGACTACTACATCGCAGAGTTCACTAACCTTACTATTAAAAAATGACTTACAAACAACCAATTCGGATTGAAGTTGATTACGATCCAGAAATTGACGCATATTTTGAACGTCCAGTATATTCACCAGAGGCATATTCTGAAGCAAATGCACTATTAGATAAGATTATTCGAGGTGCCAAAGATAATGATGTAAAATTTGGATACTATATTCAGGAGTTTCTATGAATTTTCTTTTTGGCGTAGGTTTAGGTGCTCTTATTACAATCGGCGTATCATTTATTTTTGCTGCTGATCGTAATAAACTTGACGAAGAAGATGATGAGTGGTACACTTGAGAGGTAAATTACTATAAATGATGAAGTATCTGTATTTGACGAATTTCTGGGCAAAGTTTCCAACGTCGGAATACGGCGGACTGATTGCAGTGATTGGTACTGACGATAATGAGGTTCACGACATTCTATTGAAATGGAGAGATGATTATCTTGATAAGTATGATGGATTGATTATGCAAGCAGTAGTTGATTCTCAAAAGTTTGCTCTTGTGGATGAGGAAACCTCCCGAGTAGTTGAAGCCTTTACAACGTAGATTATGAACCAAGAAGTTCCCTTCAATCATTCGTCACCGAAAGGTTATTTTTATTCTTTTGAGGAATATAAATCAGGTGTGATTAGCATCTGGTTAAACAACCCCCGTAAGTTTGATTACAATATGGGTAAACCTACGAGGACAATATGGGGTTTTTACAAGAGTAAATCCAATAAGTTCTTTGCTCCTGTAAATAGTTCCACAGTCGGTAAAGAAGTAGATTTCAAAAACACAAGAAACTACACAGCAATGCAAATTAAACCTTCTCCTCTAGATGCTTTCTTTGTATGACTTACACACCCAATGTGAATGACTATGTGGTATGGGTCAAAGGTATTGAGGGTTGGGTGTATTTTAAGCACGAAGAATATATTACAATCGAAACTGATGTATGGGAAAAAAGTAAAGAAAACTATGAGTTCTGTCCAATACACAGAAATGATAGAGTTCTGGTTCTCTGTTATAATAATCAGTGGAATGAACTGACTTACATTAAATCAAGAAAATCTGTTTATGAAGAATAGAAAGAAAAGTCTCCTGTACTACATCTATTGTGCTCTGGGAGAAAAGTCTGGTAAGAATGGCGGACAAAATTGCTTTGATCCGATTTTTTATGTCTCTAAGTATTTTTATCACAAACTCATTTATCGTGTTTGGGGTCACAAAAACTCATATTATTCCAGCAGAACCAAGACCAGTAAAGTGCATCATTGCAAGTAAATAAAGTTAGGATCGTCCAAAGTGTCCTTATAGTATACAATTAATTTTTTGTTATGGGAGCAGGTTGCGCTAAAGATCATTTCATTCAGGATGCTGCTGAAGCGTACATTGTGTACCTTCTACAAGCATATGCTGTTGAGAATAAAGTTGCTATCAGTGATGATGTGGTAGAGAAACACAATACTTTCATTGAGTATTGTGAAGATCGGGATATTCTTGATGAGTTTAACAAGAGTATCTACAAGAAAAATATTGATGTTGTAATTGATAAGTTCATCTTGGATCTTCTTTCCAAATATCCCAATCGTAAGTTTGATTTTGTAGACGTTGAGCGTGAGTTTAGGGACAAGAAACTGAAGGGGGATTTCATTATCCGATTTGAGGATGGTTCTTTCATTTCTTTCTCTCTCAAGAACTACAAGAAAGGATTTAATCGCATTCAGTTGTGTTCTGGAACCTGGCACTCATTCCTAAACAATTTCTTGTTTGAATCTGCTGGTGTGGGTACTTTCTTTGATCCTTTCACTCAAGAAGTATTTCAAGGATGTAATCGTGAGTATCGTGATAGTTTGATTGAGAAACTTGGTTATGATGCTCTCAAGGAAGTTTACACATTTTTTGATACTATAAATGATACTATCAAAAAGTTTTATACCTATGGTGAACAAGCACGTTACTGGAAAAATGTATCTGCTCAATGGAAAGGTGATTGTGCTGCCTATGGATTGAAAGCAGCAGAGAAGATTATATCTGCTCTTGATTCTATCCCTAAAGATATGGTCAAGAATCGCATTATTAAGATGGCAGGTCTTAACTATGATGAAGAGATTCTGCTTGTTGGTAATGGTAAGTATCTCTGTTCTTTGTTTAATCAAAAATATGCACAAATCCTGGAGCGCGTCAACTCTGTTGAATCTGTGGTAGAATATACTACAAATGGAAAAGGTTTGTTGTTCACTTTGTGTGACTCTGTGGGAGTGATTGTAAATATTGAAGTTCCTTTTACTTTGCAAAAAAATGGTGCTTGGCACTTACCCAAAACAAAATATGTTGGTACTCAATATCACAATAAAGAAGGTGTTGCTCTAATTCACGGTGAACGTCGTCCAAAGAAATCGAAGGAGATTTCAACTTCAATAAATACATTTTTGAACCTAAAGAAATCAGGAGTTTGTTAATGCAATTTGACGTAGTAGCAACTAATCCACCATTTCAGGATTATACAAATAAAAAGAAAACACAACATAAATTATGGATTGATTTTACTCGTCGTGCATTTGACAAGTGGTTAAAACCTGAAGGAATACTTCTTCAGGTTTCTCCTAGTAGTTTTCTGTCTCCGTCAAGTAAAATTCTTAAGTTGATGCAAGAAAAAGATGTAAAGTATTTGCGATTAGATACCAAGAAGTATTTTTCTAAAGTTGGAAGTACATTTGCAGATTATCTAATATATAATCGACCAAAATCAAAAAAAACAGAAATTATTACTGATAAAGGTACGTTTGAGCAAACAATTGATTCTACACTATTTTATCTACCTGCTGATGTAAGTGAGGAATCACTAAACATTCACAGAAAAATAATCTTCAGTGTCATTGACAAAATGAATGTAAAATATGATTATGTAACCTGTCACAATGTACTGATTCATCGTAATGATACTATTAGTAAGATAAAAACAGAAGATCATATTTATCCAATTTTTCATACTAATGCCCAAGTTTGGTACTCTAAAATTCGCCAAGACTGGGGCAATAGAAAAAAAGTAATGTGGTCTCGTAGTGGATATACCAAACCATTCTATGACAATGGTTTTTATGGTGGCACAGATATGATATACTATGCACTGGTTGATGATGATATTAGTGGTAAGAATCTTGAAAACAATCTCAACACCAAATTGATGAAATATCTGTTCAAGACTGCCAAATGGTCAGGATTTGGTAACGAAAAAGTATTCTGTGCCTTACCAAATCTCCCTACTGATTATGCAATGTCGGATTTACAAATGTATGAGTTGTTTAATTTAACTAAAGAGGAGCAATCTTATGTCGAAAATTATATGGAATAAGATTAAAGATTATATGGATGATCACTCATATATGGGAGAGATTGATCGTGATGAATATCGTATCAAAGAAACCGCAGAAATTTTTACTCCCACTGATTTGGTAATTGATATGCTACAGAAAACTGATCTTGATTGCTTTTTACCTGGTAAAACAGTTCTTGATCCTGCTTGCGGAGATGGACAATTCCTTTGTGCTATCAAATGGATCAAAATCCTAATACATAAAATGACTGAATTTGATGCACTACAAGACATTTATGGTGTTGATATTATGCGTGATAATGTAGATCTCTGCAAAAAAAGATTGGGTGGTGGTACAATTTTAATGGGAGATTCCTTGTGCCCAGGAAAAGAATTCATAGAACAAACTGAAGAAGAACATAAACAAATGAGGATTCTTTTTTTTGCAAATGGTTTGGAAAAACTTCTTATATGACAGGAACTTTGGATGGGTTTTTTATTGTTATCTATTATTGCAAGTAAATAAAGTTAGGATCGTCCAAAGTGTCTCTATAGTGTAAGCACCAAACCAAAGAATGGACGACTACGACGATCTTCAAGTTGAAGAGTTCTCTAATTTTGATTTTGTAGAAGAGATGAATGAAAATCTCTTTGATGATGATAAAGACAACAAAACTTTCAACTCTTTCCTAAACTCCAACACTGATTATTGATTATGACACCAAGTACATTTAACTTTAGTGGTGATGCTGTTACCTTGCTAGGTCTGGTAGGTGTTATTAGCACTGCAATCATCATTACCACATCATTCCGTAGGTTCTTTAATAGTCCCTATAACATTCGTGTAACACCTAAACAAGTAGTTACTGAAACTCCTAACGAAACCGAAACTCCTGTATCCTGAACCCATGACTTCTAACATTCTCCATCATCTTCGTGAACTTCAGGTTGCTTGGCGCCGTCAAAATTTTGTTCTAACAGGTAAGCAAACTGAAGAATACGATATTCTAGTTGCTGCTCGTCGTCAACGTGTTCGTGGTTTCTATGCTGAAAATCGTGTATTTAAGGGGAGTAAAGCAGCAGCAGACAAGATTCGTGATGAAGAACAAAAAGCAAATCCAACATTAGTAGAGGATCAAGACTATTAAGACACTTTAAGAATCGTCCACCTCCTCACCCATTCTGGGTCGGGAGGTATTATAGTATAAATATCTGAAAGGTTATCTACACTGCAAAAAATGAAGACGTTCTCCGAATTTATGTCTATTTGTGAAGCATATGATGCAGACTTTATGTCTGGAGCACAAATCCGTAAGACTGGTGAAGGTGGAAGAATTGGTCCCGAACGTAAGAAAACTCCTGCTGAAAGACGTAGAGTAAGGTCAATTGGTGGAGGTAAAACTGAACCAGTTGAGTATAAACCCAGAACGGATATTGGTTCTCAACGTCAGTCATCTGCTAGAGTACAAGAACCAGAACAAGAACGTGGAAGTGCTGATGTAAAGGCAAAAGCAGCAGCAGCAGCAAAAGCAGAAAGAATAGCAGCAGCAAGAAAAAGAGCAGCAGCAAAAAGTGGTGGAGAAACATCTAGTAGTGCAAAACCAAAAACAAAAGAAATAGCAAAGACTGCATCAAAACTCCTCTCTAAAAAGAAAGCAGCAAAACCAGTTTCTCCTGATTACAAACCAGCAAAACCATCAGGATTGTCTCAGAAAGAAAGAAACATTCAAAGCAAAGCAGGTGAAAGAACGTTGCTTGGTATCATGAAGCAACAAGAACTATCAAAATATGAAAAAGAAACAGGACAGAAAGCAACTGGAAAAGCAAAAACCATAGCACTTGGAAGAGCAGCAGCAAGAATGTCCCAGTGATTAAAGTTAGGATCGTCTAAAGTGTCTCTATGGTATGAGCACCAAGCAAATGTCCTTTACTATCACTGACCAACCTGTAATCATTAACGGCACTGAACATCAAGTCACTGCTGTGAATGGTATGGACCGAGTTCTAATCAACAACAAACTGCATGATCTTGGAGAGCAAATCCTGAAACTGCGTATGCAGCAAGATGAACTTGCAATGATGCGTAATGTTCTTGATCATCACATCAAATCCAAAGAAGAAGATTTGTTTGAGATGTTTTATGCTTCCTGATATACTCTCTGTAACCCCTCCACAATCCCCTACAACACCATGGAAACTGTGAACGTGTCTGTAAGTACTCTGGAAACTCTTATTGAGGGTCTTGAGAATGCAATCAATGTGTGCTATAATGTAGACTACCAATCAGACGATCACGAAAAGTCTGCACCTTATGCAACAGGATATAGTCGTGCTGCGATGCGAATGATTAGTGATCAACTCAAAACTCTGAAAGTACAGGGGTATTAAAGTTAGGATCGTCCAAATTGTCCTTATAGTATGAGCACAACCACAATGCAAATCAAACCCCGTCCTCATCAAGTTAGGGGTGATGTTGCTATGCAGCAGCACAATCTTGGTCAACTGATCTATCCTACTGGTGGTGGGAAGTCCCTGAATATGATTATGGATGCTGTGAGGCAGTTTCAGTCTGCAATTCCACAGACCATTGTTGTTGTTGCTCCTAGAATACTTTTGAGCGAGCAGTTGTCCAGTGAGTTTCTGGAGTTTATCACTAATGCTGCTGTATTTCACTGCCATTCTGGTGATGTTCACTGGGAAAGTTCTACTCGTCCTGCTGCGATTAGTCAGTGGGTTGAGGACAATCAGTCCCGCCACAAGTTGATTGTAACCACCTACAACTCTCTCCAACGTCTTGTTGATGCAGAGATTGATGTGGATACGATATATTTCGACGAAGCACATAATTCCGTCAAACGTAACTTCTTTCCTGCAACGGAGCACTTCTCTGCAAATGCAAATCGTGCGTACTTCTTCACTGCAACTCGCAAGACTTCAGTGACTGTGGGTAAACCAGGAATGAACGATGTTGATGTTTATGGTAACATCATCTGTCGCGTTTCTGCACCAGAACTTGTTGATGGTGGGTATATTGTTCCACCTAAAGTTTATGCTCACAAGTCTAAAACTGCTGATGAATGTGGTGGTTGCTCCTATGAACGGGACAAGCACAATCTCATCGACATTATCAACACCTATGGGATGGATAAGGTATTGGTAGTCTCCAAAAAGACCAAGGATATTATAGGTCTCACTACTCAAACTGATTTCCAACTCCAAATGGAAGAAATGGGATATGAAGTTCTTCATATCTCCAGCAAGTTTGGTGCCTTCATTAACAACCAGAAAGTTGATCGTGAGGTATTTTTTGATACGCTCAATGCTTATGGTAAGGATGTGAGCAAGAAGTTTGTTGTACTGAACCACTCAATTTTGGGAGAGGGATTAAATATCTCCTGCCTGAATGGTGTAGTGTTCCAACGTAGCACTGATTACATTAACATCTTGCAGAATGTTGGACGTGCTATTCGTATGGACCCCCGCGACAGTAAGGGTATTTGTGAGGGTGCAATCACTCCTGGTGCTGTGAATACCTACAGCAAGAAGTTTGGTCTTGTTGTTACACCAGTTTTTGATAAAGTTGGAGTAAGCACTGCGACCAAGATTAACAACTGTTTAGATACAGTTTTTACTCACGGAGAACTGCTGGATAGCGTCACTCGCAAATGAGACCCAATGAGATCCTTGTCCACCACTCAAGCAAAAACGTGATTTTTTGAAGATTTCACTGAAACCAACCTATCCTACCTTGACCCAAACCAGATCACCGATTTATTGGAAAGTATAACAAATGAAAGACGGATTTATTGTGGGTAAAGATGGAGAATACGCTTGTATTCCATTTGCTAACAAAGGGTACATTATCATACACAACGGACAACAACTTGAGAAACTTTGTAGGACTGAAAGTTCTGCAAAGAAGTATATTGCCGACCATAAGAAGAGTCTAACTCAAGGACAACTTCCAATCAATTAAAGTTAGGATCGTCCAAAGTGTCCTTATAGTATGAAGACCAATCAAATGAACACGAAACACATTTCGCATCTAGAAGATAGTATCCTAACAGGTGATCTATCTGTTCTGGATTTCTTTAATGGTGAATATGAAGTTTCACTGAAGATTGATGGTTCTCCTGCTATTGTGTGGGGAACCAATCCTGTGAGTGGTAACTTCTTCGTGGGCACCAAAAGTGTCTTCAATAAAGTTAAACTGAAGATCAATGAATCTCACGAGGACATTGATGCAAACCACATTGGGAATGTAGCACAAATCCTACACTGCTGCTTGGATAATCTGCCTCGCACAGAGAACATCTATCAGGGTGATTTTATTGGATTTCAAGGTTCTAAAGAATACAAACCTAACACGATTACCTATCAGTTCCCTGAAGTTGTAACTCAAAGTATCATCATCGCACCACACACAAAGTGGAGCACTGATGGTGAACTTCGTGATGCGTTTGTATCTGGTTCTGCACCATTCTTTGTTGACACTGAGCACGTCAAGTTTGTGCAACCTTGTGTGGACTTTGTTCGTGTAAATCTGCTTGATGTGAATGTTGATGACGTTGTGTTTTTGAGTGTAAAGGAAGCAGCAGCAGCAAAAGTAAAAATCAATGCTCTTATTCGTGAGGGAAAGGAGTTGACTTGGTGGGCACTTGGAGACATTCTTGGTTGTATGAACCTTGCACATTTGTATCTTACGATGATTGAGATTAAGGAAGACTTGATGCAGTCAATGATCGTCAGTGATAGTCCAGTAGCATACATCAACGGAGAAAAGATTGTTGGTGAGGGTTTTGTCCTCAAGAATAGTAGCATCATTATGAAGTTGGTGAATCGTGAAGTTTTCAGCAAAGCAAATTTCAACCTGCAAAGATCCTGATATTAAAGTTAGGATCGTCCAAAGTGTCCCTATAGTATGAGCACAACCACTATGCAACTCCAAGCACAACAAACCATTGCAGATATCGTTCTCAAGAATACTCATCTGCTGATTGAAGCACTCAAAGATAACTTTCGTGAGTATTCTATTCGTGGTCATCAACGTTCTGTTGATCGTGGTGAAAGTGTAGAGCATCATCAGCAGAGGATTGATGAACTCAAGAATGGTATTCTGCCGATTGATTATGTGATTGAAAGTGGTAAAAAGTATCACAAAGTTGTTATGGTTGATGCTGGAAGTTCTAGGTCTGTTCATGCTTTTGTAGATAAGAATACTGGAGAATTGTATAAGTCTGCATCGTGGAAATCGCCTGCTAAAGGTGTTCGTTATGACCTGCGATTGATTGCTGATCGTGAGTATCTGCTGAAAAATGCAGATTGGTCGGGTGGGTATTTGTACGCAAAATGAGTATAATGAACTGGGAAGAAATGAAACAACAAATGCTCATTGAAGCAGTTGAAGATTACATCTACAGTATGAAACAACTTAACTGCAATCAAGCAGCAATTGATGCCTACACTAAACTTTTGGAAGAACTTGAAACAAAATGACTTACTCTAACCTCTCCAAAATCAAAACCAAGTTTAGAACTAAAGGTAACGTCACTGGAAACTTTGGTGTTCCAAAATCTAAAGCAGGTTCACCACTAAATGATATTGGTGTGACGAACGCAAAAGTAGTCAAATGTGCAACACAGACAGAATATCTTTCTCGTTTGTATTTTGCGTTTGATAATAGCACAGATGAAAAACTCCGTCATTTCATCTACACCGAAATCCGACAAATCCTTATCCAAACAGGTAAATGGTAAATGAAGCATCTACTCACTCTTTCACTCCTACTTCCATTTGTATTTGTTGCACCAACTCAAGCACAGCAAGTGAATGTTTATGGTGAAAGTTATTGTTATACTAACATAGAGCAATACGTTCCTGGGTATTATGATGCTTATGGAAACTATGTGGGTGGTTATGTAAATAATACTCGCAATCGTGTTCCTTGTAACAATAATGTAGTGATAAATCAACAACCTTACTATAACAATGGTGGAGGTTATTATGGTCGTCGCACTAACCCTAACTGTAATCCATCTCGAACTATATTAGGAGCAGTACTTGGTGGTGCGATTGGTAGATCAATGACTAGCACTCGCAATAATCGCAATAATCGTGGATGGGCAACTGCACTTGGTGCAAGTATAGGTGGGCTCACATTTTCTTGTTAATAAAGTTAGGATCGCCCAAAGTGTTCCTATAGTGTAGAGACCAATCAAACCAACTTAAAATGGCAATTTACTCTCAAGCAACTGATCTTGCAACCAAACAAACTATTTGGGTTTCACGCAATGTTGTAAAGAATCGTCCACAACTTAATTCTCATCGTGAAGGTGCATTTGGCAATTCATTCAAAGATGCAGGAGTTGATGGTTTCTCTGCTGCTGAACTTGCAAACCTTTCCACTAACTTCGAAGGTTGGCAGCATAATCAACCCAAATACTGGTGTAATCCAGAAGCAAAAAACATCTCATTCCCTGCTTGATAATGACTACACAAAGGTTCACTAATCTGTTTGAAGCAGTAGATTTTCTCACTACAAACTTTCCTCTCTCACGACAACAAGCAACTCATTTTGTATGGGATCATTCATTCACAATCGGCACTGA
>Ga0315291_10008767_pt1 | contig 12406 bp, 9 predicted proteins | sample YL17G12_20_MG_FD_203070 | JGI IMG/M metagenome (GOLD analysis project Ga0315291, IMG submission 203070) | Sediment microbial communities from Yellowstone Lake, YNP, Wyoming, USA - YL17G12_20 | ecosystem: Environmental > Aquatic > Freshwater > Lake > Sediment | place: USA: Wyoming | collected... | reverse complement strand
ATCGAAACCATGAGCCCGCGAAGAACGCCCACCGTGTCGATTGCGTGAGGCAGGCACTCCACCCACATCTGGTGATAAGGCTCCGGCCAATGGCGGCGGGCCTCCTTGGCGGTTCCCTCCACGGCAACCGCCGCTGCGGCGCACAGGTCAACCGCCGTCAGCCTGTGAATCTGATACGAACCGTCCACCCCGACCACCGATGGTTCGCGCGACACATCGAGATCGGCCTTGCGGCGGATCAGATTCCCGTCGCGGGCTTCGTGTCGCATGGCTGCTTGGCTCTGTCGCAACTGCGAAAGGCTATGGGCAACTCCTTCGGCGACAGGCACGGCCTTAGCCAGCAGGTCACGGACCAACGCGTCCGGCAGATCGGCAAAGGCAGAGTCCATATTGTGGCATCACCTCCCCGGTTCTTGAAGAGTCCTGGTCCAAAGAGAGTACTGATCCCGCCGAAAGTTGACGAACTCCGGCATGCGTTCGGCCCTGTCCAGAAGCCACCTGTTCTTAAACGCCTCGGCTAGCATCGCCGCCGGCCAATCATGAAAGCGGGGGCGGGCGGCCTCACCGCGTAGAAACGGCAGAGCTTCACTGCCGAGCGCGGCCGCGAAGACCTCGCGCCGTATCCCGTGACAGGCAAGATCGGTGGACAAGCCGATCCTGGATAAACATTTCCGAACTACTTCCCGTTTGTTACGGAAGCCGTTACCCCAGGCCTCTTTCTTGGCCGTGGGCTCGCACCATCGTTCGGCATAAGCCCGGATGCTGCCGTACACGCCGTTGGAGAAGTGGAAGTCACCCCATCCACTGGTGAACCCCACGCTCTGCCAGTAGTCGAAACTATCAATCCGAATTCGATTGTATATTGAGGACCGCCCCAGCGCTGACGTGGTGGTCAGCATCGCCAGGTAAGGGGGCCGAACCTTCCCGCTGATCAGAGCTTTCTGTCCCCCGTATTTCCGCCGGAACACTCTTCGGACCTCATTGCTGAGGGCGAGCATGGCAACCAGCTTACCGCACAGTAGCGAAGAGTATGGCGGCACCGCCCCAAGCACATAGGCATCCATCACGTGGTAGAGCCGATCCCTCTTGGCTGGGGCGTCCCATCTGATCCATTCATCGCGGGCCCTCATTGAGTACACCGGGTCTCCGAGGCCGAACAATCCGATCAACTTGTCGTTACTGTCGTCCTTGACCAAGAACCTCAGCCGTCGCCCATAGCCGGACGAGACCGGAATACTCCAATGCGCGCAGGCGTAGCGAAAAAGGAGTTCGTCCGTAGAGTCCGGTTCGACCAGAACCAGCCGAGGGGAAACATCTGCCGGCACCACCTCGTTCCCATCGGCTATGTAGTCGAGCAGCGAGCGCTCTTTGCGTTCCAGATGAACTTGTGCCGTCTGCTGCTTCTTTTTCGCGGCCAGATCGTTCAGCCGCCTGTAGAGGTCTTTCGACGGGTTCTCAGGGAGCGCGATCAGGCCGTTGCACACCAAGTAGCCTTGCCTTCGCAGGCTGCGCAGAATGGCCCTTTTCAATTTGGCTCCCGACTTCACCCTCATAGTATTCGTGATTATCCGCTGATCGCACGCAAGTTGCAACATCAGTTTCGAACATCCGGCCTCATCGCGTGACTATCGAGATCAAATCTCCAAGAGCCTAGCCGGGTGGTTCGGCCTCAGCTTCCTCCTCCTCTCGCTGTTTCCGGCCGTCGGTCATCGTGTGCCCGCGACGGTTCTTCCCGGCCCGCTCTTCGTCCTGGACGCCGACGTGCGGGGGTTGTGAGGCAAGCGGCCACTGCGTCAACATCGTGATCGTCCCCACCGACAAGGGCGTGATTCAGCGCTGGCCGGCGGGGGGATAGGTTTCCACCTCCTGGCCTTTGGGTTTGGTCTCTCTGGCCAAGCCACTATTATATTCTGGGTATGACCACGCCTGTCATACCCTTCCTGTATAATTGGTTTGGCGACCCGGTCAACTGGCACCGGCGAGCCCAAGTATTGATCGTAGGTATATGATATGGAACATCTTATGCGATTATAGCATGTTTTATGTCACGGTTCCTATATTTCTTTGTTTTTCGCCGGCAAACTGGCCGGCGAGATGGTATATTGTTTCTTCATGGGCGCGATACCGACGACAGATGAGTTGCGACCCCACGGAAAAGTCGACGAAGCGCGCCTTCGCGACGCCGGCTTTCGGTGGGGAGAGAAGGGCACACACACCAGCCGCACCATCATGCTGGATGAGCTTCGGGCGGTGCTTGCCAACTGCCGCCCTGATGCAACGCGAGTCGAATATCTCGCGGCGATCTACGAAGACAACTGCCTTGGCAAGCGTACTGCGGCGACGCGGAAACTCTCCAGTCAGCGGCTATCGGAGTTGTACGCACTCGATCCGGCCGTCCTATTGTTCCGCGTCATGCGGCGATGTTGGTACGCCGATCGCAACGGCCAAGCGGTCCTCTCGCTGCTGCTGGCTCTTACACGCGACCCCCTGCTCCGGGTGACAGCGCCGCCAGTCTTGCGGATGCGGCCCGGCGAAGAACTAGCGCGGCAGCAGATGACGGATGCCGTTAGCCGGGCTGTCGGTAGCCGGCTCAGCGAAAGCACACTTGACAAAGTAGTGCGGAACGCGGCATCCTCTTGGACACAATCGGGACACTTGAAGGGGCGCGGCCGGAAGATTCGACAACGAGTTTCTCCGACCCCGCTAAGCACGGCCTATGCCCTGTTCGTTGGTTATCTGGCGGGCACGCGCGGGGCCGGGCTGTTTGAGACTTTATGGGCCAAGGTGCTCGACGCGCCGGCCGGCGAACTGATACACGTCGCCATGGACGCCCGGCGGCTGGGATTATTGGACATGAGCCAGTCGGGCGGGGTGCTCGACGTGGCTTTCTCGCGGCTTCTGGCACCGGACGAAAGGCGCTAAGCGAATGGGAAGAATCGAAGAACTGGCGGCTCGATACCGAGGCCACATCGGCGCGCCCTGGCAGCGCAACCTTGCCGGCGACCAGAAGGCGATTTTCGTAGTCTACCCGCCGCCTGACGAGCGGAAGATGCGGGCTCGGCTGGAACTGTTCGAGATGGCCACGAAATCGACCGACCACCGCTGGTATCCGTTGGACTTGACCGACACCTTCGCGCGGTGGATGGCGGACACCGACTACCGCGATGTCTACTTCGAGGAGCCGGAAACGCTGGCGATGAAGCTGCGGAGCGACTTCATGCAATACGCCGCCCGCCGGCTGCGCGAAGCGTTGACGGCCGAAGGTGCGGACGAAGACGCCGTGGTAGCCGTCCAAGGAGTCGCGTGCTTGTTCGGCTTCACCCGTGTTTCGCTCGTGCTCAAGGAAGTGGTCAAGGACATCCGTGGCCGGCTGGTGGTTTTCTTCCCCGGCGAGTACGAGGACAACAACTATCGACTCTTGGACGCAAGGGACGGATGGAACTACCTGGCCGTGCCAATCACGCTTCATAACGGGGTAAATGACTAATGAAAAATCGACAACTCTTCCAACGCGATCCCGCTGTATCGAAGCTGCTGAACGACGGCGTTGCTGCCGTGCGCGAGGCCGCAAGCGACAAGGAAATCGAGACGCTCCGGTACGAGCTTGAGCACTTCGTGTGCGAGGGCCAGTACCAGGACGGCTTGATCCGCATCTTGGAGTCCTACCTCGGCAACGTCGGTTCGACGACACAGCCGGCGGCGTGGGTGAGCGGCTTTTATGGCAGCGGCAAGTCGCACCTTTTGAAGATGTTCCGCCATCTCTGGGTGGACACGCCCTTCACCGACGGCACGACCGCCCGCGGCCTGGCCCGGCTCCCGCAGGAGGTGCAGGACCTTCTGCGCGAACTCGACACACTCGGCAAGCGCAGCGGCGGCCTGCACGCCGCGTCGGGCACGTTGCCTTCGGGCGGCGGCGAGAGCGTTCGCCTGGCCGTGCTGAGCATTGTCCTCGCGTCCAAGGGCCTGCCCGAGGCGCTGCCGCAGGCGCAATTCTGCATGTGGCTCCAGAAGAACGGCATCTTCGATCGGGTGAAGGCCGCGGTCGAAGCGGCCGGCAAGCAGTTCTTCGGCGAACTCCACGACCTGTACGTTAGCCCCATCCTGGCCAAGGCTGTCCTTGACGCCGACCCCGACTTCGCCGCCGACCTCAAGCAGGCCCGCGCGGCGCTGTTGGCGCAGTTCCCCGTGGTCGATGATGTGAAGGACAGCGAGTTCATCCGCCTCATCCGCGAGGTACTCGCGGTCGAGGGGCAGATCCCATGCACAGTTCTGGTTCTGGATGAGATTCAGCTATTCATTGGGCAGGACACCGACCGGTCGAAAGCCGTGCAAGACTTGGCCGAATGCGTTTGCAAGCAGCTTGACAGCCGCGTGCTGGTGATCGGCGCGGGCCAGACAGCCCTGGCCGGCAATGTGCCGCTGCTTCAGCGACTCAGCGACAGGTTCACCATCCCGGTGGAGCTTTCGGACTCCGACGTAGAGGCAGTGACCCGCCGCGTGGTGCTGGCAAAGAAGGCCGACAAGCGAACGGCCATCGAAGACACGCTCAACGCCCACGCCGGAGAGATCGACCGCCAGCTTGCCAGCACACGTATCGCCGCCCGCGCGGAAGACCGCGACATCATCGTGGACGACTACCCGCTGCTGCCGATCCGCCGGCGGTTCTGGGAGCACGTGCTGCGTGCGGTGGACGTGCCCGGTACGGCCAGCCAGCTTCGCACGCAACTAAAGATTGTGCATGAAGCCGTCCGGCAGACGGCCGAGGCAACGCTGGGCACCGTGGTCGCTGCGGACTTCATTTTCGGCCAGCTTCACCCGGACCTGCTCCGCGGCGGCATCCTGCTCCGCGAAATCGACGAAACGATCCGCAACCTTGACAACAAGACCGAAGACGGCCGGCTCGCCCAGCGGCTTTGCGGCCTGATCTTTCTGATCCGCAAGCTCCCGCGTGAAGCCGTGGCCGACATTGGCGTCCGCGCCACGCCGGAGATGCTTGCCGACTTGCTCGTCTCCGATCTATCGAGCGATGGCACGCAACTCCGCAAGGAAATCCCCCGAATCCTCAAAAAGTTGGTGGACGCCGGCACACTTATCAAGCTGGACGAGGAATACAGCCTCCAGACCCGCGAGAGCAGCGAGTGGGACCGCGAGTTCCGCAACCGCCAGACGCGGCTGAACAACGACCTGCCCTCCCTCACCAGCAAGCGCGGCTCGCTCATCAGCGCGGGCTGTGGCGACGCTCTCAAGGCAATGAAGATTCCACATGGCAAGTCCAAGGACCAGCGGAGGTTGCTGGTCCACTTTGGCGCTGAAGCCCCGCCGGCTGGCGGGGCCGACATTCCCGTATGGGTCCGCGACGGCTGGGGCGAGAAGGAAATCACCGTCGTCAACGACGCCCGCGCCGCCGGCAGCGACAGCGCGATCATCTACGTCTATATCCCCAAGGCCAGTGCCAACGACCTCCAGAAGGCCCTCGTCGAATACGAGGCTGCCAAGTCCACCCTGGACTTCAAGGGCATACCGACAAGCGACAGCGGGAAAGAGGCTCGCAAAGGGATGGAAACCCGGATGGCCGCTGCCGAAGCCGCCCGCAACCAGATCGTCAATGACGTGATCGACGGCGCGAAGGTCTTCCAGGGCGGCGGCGGCGAGCGGTACGAACTGAACCTCGTGGCCAAGGTCGAAGCAGCCGCGCAGGCATCTCTGGACCGGCTCTTTCCGAATTTCAAGGACGCCGACGACAACCGCTGGCACAGCGTCATCAATCGCGCAAAGGACGGCGACGGACAGGCGCTGGAGGCCGTGGACTGGAAGGACGTGCCTGAGAAGCACCCCGTCTGTGCGGCCGTGCTCTCTGAGGTCGGCTCGGGCAAGCGCGGCAAGGAAGTTCGCGACACCTTCGAGGCCAGCCCCTACGGCTGGCCGCGCGACGCCGTGGATGCCGCGCTCATCACGCTGCACACCACCGGCCACCTCCGCGCCACGCACAAGGGTATGACGCTATCGCAGGGCCAGCTTGACCAGGCGAAAATCTCCGTGACCGACCTCCGCAACGAAACCGCTGTCATTACCGCCAAACAGCGGATATCCCTGCGTAAACTCTTCCAAGGCGCCGGCGTGGACTGCAAGCCAAACGAGGAAACCGCGAAGGCCCCGGTGTTTCTGGCTCGCTTGGCGGACCTGGCCGACCGCGCCGGCGGCGAGCCGCCCATGCCCGCCAAACAGGGGACGGCCCACCTCGACACGCTCCGCGGGTTCGGCGGGGCCGAGCAACTGGCCGAAATACTGGCACAGCACGACACGCTCGCTCAGCAAGCCAAGGACTGGGGCAAGCTGGCCGACCTCGCCGGCAAGCGCAAGCCCGCCTGGGAAACGTTATGCACGCTGCTCAAACACGCCGACGCCATGGCCGGGGCCGACGAACTCCGCGCTCAGGCCGAAGCGGTGAAGTCCGAGCGGCGGTTGCTAAATACGAGCGACCCCGTGCCGGACATCCGCAAGGCCGCCGTCGATTCGCTCCGAGCCGCCGTCACCGCGGCCCATGCCGAGTACGAGCGGACCTACAAGGAACAGATGACCGCCCTCACCGCCAGCGACAACTGGAAGAAGCTCAAGGCCGACCAGCGTAAGCAGATACTCGCGGCCGAAGGCATCGCCGACGAACCGGCGCTGGCCGTCGGCTCCGAGGCCGACTTGATTCGCACCCTGGAACAGACCGCGCTGCCGGCGTGGAAGACGAAGACCGACGCGCTGAGCCAGCAGTTCTCCCGCGCCGCAATGGCCGCGGCGAAGCTGCTGGAACCCAAGACCCAGAGCGTCCGCCTGACCAGTGGTACGCTGAAAACGCCCGACGACGTCAAGGCGTGGCTGGCCAGCACGGAGAAAGACCTCCTGTCAAAGCTGAAGAAGGGCCCAATCGTGATTTCGTGAACGCGCACGGGAGGTTATAGGTATGGCAGGCCAACAGAAGAACCAGAACGAATTGCCGGCATCCCCTGATACCTGGGCAGAAGTGCGAAAGAGATGGTTGGGTGGGGCAATTGAGTGCTTCACTACCAGCCAAGTGACCAGCCTTATCACCTTAGTCTGGGCCCAGAAGGATGCAAGACAGGCAGCCAGGCCCAAACTAGCTGTCTTCGATGAATCCTTGCTAGACATAGAGTCGCTCTTCTCCGGCGCAAAACCTCCACCCCCCAGGTATATCGGGCCCCGATCTGAAGAAGAGCGCGTGAAGAAAGCTACGAAGCGATCTTGGATGCTCGCAATGAGCAATTCCTTCGTGGACAGCATCAAAAAGATTGATGGCAAATTGAGAGGACGGGTTCTCGAATGTCTTAGCCACCTCAGCAGAGATCCAATGAGCCTGAAGGGCGACACCGTGAAGCCGCTTGGAGGAGAATTGAAGGGATGGTGGCGATATCGACTTGGCGATTACCGTCTCATCTATGCACCAGACCAAGACCGTATGGAAATACTCCTGGTGGATTTCGTGCCTCGCGGCGGGGCGTATGACTGAACTGGCCGTGATTCGGCAACTCCGAGAATAGTGGGAGATCGACCTATGAGCGTTTGGCTTGTACGTGCAGGAAAGAACGGCGAGCGTGAGGATTTCGCCCTTGAGAATGGCGTCGCCGTCATCGGATGGGACGAACTCCCTGATCTCGCCCGGGCCAGTATCGCGTGAGTCAACATGCAAGAAAAGAAATCCGTCACTTGGAAGGAATGGCTAATGGGCATTTTTGTGAGTTTGAAGAAGAACGGACTTTTGCTGGGCCGGTGGGCGTTGGCAATCATCGTCTTTGTTGGGGCACCAATATATCTCGGCTGTCGCCCCCAAGACTACACCCCGCTTGTCCAGATCTTGCTTAGCTTGTTCCTATTCCTGCTTGCCTATTGGATTGGATACCGTCAGGAGTCCGAATTGGCAGCGCAGCGGGCAAACGACCGTTGGCTCCCTCAAGCGGAAAGCGTGATCTTCCGCTTGTTGACTCTCCACGCCAATGTTCAACGGTTCAGCTATGCAACGAAGTCAGACTGCCAGACTTCTGAGTGTGAATTGCCGGAACTAAAAGATGAGAAGATGCACGCTGTGCGCATCAAGATGGAGGCTGAATGTAAGGCTTCCAGTCGGAGACTGGACGACATTGCGTTCCAACTTGATGATGCGATCGAAGACTGGAGACGCTTTATTGGTGCGAATTGTGCCGGCGATGAATGCGGCCGAATCTTCGAGGCGATAGAGCAAAGGGAAGCAGCGCTTCTTAATGAACTATTGCGACTTCAGTCCCAAAATGAAAAGCAGGAAGGGGAAGCTAATGCCCACACTGGCAAGTGATCTTCGCAACAGACTGGAGCGCGTAGTCATCGAGGCACGCGATGTGGCCGAGGCTGGGGCTCAGGCTGCCCTGGAGGCCCTGGCCGTCCACGAGCCCAAGTTCTACCCGCACATGGCCAAGCAGCAGCAGGAACTGCGCAACCACCTCCGCGCGCGGGCGCGGCAACTCGGCGACCGGCAGGATTCCTCCATCCACCACCTAACCGGCGAATGTGCATACGAGCACTGGCATCGTATGCTCTTTGCCCGTTTCCTGGCCGAAAACAATCTGCTGATCGAGCCGCAGGAGAACATGGCCATCAGCCTGGCCGAAGCCGAAGAACTGGCCAAGGAAGACGGCGTGGACGTGTGGGTCTTCGCCTCCCGCTGCGCCCAGCGGATGCTGCCGCAGATCTTCCGGCCGGACGACCCCCTCCTCCAAGTCTTCCTTGCCACCGAGCACATGCTCAAGCTGGAAAAGCTGCTGGCCTCTCTGCCGCAGGCGGTCTTCACCGCCTCCGACGCGCTGGGGTGGGTCTACCAGTTCTGGCAGAGCAAGAAGAAGGATGAAGTCAACCGCAGCGAGGTCAAGATCGGTGCGGATGAAATCTCAGCCGTGACGCAGCTATTCACCGAGCCGTACATGGTGGAGTTCCTGCTCCACAACACGCTGGGCGCGTGGCACGCGGGTAAGAATCTCAGCGCAGAGGACGCAAAGAACGCTGAGACGGAAGAAGAGCTTCGAAAGAAACTGTCCCTGCCAGGCGTCACCTGGGACTATCTGCGCTTCGTTCGGGAAGAGGCCGGCAAAGGCGAAGCCAATCCGCAATCCGCAATCCGCAATCCGCAATCACGATGGCGTCCTGCCGCCGGCACGTTCGACGGCTGGCCGAAGACCGCCGCGAAACTGAAGGTGCTCGACCCGTACTGCGGCTCCGGACACTTCCTCGTCGCGGGGTTGCACTACCTCGTGCCGATCCGCATAGCTGAGGAAGGTCTCTCGGCCCGCGAGGCGGTCGATGCGGTCCTCCGCGACAATCTCCACGGCCTGGAGATCGACGAGCGTTGCTGCCAGATTGCCGCGTTCGCCTTGGCGTTCGCCGCCTGGACCTACCCTGAGACCGGCGGCTACCGGCCGCTGCCAGACCTGCATGTCGCTTGCACTGGCATCGGGCCGCAGAGCACCGCCGAAGAGTGGGTGAACCTGGCCGAGCAGTCGGGCATCCCAATGCCCACCGTTGGGCGGGAAGCAATCAAGAACGGCTTGCTGAACCTGCACCGGCTTTTCTCACAGGCGCCGACGCTCGGCTCGCTCATCGACCCCGCCGAGCTTCCCGCCGACCTCATCGCCGCCGACTACGAGACGATCCACCCGTACCTGGCGGCAATTCTCAAGACGGAGAAGGCCGACGACGAAACCCGCGAACGCGCCATCGCCGCCGCTGGCATGGTCAAGGCCGCCGACCTCCTGGCGGGCGAGTATCACCTTGTAGTGACCAACGTTCCATACTTGCTTCGGCGACGACAGGATGAAAGACTCCTGGCTTACATTGACGCCCACCACCACGAGGCAAGGAATGATCTGGCCATTTGCTGCTTGGAGAGGTTGCGCAGTTTCGTTGCCGCTGGTTCAGCTTATGCTGCCGTATTGCCGCTCAACTGGACATTCCAGAGCACAGACAAAACGCTGCGAAGGCGGTGGCTGCGTGACCAAAGGTGGCAGCTCGCCGGTCGGCTTGGCCCGGGAGCCTTTGAGACGATTTCTGGCGAAGTTGTAAACGTGGGACTGTTTGTGTTCCGCCAGGCCCCGCCTAACCCTGGGCACCTCGTCTCAATGATCGACGCTCTTCCAGCCAAGAGCGCCCGAGCGAAGGCCACACTCCTTGCTGACGCGGAACCGCTTTTCCAGCCACAGGAGGCACTGTTCGCCAACGCAGACTCCCGAGTCATATTCGGCGTTATCCCGACGGGATTGGCTTTGGAAGAGTTCGCCGACTGCTTGCAGGGCATCGTCACTGGGGACGATGGGCGGCTGAAGCGGGTGTTTTGGGAGTGCCCGGAAGTTGTCAGCCCGTGGATTGGGATACAAGGGACAGTCCCTGAGACATTGGAGTTCGGGGGAAGGGAATCACTTGTCTACTGGGGTGAACATGGAGCTTCTGTTGCACGTCCTCAAGGGCTGAAGGGCTGGAGGCGCGTAGGAGCCTGCGTCAACAGGATGTCGGGTATGTGCTCCTGCCTCTATTCAGGCGATGCTTTCGACATCAATGTTGCGGCCATCGTCCCGTACAAGGCAGAGCACCAAGCAGCGATATGGTCATTTTGTTCGAGTCCCGAATTCCGTACGGTGATTCGGAAACTTGACCAGAAACTGAACGTAACAAATGCAACTATAGGGAAGGTTCCTTTCGATCTCGACCATTGGCAGAAGGTCGCGGCGGAGAAGTACCCCGACGGGCTTCCCGAGCCGGAGAGCGACGATCCGACACAGTGGCTTTTCCATGGCCGGCCGGATGAATCGACGGCCTCGCTCCAGGTGGCCGTGGGGCGGCTGCTGGGCTGCCGCTGGCCGGCGGAACTCAATGACAAGATGCACCTCAGCAAGCGGTCGCGGGAGTTGGTCAAACGGTGCGACGAGCTTGCCAAGTTCGCCGATGACGACGGGATCGTCTGCATCCCGTCGGTGCGTGGCGAGGAACCCGCGGCCGGGCGGCTGGAGGCACTGCTGGCCGCGGCGGGGATCGAACCGGGGAAGGTGCGAGAACTGGCCGGCGGGACCGACCTGGACGACTGGCTCCGCAATGGCTTCTTCCAGGAACACTGCAAGCTCTTCCACGACCGGCCGTTCGTGTGGCACATCTGGGACGGCCGCAAGCGCGACGGCTTCCACGCCCTGGTCAACTATCACAAGCTCTGCGAAGGCCCCACCTCCGCCAAGGCTACGGCGGGCCATAAGGGGCGGAAGCTGCTGGAATCGCTGACATACTCCTACCTCGGCGAATGGGTCACCCGCCAGAAGGACGGCGTGAAGCGCGGCGAAGGCGGCGCGGAAGACCGCCTGGCCGCGGCACTGGAACTCCAGAAACGCCTGGAAGCGATCCTCGAAGGCGAGCCGCCCTACGACATCTTCGTCCGCTGGAAGCCGCTGGCCGAGCAGCCCATCGGCTGGGAACCGGACATCAACGACGGCGTGCGGATGAACATCCGCCCCTTCCTGGCCAGCGACCTGCCCGACGGCCGGACCGGCGCGGGCGTACTGCGCTGGAAGCCCAACATCAAGTGGGACAAGGACCGCGGCAAGGAGCCCGAGCGCCCGAAGCCCGAGTACCCATGGTTCTGGGGCTGGGACGAGAAGACCGAAGACTTCGCCGGCGGCAAGACCTTCGACGGCAACCGCCACAACGACTGCCACTACACGAACCAGGCCAAGCAAGCGGCGAGGGACGCGGCGAAAGGGGAGAAACATGCCTGACATCACCCCCGCTGAATTCGCGCGTGGCTACCGCGCCTTTCAGACGCGCGAACCCAGGGATGCCATGTATAGGATCGCCACATTCCTGGTCGAGCACTTCTGGGGGCAGCCGAGGGACATGGCGGACGGCTTGGGCGTGCTGCTCTTGACGTGGAACCAGGCGTTCTACCGCTACGGGGCTTTTGACTTCGGCCTGCTTGAGGAAGCGTTGGGGGCGAACATGCCCGTGATCGAGAGCCTTCGGACGCGCGACATTCAGTCGCTTGTGGAGGCTGACGAGCCGGCCATCGAGCGGCTCTTCTTGGCGTTCCTCGACGCTCTGCGAACCGAAAGAGGGAAGAGCCCGGTTGCTGTGGCAAAAGCTCTCCACCTTCTCGCGCCGGGTTTCCTTCCCATCTGGGATGACAAGATCGCCAAAGCCTACGCCTGTCACTACAGCCGACATCCAGAGAAGAAGTACGTTGCTTTTGCCTACAAGATGCAGGCCCTGGCTCGACAACTGGAAGGGCACGTGCCGCCGGACTGCGGCCGAACATTCCTCAAGCTAATCGACGAGTACAACTACGCCAAGTACACGAAGGGCTGGATATAGCCGATGCCACTGCACGAACAAAGCCAAC
>Ga0315291_10008766_pt1 | contig 12406 bp, 16 predicted proteins | sample YL17G12_20_MG_FD_203070 | JGI IMG/M metagenome (GOLD analysis project Ga0315291, IMG submission 203070) | Sediment microbial communities from Yellowstone Lake, YNP, Wyoming, USA - YL17G12_20 | ecosystem: Environmental > Aquatic > Freshwater > Lake > Sediment | place: USA: Wyoming | collected... | reverse complement strand
CAAGGATGAAGCAGGGAGGCTTGTTCTTAATCAAGAGGGAACTTCTGTTGAAAATAAAATGAAAGCTCCTGTTTTGGTTTTAACAAGAAATGATGGAACAGGATTGTATCCATTAAGGGATATTGCTTACACAATCGACAAGATGCAAATGGCAGAAAAAAATGTTATTGTCTTAGGCGAAGACCAAAAGCTTTACTTTCAGCAAGTTTTAGAAGTATTGAAACTTTTAGGTTTCTCTTCTCCAGAAGTTATTCATTATTCATTTATTCTTCTAAATCAAAAAGGAAAATCAAAGAAAATGTCAACAAGAAAAGGAGATGTTGTTCTTCTTGAAGATTTCATAAAAGATGCAGTTTCAAAAGCAAAAAAAGAAATTGCAAAAAGAAAAACAAAAGGTGATGCAAAGAAAGTTGGAATTTCTGCAGTAAAATACGCAATACTAAAAAATTCAACTAACAAGATAATTTCTTTTAATCTGGATGATGCGCTAAACTTCGAAGGAGATACCGGCCCATATATTCTTTACACTTATGCACGTGCTTCCTCAATTTTGAAAAAAGCAAAAAAGAAAATTTCTGAAAATCTTGAAATAAAAAAATTAGAAGACAAGGAAATGGAATTAACAAAAAAACTTTCTCAATTTCCAGAAGTTGTTCTTAATTCTTACAATAGTTTTAATCCTTCTTTGATTGCAAATTATTCTTATCAGCTCGCGCAAATCTTCAATGAGTTTTATCATTCATGTCCAGTAATCAATTCAGATAATGAATCTTTCAGATTATCTTTGCTGGAAGCATTTCGTTATGTTTTGAAGAATTCTCTGAACCTTCTTGGTATTGAAACGATAGAAAAAATGTAGAAACTTTTTTAAACTATATTTCACAATATATATTATCAAAAAAAGGAGGTTATAATGGCTAAAAAAATGTTGGTTCCCAAAGTTTTGAACTTTGTTGCATGGATGACAGGAGTGCTAGTTTCATTGGCTGTAGGTTTTGCTATGACTGGTGGAGCATTGACTGTGCCCTGGCTTGATTCTCTAGGAGCAGGCGTAGTAACAGTAGTAGCAGGATGGATTGTAGTAATTGCAACATTAGTGGGCGTTGTGCTTGCAGTTCTAAAACAATAATTTTATTTTTATTCTATTTCTTTTTTTATATTCTTATAATCTTGATTATTTTTAAGAAACAATATTTTCGTAGAATTCAGTAACTTTTTCATCTAAATATCTTGCTTCATTTCTTGGTAGATGTTTAGAACGATTAAGTGCAGCACTCCCAAAAACAGCAAGTATTGGAAACATTATTGATGGATATGCAACATTCCATCTTTGTGTCATTTCATTGTCATTCGTTCCAGATAATTTAAATATTACAAATGCAGTTCCTAAAGCAATTGCTCCTGCTCCTACAATTCCCGCTACAGCATTATTCGGATAAAAAATTCCTTTTGTCATTAAAGTTTCTACATCTGGAACTAATTCACTCATTTGTCTAACTCTTTCATTATGAACTCTGTTTTTTCTATGAGGAAGAAATCTTTTAGCTCCTTTGTTAACTTGTGCTAACTCTTCAAGGCTTTCTGCAACTGTCTGTTTTCCAACAAGAGCATCATGAAGAACAGGATTAGATTCATATTCTCTGAATATTTCTCTTTGTGTTCCTGAAATATTAATTTGATTAAGTCCCTTGTATATAATAAAATGTTTAGCCAATTCTTCAACTTCTGCTAATCTATCATATAAAACTTCCATTAAGAAATCTAATACTATCTATTTATAAAAATTTATATATTAAAAATAAAACAAAAAATTATCTTCTTCCTCTTTTCTTTTTCATTCCGTGCATCCACATATGTTTCATTGCTAGCAAGCAGAACAAAATACTTGCTCCTAAGAACCATCCCCAATGAACACTAGCAACCCAAGTTCTTGCACCTGCCCATATATTAAGCACAAAGAATACAAATGCAACCAAAGATAGTTTCATCAACCACATCTTACAATGGCACATATGCTCTCCTTTCATCTTTTTCATCCACATCCTCTTTTTCTTTTTGTCAACCTCCTTTCATTAAATTAAGTATATAATGTAAAATATATTTTGGTTTTTATATGTTTCTTTTAAGATTACCTTCAATAACTGAAATTATATTCGCTATTATAGAGACAAAAATTCCAAAAGCACTTATAGACAAACCAAAAACATCTAATAAATTTATTTTTATCAAGGTAATTGCAAAGTATATGAAAATAATGAAATTAATTAGGTGGGAGATTAAAGAAAAAGAATCTCCAATTCTTATTTTAAGATAATAATATTCTAAATATCTGAAAGATTAAAAGTGAAACTGCTATCACTCCTAAAATCCATACAACCCAGTGATACCATCTAATATTTGTCTTTTTCCTTGCCATCTTTACTTCACACTCTTCATTTCTTTCACTTAGCTTAAGACAAGTGAGTGATTGAAATCATTTTACCGATTTCATATCGCTCCAAGCCAACTCAAACATTTGTTCCAAAGCCTTTGCGAAAAAATCAGTGTTCACCCAAATACAAATATCATAATTTGGATGGAATTTTTCATCATCAAGAAGCATGAACATGACTTGGTTAGAATCAATTATTACAAATCTTGCGTTAATTCCTTCCATGTTTTTTACTTCAGCAACTTTTTTCAGTTCTCTAGCAACAGCAATATTATTGCTGTCAATCGGAGCAGCAATTCTTATTACAATTCCTCTTTTCTTGCATTTTTCAAGGCTTGGCAGGAGTGCTTCAATCTTTCTGTTTATTCCCTCTCTTGTTGTTACAATTGTAATTGACTTTTCAGCTTCTCTGATCATCATGTCCAAATGATTGTAAAGGTTTTGCCTTCCTTTCAAGCTTCCTGACATGTCAGAAGATTCAATAAATTTTACTCCTTTGGTGAATAATTCAGTTAATTCAGTTATAACATCATCTTCTTTTAGTGTTTCAAGTCTCTTTGTTCTTTCTCTTGTCTCTACTGCAAGATTTTTCTTTACTCTTTCAACAACTTCTCCTGGTTTTAATGCAACAAACTTGATTGGTTTTCCAAGTTTCATAATAATAAAACCTTTTTTCTCCAAGCTTTCTAAAATATCATAAGTTCTTGAACGAGGAACATCAGAAATACTGCTTAATTCTCCGGCTGTTGAAGTTCCTCTTGAAAGCAAAGCAGTCCAAACCTTCACTTCATACAGATTCAAATCGAAAATTTTCCTTAATCTGCTTAAAAATTCTTCTTTTACTATCATCTCTTCTTGTTTGTTATTTTTTACTTTTAAAGATTGTTATGTTCAAAGAGTAAATAGATAGGATTACTTGTTAGTGATATTTTTAACAAGGATTCCTATAATTCCTCTTTTATCTTTAACTTTAAACTCTGTCTTATTTTTAAATCTTTCTTTGATAGTTGTAACAAATTCAATTTTTTTTGAATTTGTCCTGTCTTCAATGAATTTTTTATTTTTTTCAAGAATTTTTCTGAAGTTTTCATCAGTAGAAATCCAAGTTTCAACTTTTTGTTTTTTGTTCAGTCCTAATTTCTTCCTGAAATCTTGAATTGCTCTTGATAATTCTCTTGCATAACCTTCTGCTTCAAGTTCTGGTGTTAATTTTGTGTCAAGTTCAACTTTTCGATCACTTGCAGATGCTTTTTTCCATTCAATTTTTTTAACATTCAACTGATTTTTTATTATTTCTTCAGAATGTTTTTCTAATTTTTCGTAATCATGAATTGTTGCTTTTGCTAATGGCCATTTTAATCCAATTTGTGCCTTGTCTCTTTCAGCTAATCCCATTTCAATTATTTTCAATACTTTGATGAATTCATCTTCCAATCCTTGATTAATTTTTTCTGTTTTTGGAAATGAAGAAAGATGAACAGAATTCTTTGAGAATCCAGAATAAACATATTCTGAGATGTAAGGAGCAAAAGGAGCTAACAACAATGCAACTTTCTCCAAGACTTCTCCAAGAATTTCTTTTGTGTCATCTCTGTCTCTTGTCATCTTGATATAATTTCTCGACAAGTCGTTCATCACAAAATTTGAAAGTTCTTCAAAAGGAGTGCTAATAGAATATTTTTCAAGTTCTTGTGTTACTTTCTTTATTGTTGAATTTAATCTGCTTAAAATCCATTCATCTTCTATTCTTTTTACATTTTTTTTATCATCTAACTGCTTGTAATAACTGAATGAATTGTATAAAATTGTAAGAAATGGAATCACAGATTCTTTCATTAAATTTTGTGAAAATCTTTTTTGATTTCCTGCTTCAGAAGTGCAGAATTGAAGCCTTACTGCATCTACTCCTGTTGCATCTAAAATTTCTCTTGGCTTGATTACATTTCCCTTGCTCTTTGACATTTTTTCTCCATTCTCATCGACAATATGCCCTGCGCAGATTACATTCTTGTAAGCAAGTTTATCGAATAATGCTGTTCCTAGAACATGAAGAGTGTAAAACCACCCTCTTGTCTGGTCAATTGCTTCTGCGATAAAATCATAAGGAAATCTCTTTTCAAATTCTGCTTTGTTTTCAAAAGGATAATGAAATTGTGCAAAAGAAGCAGAGCCAGAATCATACCAGCAGTCAATGACGTCCGGAATTCTTTTCATCTCTTTTCCGCATTTGCATTTTAATTTAACCTCATCAATCCAAGGCTTGTGTAAGTCAATTTTTTCTTTAGGAAGTTTGATTGCCTTGTCTTTTAATTCTTTTATACTTCCAATTATTGTTTCTTCTCCGCATGAACATCTCCAGATTGGCAAAGGAGTTCCCCAGAATTTGAATCTTGACAACGCCCAGTCTTTTGCTCCTTCAAGCCATTTTCCAAATCTTCCGTCTTTGATATGTTCTGGTTCCCAATTTATTTTTTTGTTTAATTCAACCATTCTGTCTTTTATTTTTGTAACCTTGACATACCAAGAAGTAACCGCGTAATACAATAAAACAGAATCACATCTCCAGCAAAAAGGATATGAGTGTTCTACTTTTTCTTTCTTGAAAAGAAGATGTCTTTTCTTCAAATCTTCAATAATATCTTTTTCAGCATCTTTCACGAATTTTCCTCTCAAGAATTCAGGAGCAATTTCCAAGAATCTTCCATCTTCTCCAACTGTGTGAATAGCAGGCAATCCTTCTTTCATCCCAAGATTGTAATCATCTTCTCCATACATTACCGCAGTATGTACAATTCCTGTTCCTTCTTCTGTTGAAACAAAATCAGCAGGAATAATTCTGTAAGCTTTTTCTGTCTGCAATTTTTTTATTTCGAAAAGAGGTTCATATTTTAACCCAATAAGTTTCTTTCCTTTCATTTCTTCAACAATTTCATAATTCATTCCAAGAATATTCAATTTGTCTTTTCCAAGAATTAATTTGTCTCCATCAGGAAGTTTTACTTTCACATATTCTATTTTATTTCCAACAGCAAGTGCGACATTTCCAGGAAGAGTCCAAGGAGTTGTTGTCCATGCTAAAATATATTCTCCTTTCTTATCTAGAAGTTTGAATGCAATGTAAACAGAATCTTCTTTTACATCTTTGTAACCTAAAGCAACTTCATGGCTTGATAATGGTGTTCCACATCTCGGGCAAAAAGGAACAACTTTGTATCCTTCGTACAAAAGTTTTTTCTTGTATAATTCTTTCAGACTCCACCAAACGCTTTCAATATAATCGTTTTCCAAGGTTACATAAGGATGTTCTAAATCAACCCAGTAAGCGAGTTCTTCTGTTGATGCGTTCCAGTCTTTGATATTGCTCCAAACACTTTCTCTGCAATCTTGTATGAATTTGTTAACTCCATATTTCAGAATTGCTTTCTTGTCTGCTAATCCTAATTTTTTTTCAATCTGAACTTCAACAGGCAATCCATGACAATCCCATCCTCCTTTTCTTGGAACACTAAAACCTTGCATGTTCTTGAATTTACAGATAATATCCTTAAAAGTTCTTACTTCAAGATGATGCAGTGCAGGAGGCGCATTCGCAGTTGGCGGTCCTTCTAAAAAAGAAAACAATTTTTTCTTAGGATCTCTTTTCACAATAGCATCGTTTATTTCCTTGCTGTTCTCTTTCCAAACCTTTCTTGCGTCTCCTTCAACTTTCTTAAAATCATACATGATAATCAATAGAATATGTAGTTTTTAAAATTTGTTTGATTGCTAATGTCTTCTATAAAGTTCTTTTAATTTATCTATAACTTGCGGTTCATTTGCTTTTGAAGCTTTTCCTACAATTGTATATTCATTTATCCCATTTTGTATATAAAATAATCTCGCACCATTTCTTCCTCTTAAATAATGAACTCCTGTTCCTTCGATATGCTTAGGAGTGCCAAGTCCTGCTTGCAAATTCCCTAAAGTTAATTCTTTGATGAGATGATTCATTTCTCTTTCAACATCCTGATTTTTGACTGCTTGTTGGGTGAGTCTCAACAAAGGAGGATGCTCTTTTATTGAACTATGAATTTCTGCTATTCTGTTTTGCAAGTTCGCTGTAGAAAAAATTGCTAATCCTAAGATAGAAATTGCTAGACTAATAAAAAATCTAGCTGAAACTTTCGTTGAAGTTCCTAAGACAGCTCCAGTCATGCTTAAATCATAATTTATAAAATTAAGAATTCCAAATGCAAAAATACTAATTCCAACAATTCTCATCAATCTCTTTTTTCTCATTTTAAAACCCCTTCAAAATCTCTTCTTCAAAAAAATGAAGTTTTCCAGGAATAATCAAGCAGTAAGGAGATTTTATTTCCTTCTCTTTCAACTCAGAAATAGTTCCATATAAAATTTTGCTGTCCTTAGTTCCCAATCTTGAGCAAACAACTATTTTTTCAACTTTGAAGTCGTGCTTTCCAGCAGAAACTTCTAATTGGAATAATGCTTTTTTTAATTCCAAACCAATATCAATTAAAATTAAACTATGTGCGTTGATGAATCTATTTTCTTTTACAATCTCCATGAATGAATCTGGTTGATAATGTTTTTCTCTTTGCCAGGCAGGCATGCTAGATATTTTTCCAAACTTGTACAACTGCAATCCTGTTTCTCCGATTGCATCAATTATAGAAGCATTGAAAATCATTTCACATTTTACTTTTTTTTCTTTTGCTTCATGAACTAAAGCAATATGGGTTGTTGCTGTGAGTGGTGAGCCATAAACAAGCAAAGCAATATTTTCTTTCTTAGCTTCTTCTAAAAGTTTGTCCATGTTTTCTACAAAATCTCTTTCAGCAGGAAAAATCTTTTTTCCAATTTCTTTCTCCAAAGCATTCATTGTATAAGGAAAATTAACAGTATAACTTTCGAGATAAATCTTAGAACATTTTTCAATTGCTTCAAGCCCTTGTTTAGAAATATTTTTCTCATTCAAGCCAAGTCCTATTAAGTATAACATGGTTGTTTTTCTCCTAAAATTCTTTTAATCATTTCATATCTCTTGCAAGTAATTGTTCCGTCTATGTAAATATAAGACTCTCCACATAACTGCCAGCATGGAAAATGAGGATATTTGACATCACATTTATCGACAAAATCTTTGCATAAAAATATTTGATTATCTATCACCTGTTTCTCAATTTCCATAGAAAATACAAGTATTCTTTATTTATTAATTTTCACTTCATCAAACTTCTGCTCGTAACAATCGCCATGAAGAAAAAGCTAAACATAATAACATCATTTCTTAATATCAATCCAATTACTCCTCCTGCGAGGCTTGAAAAAACGATTATCTTGAACCATTTTTTTCCTTGAAATAATTCCTCTTTTGTTTTCATTGCTAAAATATTTCCTATGAAATATCCAAGAATTAAAACCCCAATTCCAATTAATGCCTTTATCACATCATTCATAATAGTATTTAAGAAATATTGTTTTTATAATTAACTATATACCAAGACATTCTGTTCAAGCAAATCAAGATTTTTCTGTATAAATAATCTATAAAGATTTACTTTTTGTCCACCATGAATTATGTCAAGATAAGGCAAATAAAGTTCAACTGCTGGCAACAAAACTTTTTTTATGAATAATGCACTTTTAGGACCCTGTATATCTTTAATAGTTGTATAACCAAGTTTTTCATTCATTGTGCCTTTTTCATCTTTGAAGTCTTGGAATTCTTTCCAAAGCAAAGGCAAATAAGTATCAACATAATGAGGATCAGCAATCAAGCCAAGTGAATCTCCTCCAGTGAGTATTCCTCCTAAAGAAGTTACCTCTGGCTTTGGACCAAAAACTTCAGTATAACCTATTGCTTCTTTTATTATGTTTATTCTGCTTTGTGGGAACTTTTTTTCTCTGAGAAAATTTTCTGTCATTTCCATGCTTCTTTTAACATGCTTAGCAGTAAGTTTTGCACCTGTAGATTCATTATCTCCTTTATCTCTCCAGTAGCCTGTATCATGTCTTATTCCAGCAATGCCTAAATTTGCCCAATCTTCTTCAGAAAAATGAAAACCACCTTTCTTCATTGCCGCAAAAATATCAAGAGCAGAAAATGTTGTGTTTTCAATATGAGGATATCCTGGGTATATTGTATGAGCAGGAGTATCGTTTCTTGTTTTATTTTCTTCTCTTGTTTCAAGATAAAAATCATATACTTCATCTAAATACTGAGGTCTATCAAAACCAGCAGATCGATACATTTTTCCAAGATTATCTTTGAATATCATGAACCAAATCTAAGGGCAGATATTTATAAATCTTTTCTTATCATCAAAATCTTTAAATCTTCTAATTATTGATTAAAACTATGTACAAGAAATACCTCATAGTAGCAAGCAAACTGGATAAAGCAGGAACAAACATCACAACCCAGATGAGCCAGTTTGGAGAAGATTACAAGTTTTATCTCGTTGATGGAGAAATAATATTTGATGAAAATCTTGACAAGGAAAAATTAAACCAGTATGATTTCATAATTTTTGCATCAAAACATCAGTCAGAAAAAGGAGGGAAAACACTTTCAATTCATGCTCCTGGAAATTTCCGGGATGCTGACTTTGGCGGAGAAAAAGGACTGGTTTGCCCAACATCTGCCTTGTTCCAAAAACAATTCTTTGAAAAACTTTACGATAATGCAAAGAAATTCCATTTGGATGAATATAGATTAACTCTTGAATGCACTCATCATGGTCCTTTGATTGACAAGCCCTGCATTTTTGTTGAAATAGGTTCTAGCGAAAATGAATGGAGAGACACAAAAGCAGCATTCGTGATGGCTAAAACAATATCAGAAATGATTTCAGATTTCAAGGAAAATCCTTACAATGAAATCGCGATTGGAATCGGCGGTCCGCACTATGCTCCAAATTTTAATAAAATTCAATTGGATTCAAATGTCGCAATTTCTCATGTTATTTCTCAGTATGTTTTTCCTTTTACAGAAGAAATGATTAAAGAAGCAATTGTAAAAACAGAAGAAGAAATTGATTTTGTCCTTTTAGACTGGAAAGGAGTTGGAACAAGTGAGCAAAGACAAGAAATCATAAAAATTCTTGACAAGCTTTATATAAATCATAAAAGAACGAGCGATTTCACTAGTTTCCGATAATCCAAACCGAGTGGGGTCGCGAGTAGAGCGATGTGGAAAAATAGTTTTAAATATCTCTCTTACTTCTATAATTTATGGATAAAAAAATTGAGGAAAAACTTCATGCTCTTGATCCAAGATTCAAGCAGAAAATAGAAGAATTATTTTCAAGCATGAATGAATCAATTTCAATGCTTTACGAGGCAGCAACACATGATGAAAAAACAGGATTGTATAACAATAAATTCTTTGAAACAGTTCTTGAAATGGAAATGGAAAAAGCAAAGAGACACCAACAGAAACTTTCTATTATTATAACAGATATTGATTTCTTCAAGAGAATAAATGATACCTATGGGCATATTAAAGCAGATGAGCTTTTGGCAAAACTTGCAGATGTTTTTAGAAAAGAAGCAAGAAAGTCAGATGTTGTTGCAAGATTTGGAGGAGAAGAGTTCATTATTCTTCTTCCAGAAACAGATATTAACAAGGCAAAGAAATTTGCAGAAAGATTAAGACAAGCTATCAAGAAAGACAAGATGCTTAAGGAACATGAATTAACCGTAAGTGGTGGTTTGACAGAATACAAGAAGGGCGATACAAAACTAAAAATAAAAGAAAGAGCAGACAAAGGACTTTACAAAGCAAAAGACACAGGCAGAGATAAGATTATTGCGGTGAAATAAATATTTTTATTACTTTTTAGAACAAGGTTAATAGAATAATTGAAGCCTTTTAAAAGTTATAATCGACGTTTTATATTAACATAATATTAATATCTGCGTAGCAGGTATTTTTAAAATCCAAAACAAGCTCTATGCTTTAGCATTCCAGCATATTTCAATAATAAAATCGCAGTGTTATAATTACTTTCAAATCCCAAATCTCCATTCTTATTTGCTTCTTTGATTATGTCACATAAATTATTTCCATTTAATTCTGAAATATATTTTGAATGTAAGGTGAGATAAACAGAGGGAGTTCCTTCATTTAACAACTGATTATTTCCTATCAGAAATGCATCTTGCTGAACTCTTTCTCCATTTTCAAAATCATAAAAAATCAATGCAACAGGATTTTTTTCAGGAACATCTTTTATGAATTCACTTGATGTAATAGTTTGTGCGACTTTGTCTATTTCTGTTTGACTTAAGGGAACATATCTTATTGGTTTTCCAGAATTAATTACTCCTCCTGTAGGATGCCTCATTGTGAAAAAAACAATTAAGGCGATTGCTAAGGCAAAAACAACTCCAATGATTACTAATCTCTTTTTTTTCATTAATTATTCTTCAATCAATGGTACAAACCTGAAGCCAGGATATTCTTCAACAATATTTCCTTCTTTTGTTTTTGTAAGGACAAAAATTGAATTTTTTATTGGGATAACCATAATTCCATTTAAGTCTAATTGTTCTATTAATCTTTTAGGGATTTTATCAGATGCAGCACTTACAAGAATTCTTTCCAAAGGAGCTTCTTTTGAAAGCCCCTTTGAACCATCACCACAAATAACTTTTACATTGCTGTAATCTTTTAATTTTTCTTTAGAACTATCAGCAAGTTCTTTTATTCTTTCAATTCCAAAGATTTTTCCATTAGGAGAAAGTTCTGATAGCAGAGCAAGAACATAACCGCTTCCAGAACCAACTTCAAGAATTTTTTGCTTGTCATCAACTTTTAAATGATTTAACATAAATGCAATAGTGTATGGCTGAGAAATCGTTGCTCCATATCCAATAGGAAGAGGAATATCTTCATAAGCAGCATATCTGTATTCTTCTAGAACAAATTTTTCTCTATCTATTTTTTCAAACGCTTTGATTATTGTTTCAGGAAAATTTCTGTTTCTTAGTCTCTTAATTAAATCTTCTTTTTTCATTTTTTAAGTGTAAAACGCCTCAGGCAGGAATCGAACCTACGAGCCCCGAAGGGCGCGGATGTTTGCATAAATTTGTAGCAATCCGCTGCAATACCATTATGCGACTGAGGCATTAATTAAATTTAATGAGAATTAATAGATTTTAAAGTTTGTCTTAATCCATATGAATTGCTTTTTCTGGATTATACTTTGGTTTTCCATAAAAAATCATTCCCCAGTTATAGTATTTTTTTCCACCAACATCAATGTCATGCCATCTCTTTTTCAGTTCTCTATAAGAAAGAAAAGTTCTTGTTGTAGCAGAAGGGTCTTCAAAAAATATTTTATTTCTGCTGTAACCAACAGCAACTACATAATGTCCATTTTTCCAATCTTTTTCCCAATATTTGTTTTTATCAGAAACCCATTTTTCTTTAACTTCTCTTCCTTTCCAAGCCTGCAAATCAATAATGACAGGTCTTTTTCTGTCGATATTTTTCTTTATCTCTTCAATACTCATGATTTTTTGCTTGTATCTTAATTTGAATTTTTCAGCAACTTTTTTTAATCCGGCAAAATTTGTTCCTGCGTGAGTTGTCTTCGCAATTCTCATTACTTCTCCTTCGCCAATATCTATTCCATAATAATCCAAAACAGATTGTATCGCATTTGCTCCACAATCGTAATTATAACATTGTCTTGAAAATGGATAGTTCAACATCTTTTTCATTTTTCCTCTTTTTTTAATCTTTTTTAATCCAATAGCAGGGGTGGGATTTGAACCGCACGATCTCTGGGTTATGGGCCCAGTGAGGACTCCAGGCTCCTCTACCCTGCTCTATAAATTTTAGCTAAAAATTACTTATAAATATAACTATTCCTCTGTAAAACTGAACTAATCATTTTTAACTTTTAGGATAAATATGCTGCTCACAATGTTTGCAGAATTATTATTAATATTAATGAAATCGTGTCA